>OHAI01002618.1_pt1 | contig 13008 bp, 13 predicted proteins | sample 1577091 | NCBI WGS metagenome assembly OHAI01 (sample SAMEA3541548, study PRJEB24748) | human gut metagenome | biome: human gut; feature: human-associated habitat; material: faeces | place: China | collected 2012
GCAAAGATGGACGGTGCGGCGTACCGCGTATACGCGCTTCTTGGAGACGGGGAGCTGCAGGAAGGCCAGGTCTGGGAGGCGGCCATGTTTGCAGGTTACCGGGAGCTGGATAATCTGGTGGTGATCGTGGACAATAACAATCTGCAGATTGACGGCTCTATTGATGAGGTATGCTCCGCATACCCGATAGACGAAAAATTCAAGGCGTTTAATTTCCACGTGATTTGTGTGAAAGACGGAAACGATATGGCGCAGCTTCATGAGGCGTTCCTGGAAGCGGCCAAAGTCAAAGGAAAACCAACCGCCATCATTGCGGAGACTATAAAGGGGAAAGGAATCTCCTTTATGGAAGACAAGGCGTCCTGGCATGGTAAAGCGCCGAATGACGAGGAATACTGCCGGGCCATGGATGATCTCACGGCGATTGACGAGATGCTGGAAGAGGAAGAAAAAACAGTAGAGAAGCAGTCTGCCGCAGCTGCCGGGAAGGAGGAGAACGCAAATGGAAAATAAGAAAATTGCGACCAGGGAAAGCTACGGCAATGCCCTGGCGGAACTGGGTAAAACACATGAGAATCTGGTGGTGCTTGACGCCGATCTGGCGGAGGCAACCAAAACAGCCATTTTCCGGGGGGTGTTTCCGGAACGTCATATCGACTGCGGGATTGCGGAGTGTAATATGATTGTGATTGCGTCCGTTCTGGCGGCATCGGGAAAGGTACCGTTTGCCAGCTCCTTTGCCATGTTTGCAGCAGGGAGGGCCTTTGAACAGGTGCGGAATTCTGTGGGTTACCCTCATCTCAATGTTAAGATTGCGGCGACCCATGCCGGGATTTCCGTGGGAGAGGACGGAGCCACCCACCAGTGCAACGAGGATATAGCGCTGATGCGGACGATACCGGGAATGACTGTGATCTGCCCGTCCGATGACGTGGAGGCAAAAGCTGCGGTGAAGGCGGCTTATGAGCATGACGGACCTGTGTATCTGAGATTCGGCCGGCTGCCGGTTCCCGTCATCAATGATACGGATGATTACCATTTTGAACTGGGAAAGGGTATCACACTGCGGGAAGGAACCGACTTGACCATCGTATCAACGGGCCTGTGCGTTCCGGCATGTCTTGACGCGGCCCGGGCTCTGGAGCGTGACGGAATCAGCGCCGGTGTAATCAATATCCATACAATCAAGCCGATCGATGAAGAGCTTCTGATACAGGCGGCTAAGAGAACCGGGAAGGTTGTCACGGTGGAGGAACATTCCGTCATTGGGGGACTGGGAAGCGCCGTCGCCGACGTGCTCTCCGAGAATTACCCGGTACCGGTGCATAAAATCGGTATCCGTGATGTATTTGGAGAATCAGGACCGGCTCAGGAGCTTCTTAAAAAGTCTGCGCCATGGCCGCAAACTGGGCGCACACGGCGTCCAGATCGGCAGCAGTGGGGGCGATGGTCTCCGCTGCGGTATCCTCGGCACTTTCCGAGGGGGCTGTGCTCTCAGCGGCCCCGCTGGAAGCAGCCGGATATTCCGAAAGGGGAGCCATGCCCTGCGCGGGCATCCCGGTGCCATTGGCAGCCTGCGAAGCAGCCATATACAGCACGATGTCCGGCATGGTGACGATCTCTTCCAGAGAAGCACGCTCCTCGGCGGTCAGGTCAGCGCGGAGCTTCAGAACGCCGTCGTCCTGAATGTAATATCCGTAGGCGTTCCGGAAGGTCTCTGCGTCCTCTTCGCTCATCAAAAGCGACAGCGCATCCCGCGTGGAGGAGCGCAGGGTCTGGGGCAGGGGGCTTTCGATGCCGCCCTGCTGGATGCCGGTATCCACGATCTTGCTCGTGTAGTCCGGCAGGGAAAGGTCGCAGTACGCCTGCACGAACAGCAGGCCGATCACGACCAGGCAGGCGGCCCAGTGGCGGGCCAGCTGCTTGAAGATCTTACCCATTTTGATTGTCTCCCTTCAATTTTTGGTTCTGTTCCGCATTTTCTGCTTCAATGGCCGCCAGCAGAATGTCCTTCAACTCAAAAAACTGCTGCCGCTGTTCCGGGGTCAGGCGGTGGGCAATGCCGGAAAAATACCGCACCAGCGCTTCTTCCCCGGCGGCGCTGGCGGCGCGGCCCTGCGGGGTGATGCGCACCAGCGTTTTCCGACGGTCGTTGGGGTCGGTGATGCGCTCAATGAGGCCCTCCTGCTCCAATGTCCGCAGCCCCCGCGAAATGACCGGCATGGCCTGCCGGGAAGCTTCGGCCAGCTGGGAAACATAGATGGTGCCCTCGTGGCCGTGCTTGGCAATGAGGGTGGACAGGGTCTCCAACATGGCAAAATGGCACTTGGGGCAGCTGGACAACGCCGCGCTCATGCCCCGCTTGGTCTCGTCATGAAGCCGGAAAATGTAGTGGAACAATCCCGCAAGGTCTGTGATCACAGGCTGCATAGCTTCCTCCTCGTTTGTTGATGAATGCAAATAATTAACACTTGATAACTATTCACGATTGAAATAATATACCCGCCTGCACTGGAATGCAAGCGGGTAAAGATGAACTTTTTGAAAACTCTGAAAAAATGATGTTCCAAAGGGAAAATGGTCACTCGTGGAGCGCGCGCTCTTCTTCCAAGGTGTCCTGCTTGCCACGGATGCGCCCCAGCCCGTAGGCAAGGAGTGTGGCGCAGAGAAGGTTCATCCACGAAAAGGAAGCCCCATTGAAGGTGTTGCAGATGCCGATGACAAGGTTTGCAAGGCAGAGAAGTTTCACGTCGTTCCCGATTTTATTCAAATGAGCGATGCGGGAATCCATATCCGAAAACATATCGAATGGGCCCTGTTCAGCGGAGCGACGGTAGTACCCCCAGCGGAAGCAGCGGCCAACGGACTCGGCCCCAAGCTCCCCCATGAAATTTTCAAAATCAGAAGAGTTGTCCAGTGTTTCTACCCGGATGATGTATTCGCCCGGTTCGGTCTTTTCGAAAACAAAGGTGCAGAAGCTGGCTTTCTTCAAAGCCCAGCCTTCCTGAGCCATCTCGTTGAGCCATCGTTCTTCTTTTTCGTATTCCCAGACCCAGAATATCTTGTGGAGTTTCTTTGTCTCGCTCATGCTCATTTCTCCTGTAAAATGTTGCGGCCATTGGTCACCAGCTCTTCCAGGCGGGCCAGCTCCCGCTTGAGCACGGCCAGGCCCGTTTCCGTCAGTTGATATTCCTTTTTGCGACTCCCGCTTTCCATGGGCAGGGGAGAGATCCAGCCTTTTTCGCACAGTGCGTTCAGCGCCCCATACAGCGTCCCGGCGGCCAGCCGCACTCGCCCGCCAGAGAGCTGTTCGGTCTGCTGCATGATGCCGTAACCGTGTTGTGGGTGGTAGAGAGAAAGCAGGATGTAGTAAGTGGATTCCGTTAACGCCAGATTTTCCATTGTATCGCCTCACTTTGTATCGACACACGATATATCGTAATTACATTATATCGTATGCCGATATATCTGTCAAGAGCTTTTTGGCAGGAAACCCTCTCAGTCACGCTTTGCGTGACAGCTCCCCCAAAGGGGGAGCCATTGGCAAGCCGGTTTTGGTTGTGCTGACGGAACAAAGTTCAATAAAACCATAAAATAGAGTGCTCCGCTGTTTTGATTCACAGCATCTATCCAAACGCTCTTTGTCAAAGCGCAGTACAGATGCCGCTGATCTTTACAACGGAGCACTTTCGTTTACGATATCAAAATACTTTCAGCGTCCAGCAGAAACCGGGCCGATTTGCCAAGGGCTCTCCCTTCGGGAGAGCTGGCGCGAAGCGCCTGAGAGGGTATCTTACTTTCTCAAAAACTTATTGTCCACCCAGATGCAGACGCAGGCACCGAGGATGGAGATGACAAAGGAGCTGAAGCTCCCGGTCGCGTGGATGCCGACCAGGCCGAACAGAAACTCGCCGACAAAGCTGCCCAGCACACCCAGAACGGCGTTGCGGGCGAACGATGTCTCGGTGCCCATAAAGCGGCCTGCGATGTACCCGGCCAGTGCGCCCACCAGTACGCCGATGACCAGCGAGGCCAGCAGCCCCACAAGGGAGAACAGGCCCATCAGGCAGCCGACCAAAGCGCAGATGAGCGCGATGACGATCAGGATCGAGAGTGTGATCATAATGAGACCTCCTATTTGGTTTGTGCAGCTGCCTGCTCTGCCGCGTACCGGCAGACATCCTTCAGGCAGCACCGTTCACATTCGGGTTTGCGGGCATTGCAGACGGCCCGGCCGTGCATGACGAACCGATGGCACAGGTCGCTGCCCTCTTCGGGCGGGATGATCTTCCACAGCGCCATTTCCACCTTCTGCGGTTCTTTGATGCCGTCCACTAGGCCGATCTTATTGCACAGGCGGATGCAGTGGGTGTCCGTCACGATGGCAGGCTTGCCGAACACATCGCCCATGATAAGGTTCGCGCTCTTCCGGCCCACGCCGGGCAGCGCCAGCAGCTCTTCAAAGGTGGTGGGCACCTTGCAGTCGTACCGGTCACGCAGCATCCGCATGCAGGCCGAGATATCCCGCGCCTTGCTACGGCCCAGCCCGCACGGCTTGACGATGGCTTCGATGTCCTCCGGCTCGGCAGCGGCCAGCGACGCCACATCGGGGTATTTTGCGAACAGGTCCTGCACGACGATGTTTACCCGCGCGTCGGTGCACTGTGCAGCCAGCCGCACGCTGACCAGCAGCTGCCAGGCGTGGTCGTAGTCCAACGTGCAGCCAGCATCCGGGTATTCCTGTTTCAACCGGTCAATGACCGTGTACGCCAGCGCTTTTTTGGCGGAAAGGTCTTCCGCCGGGGAAGCTTTGCGCATGAGATCGCCTCGTTTCACATAAGGATAGCCTGATGATACCATGTTTCGACGGGTTTGTAAATAAATTTTACGATATCGGAGCAGGCCCCTGCCAAAGAAGCGCTTGTCCTCAGCGGGGAAATGCGGTATACTATGATAAACAGGAAATTGTCTCAGATGAGCAAAGAGGAGGAACGACCGATGAACGAACCGCTGGCGCAGCGTCTGCGCCCCAAAACACTGGCCGAGGTCTGTGGGCAGCAGCATCTGCTGGCACCGGGGCGGGTGTTCCGCCGCACCATTGAGAGCGGAAAGATCCCCAACATGATCTTCTACGGCCCCTCCGGCACCGGCAAGACCACCGTGGCCCGCATCATTGCCGAAAACAGCGGGATGACCCTCCACAAGCTCAACGGCACCTCCTGCGGCACCGGCGACATCAAGGCGGTCCTCAAGGACATCGGCACACTGGCCGGGGCAGGGGGCATCCTGCTCTACCTCGACGAGATCCAGTACCTGAACAAAAAGCAGCAGCAGAGCCTGTTGGAGTGCATCGAGGACGGCAGCGTCACCCTCATCGCATCCACCACCGAAAACCCCTACTTCTACATCTATAATGCGCTGCTGTCCCGCTGCACAGTGTTCGAGTTCCGGTCACTGGCGGCGGCGGATGTGGAGCAGGGCCTGCACAACGCGCTGGAAAAGCTCTCGGCATCGGAGGGCGTCCCGGTCACGATGGACCCAGACGCCTGCACGTACCTTGCCGAGAGTGCCGGCGGCGACCTGCGCAAGGCGCTGGGCTGCCTCGATTTTGCCGTTACCGCCGCGCCGCAGGACGAGCAAGGCAAGCATATTTCCTTGGAAATGATCCGGCAGGTCACCCGCCGCACCGCCATGCGGTACGACCGGGACGGCGATGACCATTACGACATCGTCTCTGCCTACCAGAAATCCATGCGCGGCTCCGACCCGGACGCAGCGCTCCACTATCTGGCCCGCCTTCTGGAAGCAGGGGATCTGCCCTCGGCCTGCCGCCGCCTGATGGTCTGTGCCTGCGAGGATGTGGGCCTTGCCTACCCGCAGATCATCCCCATCGTCAAGGCGGCCATTGACGCGGCCAACATGGTGGGCCTGCCGGAAGCCCGGCTCCCACTGGCGGATGCGGTCATTCTGGTGGCAACCAGCCCCAAGTCCAACAGCGCCCACGATGCGATCAATGCCGCCATCGCGGATGTGCAGGCCGGGCGCACCGGGCCGATCCCGCGCCAGCTGCAGAACAAGCACTTTGACGGCGAGGATGCCCTCGTCAAGGGGCAGAACTACAAATACGCCCACGACTACCCGAACCACTGGGTCGAGCAGCAATACCTGCCCGATGTGCTCAGGGATGTCCGGTACTACACCTTTGGGGAAAACAAAAACGAACAGGCGACCCGCGCCTACTGGGTCCGCATCAAGGGCGAAGACAAAGTATAAAAACCACAATAGGAGGAACTTATGCGTTATTCCAAGCAGCGTGAGCTGGTTTTGCGGAAGGTGGAAGAACTCTGCGACCACCCCACCGCGGAAGAGATTTTTGATAAAGCTGCACCGGAGTGCCCCGGCCTGAGCCTCGGCACGGTCTACCGCAACCTGAACAGTCTGGTGGAGGCGGGCCGGGTGCGCCGCGTCTCCATCCCCGGCAAGGCCGACCGGTTCGACCACACCCTGTGCTGGCACAGCCACCTTTACTGCAACGCCTGCGGCCGCGTCGTGGACGCCGATGTGGACGAAAAGCAGGTGATGAAGCTGGTCCGCAGCCAGAAGGGCGTCGTGCAGGACTGCGCGGTGGTCCTGTTCGGCCTGTGCGAGGCCTGCGCCCAAAAGCAGGCCGAAGCCTCCGTCTGAACCGAAAAATTCGCACTTCCTACTTGCCCTGCGGCGCAAAACAGGGTATACTAAAAGGAGCTTTCTGAAAATATCGAACCGAAGGATGGTTTCATCATTGGAGTACATTGCATTTGAACACAACGCCACCGCCGCCGAGCTGGTGCGCAAGACATACGACACCCCGCCGCTGGCCTTCGTCCACAGCTACGGCTGCCAGCAGAACGTCAACGACGGCGAGCGCATCAAAGGTGTGCTGGTGGATATCGGCTACGGCCTGTGCGACAAGCCCGAAGACGCCGACCTCATCCTCTTCAACACCTGCGCCGTCCGCGAGCACGCTGAGCAGCGCGTTTTCGGCAATGTGGGCGCGCTCAAGGGCCTGAAGGAGAAAAAGCCCGGCCTGATGATCGGCCTGTGCGGCTGCATGGCCAACCAGAAGCATGTGGTGGAAAAGCTGCGCCAGAGCTACCCGTATGTGGACCTCGTCTTCGGCGTGGACGGCATCGACACCCTGCCGCAGCTCATTGCGCAGAAGCTGCAAAAGCACAAGCGGGTCCTTCTGGAACCTGCCCAGCGCCCCGTCATCGTGGAGAACATCCCCATCCGGCGCGAGAGCGAGTTCCGCGCCTGGCTGCCCATCATGTACGGCTGCGACAACTTCTGCACCTACTGCATCGTGCCCTATGTCCGCGGCCGTGAAAAGAGCCGCAAGCCCGGCGATATCCTGGCCGAATTCCGGGGCCTTGTGGAAGCGGGCTACAAGGAGATCACCCTGCTGGGCCAGAATGTCAACAGCTACGGCAAGGGCCTGGAAGAGAAGGTGGATTTTTCCGACCTGCTCAACCTGCTCTGCTCGGTGCCCGGCGATTATCAGATCCGCTTCATGACCAGCCACCCGAAGGATGCCAGCCATAAGCTCATTGACACCATCGCCGCGCAGCCGCACCTGTGCAAGCACCTGCATCTGCCGGTGCAGTGCGGCTCGGACCGGATGCTGGCCCAGATGAACCGCCATTACACCGTTGCGCAGTACCTCGAACTCATCGAGTATGCCCGCAGGACTGTGCCCGGCATCACCTTCTCCAGCGACATCATCATCGGCTTCCCCGGTGAGACGGAGGAGGATTTCCAGGGCACCCTCGACCTGATCCGGAAGGTCGGTTACATGCAGCTGTTCACCTTCATCTACTCCAAGCGCACCGGGACCAAGGCGGCAGAAATGCCTGACCCCACCCCCCGCAAGGAAAAGACCGACCGGATGAGCCGCCTGCTGAAGATCCAGGACGAGATCGCCATGGGTCTCGTCAAAGCACAGGTGGGCCAGACCGTCCGCGTCCTCGTGGAGAGCTTTGGCCGCAGCGAGGGCACCCTCTCCGGCCGGTTGGACAACAACCTGACCGTCGAGTTCGCCGCCGACCCCGGCTGGATGGGCCGGTATGCCAATGTGCACCTGACCGGTGCCCGCGCCACCGTCCTGCTGGGCGAGCTGGCAGATTGACCAGGATTTCCCGGAGCGGAACGGCTCCATCAAACAAAAAGAACACTAAAGGAGATTATTCTTATGGATTGCATCGACCTCTTTAAGCGTGCCGCCATGGCACTGCAGACCGACCCCCGCTATCTGGCCCTCGACCAGGCCCGCAAGCTCAACGACAACGATGAGGAGCTGCAGAACATGATCGGCGAGTTCAACCTTGCCCGCATGGACCTGAACAATGAGATCGGCAAGAGCGAGCGCAGCGATGCGCGCATCTCCGAGCTGAACGAGAAGGTCAACGACCTGTACGGCAAGATCATGGCCGATGAGGGCATGGTGGCCTACAACGAGGCCAAGAAGGACTGCGAGAACCTCGTCAACTACATCGACGCCATCATCAACACCGCGATGAACGGCGGCGACCCCATGACCGTGCAGGAACCCAGCGCGTCCTGCACCGGCAGCTGCTCCACCTGCGGCGGCTGCCACTGAGCACATGTGAAACGGAAAACGCGGCTGCGCTTTGCAGGCCGCGTTTTCCTTGCAAAAGCGGTTACTCCCTGCAAACCAGAGCAGAAGGTATCTCGCACACAGGCCGGTTTTCCCGGCATGATGTTTCAAAACTGCGCTCAAACAGGGATTCAATGCAAGAAAGGTGGACTACCATGGCGGAACTGTCGCCCATGATGCAGCAATATCTGGAGATCAAAAAACAACACAAGGACGAGATTCTGTTCTACCGCATCGGCGACTTTTACGAGATGTTCTTCGACGATGCCCGGACGGCCTCGCGGGAGCTGGACCTGACGCTGACCGGAAAGCAGTGCGGTCAGGAGGAGCGCGCCCCCATGTGCGGGGTGCCCTTCCACAGCTACGAAGGCTATGTGGCCCGGCTCATCGCCAAAGGCTACAAGGTCGCCATCTGTGAGCAGGTGGAAGACCCCGCCAAGGCCAAAGGCCTCGTCAAGCGGGATATCATCCGTGTGGTCACGCCCGGCACCATCATCGAGAGCAGCATGCTCCAAGATGATAAAAACAACTACATCGCGAGCATTTTCATCAAGGGGAACACGGCGGGCCTCTGCTTTGCCGATGTTTCCACCGGCACGGCCCACATCACGGAACTCCGGCAGGAAAAGGTCGTCCCGGCTGTCATCACCGAGCTGTGCCGCTACCACCCCAGCGAGGTGCTGATGAACCCCAACACCCTCGACTGCCGGGAGCTGACCACCTACCTGAAGAAAAATATGCAGTGCTCCGTCGAACTTGTCGAAGAGGAGCGCTATGCGCCGGGCCTTGTGGCCATCGCGCTGGAAAATCAGTTCGGCCGCGACTGGCCCGCGAAGACCGGCATCGACGAAAAGGGCAATGTCCGCTTTGCCATGGCGGCGTTGCTGGAATATCTGCACGATACCCAGATCAAGGGCGTCGAACGCCTGAAGACCGTCATCAGCTACAACAAGGCGCAGTTCATGCGCCTGTCGCCGGTCACGCGGGCCAATCTGGAACTGACCGAGACGCTGCGCGGCCGCGAGAAGCGGGGTACCCTGCTCTGGGTGCTGGACAAGACCAGCACCGCCATGGGCAAGCGGATGCTCCGCAGCTGGATCGAACAGCCGCTCGTTTCCAGCGGCATCATCAACCGCCGCCTGAACGAGGTGGAAAGTCTGGTCAACCAGACCGTCCAGCGCGGCGACCTCATGGAAGAGCTGCACTACATCTCCGATCTGGAGCGGATGATGACCCGCACCGTCTACGGCTCGGCCACGCCGAAGGAGATCTACGCCATGGCCCAGACCTGCGACCGTCTGCCGGGGCTGCGTCGGCAGGCCGAAAGCTGCAATTGCCCGGAGCTGGCCGAGCTGGCGGCGCAGATCGACCCGCTGACCGACATCAAGGAAAAGATCTACGCGGCGGTCAGCCCGGACGCACCGTCTACCTTAAAGGATGGCGGTGTCATCGCCAAGGGCTACCATACCGAGGTGGACGAGCTGCGTTCCATCCGCGATAATACCAAGGGCATCCTGGCCCAGCTGGAGACCCGCCTGCGGCAGGAGACCGGCATCCCCAAGCTGAAGATCGGCTACAACCACGTCTTTGGTTACTTCATCGAAGTCAGCAACAGCTACAAAAATCTGGTGCCGGAGACCTACATCCGCAAGCAGACGCTCACCAGCGGCGAGCGCTACATCACCCAGGAACTTAAGGAGCTGGAAAGCAAGATCCTCGGTGCCCACGAGCGCCTCATCGCGCTGGAACACCGCCTCTTTGCCGAGCTGCTGGAGACCATCAGCGCCCAGCTGGACCGCATCCAGCGGACGGCCAATGCCGTCGCCGAGCTGGATGTGCTGGCGGCGCTGGCGCAGGTGGCGGCCGAGAACAACTACTGCCGCCCCGTTGTGGACGACGGCGACGAGCTGACCATTGTGGAGGGCCGTCATCCGGTGGTCGAGCAGATGCTCAAGGGCAGCCTGTTCGTGCCCAACGATACCACCCTCAACTGCTCCACCGACCGCTGCCTCATCATCACCGGCCCTAACATGGCTGGTAAATCGACCTACATGCGTCAAAATGCCCTCATCGCGCTGATGGCGCAGATCGGCTCCTTCGTCCCGGCCAAAGAATGCCATGTGGGCGTTGTGGACGCCATCTTCACCCGCATCGGTGCATCGGATGACCTGTCGGCTGGGCAGTCCACCTTCATGGTGGAGATGACCGAGGTGGCCGAGATCCTGAAGAATGCCACCACAAAGAGTCTGGTCATTCTGGATGAGATCGGCCGCGGAACCTCTACATTTGACGGCATGAGCATTGCCCGCGCCGTGGTCGAGCACATCTCCGACCCGGCCAAAGGGCTTGGCTGCAAGACGCTGTTCGCCACCCACTACCACGAGCTGACCGACCTCGAAGGCATTCTGGAGGGCGTGAAGAACTACAACATCGCGGTCAAAAAGCGCGGCGAAGATATCACGTTCCTTCGCCGGATCGTCCGCGGCCCGGCCGATGACAGCTACGGCATCGAGGTGGCAAAGCTGGCCGGTCTGCCCGGCACCGTGACCCGCCGCGCCCACGAGGTACTGCGGGCACTGGAAGCCAGCGCCCCCAAGAACAACGTCGAACAGATGGATTTCGACGCCCTGCAGGAGTACAATTCTCCGGCCGTGCCCAGCGAAGTGCTGGAAAAGCTGGAAGCCCTCGATGTGGAGACGCTGACCCCCATCGAAGCGCTGAACTTCCTGTACGAGCTCAAGAAGACCCTGAAGGGCAGCCTGAACGGCTGAAACTGACGCAATACCAACGAAAAGGGGAGGGAACCTATGGCAGTCATCCATGTTTTGGACAAACACACCGCAGAGCTGATCGCCGCTGGTGAGGTCGTCGAGCGGCCGGCTTCGGTGGTCAAAGAGCTGCTCGAAAACGCCATCGACGCCGGTGCCGCCCAGATCACGGTGAGCATCGAGTCCGGCGGCGTCAAGTTGATCGAGATCAGCGACAACGGCACCGGCATCGAAGCCGCTTACATCCCCACGGCGTTCATCCGCCATGCCACCAGCAAGATCCAGACCGAGGAGGACCTGAACCATATCCACACCCTCGGCTTCCGGGGCGAAGCACTGGCCTCCATCGCCAGTGTGGCGCGGGTGGAGGTGCTGACCCGGACCGAAGCGGACGAATGCGCCTCGGTCTACCGCATCGAGGGCGGGGAAGCCTATCCCATCGAACCCGGTGCCCGCAGCGTGGGAACCACCATCCGGGTGAAGGACCTGTTCTACAACACGCCCGCCCGGATGAAGTTCCTGAAAAAGGATTCCAGCGAGGGTACCTTTGTGGCGGATACCGTCGCCCATGTGGCCCTGAGCCACCCGGAGGTCAGCTTCAAGTTCATCCGTGAGGGGAAATTGCAGTACGTCACCCCCGGCGACGGTCAGCTGCGCAGTGCAGCGTATGCCGTGCTGGGCCGGGAGTTCAGCCGGGACCTCATCGAGCTGGACAACCGCGAGGGTGTCTACCGGGTGTGGGGCCTCATCACCCAGCCCAGAAGCTGCCGTGCCAGCCGGAGTATGCAGTATTTCTATATCAATGGGCGCTATGTCCGCAACCGCACCATGATGGCGGGCATGGAAATGGCGTTCAAGGGCACCACGATGCAGGGCAAGTTCCCTGGAGGAATCTTGCTTCTGGAAATGCCGTCGGACCTGGTGGATGTCAACGTGCACCCGGCCAAAACGGAAGTCCGCTTCGCCCGCGAGAATGATATTTTCGACCTCGTGTACCACGCCACCAAGCTGGCGTTGGCTCAACCGGGCACCGGTGAGCGGCTGTTCGCCTTCGAGGAGCCCAAAAACGAGAAGAACAACGAAAAATCCAACATTTTAGAAAAAAACGAAAATCCGAGTGAAAATGCTGTAAAGAAAAATAACTTTACAGGGCTTGCTGCCGTCATTCCGGGGCAGGCGGAGCCGGGCACATTGGAACAGCACCCCAAAACTGCCCCTTCCGTGGCATCTGCTGCACCGGCGGTCTCGGCTCCGACTGTGCCCACCCGGCCCGTCCGCCCGACAGCGGCAGAAGCGGACATCCTGCCGGGGCCGTCTACGGCATCCCCAAGCGAGCACAGCTGGACAACGGTTGCACCTTCGGCTCCCCTGAATCCGGATGTCAGCCTGCACAGCCCGAAGCGGCCGGAAGAGGAGACTGACCATTCCGAACCGGTTGTGCCGCGTTTCCGTGCAGCATCCAGCGAGGCCCAGCTCGACATCGAGCCGGACGCAGACGACCTGCCCGGAGCACAGGACCACATGGCAGCATGGGACCCGGCCCCGCAGCCCAAAACGGCAGAGCCGGAACCCGCTGCGGCCGGACCC
>OHAI01002620.1_pt1 | contig 12998 bp, 8 predicted proteins | sample 1577091 | NCBI WGS metagenome assembly OHAI01 (sample SAMEA3541548, study PRJEB24748) | human gut metagenome | biome: human gut; feature: human-associated habitat; material: faeces | place: China | collected 2012
CCGGCTCCATCAGATCATGGGCGATCTCGTCCGTCAACATAACTTTTGCGTTATAATTTTTTTCAAGGAAAGACAAGATTTCTGATTTTCCGGCTCCTACACCGCCGGTAATTCCTATAAATAACATTCGCTTTTTATTTACTCCCTGTGTTATCTTAACATTTTTTCTATGCTACTGCTTCTCTATTGACAAATATTCCGCCAGTCACAGTTATCTATCTTTTTAGTGTGCCTCGTACCAGTTACTGCCCGCATTGGTATCTGTCTCCAGTTTTACTTCCAAATGTGCAGCATTCTGCATTTCTTCATTCAGGATTGTCCTTACCTGTTCCACTTCTTCTTCTGCAGTCTCTACCAGAAGCTCATCATGCACCTGCAGGATCAGGCGGGACTTGAGCCCTTCCGCTGCCAGTCTGCGACGGACACGGTTCATGGCAATCTTAATAATATCCGCCGCGGTTCCCTGAATCGGGGAATTCATTGCGATACGCTCGCCAAAGGAACGCTGCATAAAATTGCTGGAAGACAGCTCTGGAATCGGACGTCTGCGTCCAAACATGGTCGTCGCATAACCGGTCTCTTTTGCCTCGCTGACCAGATTGTCCAAAAATGTCTTGATACCCGGATATGTTTCAAAGTACCGCTCGATATATTCCTGTGCTTCTTTTCTCGTAATACTCAGTCCCTGACTTAAACCAAAGGAACTGATTCCGTATACGATACCAAAGTTGACTGCTTTAGCATTTCGTCGTTGCTGATCCGTTACTTCTTCCAACGGTGTATGGAATACCTGGGATGCTGTCATACGATGAATATCTTCCGCATGACGGTATGCATCGATCAGATTTCGGTCGCCGGACATATGAGCCAGCACACGCAGTTCAATCTGCGAATAATCTGCATCCAAAAATATATATCCATCTTTCGGAAGAAAGACTTTGCGGATCATCCGTCCAAGTTCCATACGGATCGGAATATTCTGCAGGTTCGGTTCGGTACTGCTGATACGTCCCGTAGCAGTAATCGTCTGATTAAAGGTTCCGTGAATCCGTCCGTCTTCTGAAATATAGGTAACCAGTCCATCTGCGTAAGTAGATTTTAACTTTGCCAGCTGACGATATTCCAAAATATCTGAAACGATCGGATAATCCGGTGCCAGTTTTTCCAGTACGCTCGCCGCCGTAGAATATCCGGTCTTCGTCTTTTTGCCATTTGGCATCTGTAATTTTTCAAACAGGATCACTCCAAGCTGCTTTGGAGAATTGATGTTAAATTCTTCTCCTGCCTGCTCATAAATCTTCCGCTCCAGTTCTGTGATACGGCTCCCCAGCTGTTCACTATAGTTTTGTAAAGCTTTTGCATCGGTGCGGATACCCTCTTCTTCCATCTGTGCCAGTGTAAATACCAGCGGCATCTCAATTTCCCGGAACAAGGTATCCATCTTCGTATCCGCTAATTTCCGGCTCAGGACTTCTACTGATGCATAATTTGTATAAGCTTCATAGCAGGCCTTTATTTCCTGATCTGCCTTTTCATCAACCATCAGGTCCAGATGTTCTCTCGCAACATCTTCCCATGTATAATTATTCTTAAGTGGATTCAGCAGATATGCAGCCACACCTGCATCAAATACAGCCATCGGATCATCAGATTTTATATGCTTGAGCAATGCCTTTACATCCAATGCACATACACATTTTTTATCATATTTCAGAGTACCGTCTGTATTGACATCAGATATCTCATTTTCCGGATCCTTCTTCACATCATCTGTATTAGATTTCATAATGTTCTCTGTGTTGGATTCAGATACTTTATGAAGGAGCCCTTCCAATTTTCCGCAGAGATAACCTTCTGTGATCATCCCTTCTACAGGAATATAATAAATTTCCTCTTCATTCAGCGCAAGTCCTGCACCAAATACCCTGCCATTCTCTGTAACCAGAGAAACACCCGCTGTCTTTCCTGCTTCCGCTTTCGCAAACAGCGCTTCACAGCCTGCCAAGTCTGCACATGTGAAAAACTCCTGTTCCAGCGTATCTTCCTGTACGGCCGCAGAGTCAAAACGGTTAAGCAGATTCTTAAATTCCAGCTGTCTGCAGAGAAGGAAAGCTTCTTTTGTATAAAGATTTCCCAGTTTTGCCTTTTCATACGAAAACTCTATGGGACTGTCCGTACAGATCGTAGCCAGAGCCTTGCTCATCTGCGCCATATCATAATGTTCTCTCATTGATTCCCTGGCTCTGTTTGGCTTCAGCTCTTCCAAATGTTCATGAGCATTCTCAATACTTCCATACTCCACAATAATCTTTGTGGCAGTCTTCTCACCTACTCCCGGGATTCCCGGAATATTGTCAGCACTGTCTCCCATCAGAGCCTTTAACTCAATGATCTGAGGAGGTGTCACCTGATATTTCTCGATCACCTGCTGTGCATGATAATCCTCTATGGTGGTCTTGCCCCTTACAGTCTTTGGCAAACGGATCATAACCTTATCTGTCGCAAGCTGAAGCAGATCTCTGTCACCGGAAAGGATTGTCGCATCCATTCCTGCCGCTTCGCTTTTCCTGGCCAGAGTTCCCAGAATATCATCCGCTTCGTAGCCTTCTTTTGTCACAACATTCACACCCATTGCAGTAAGCATCTCTTTGATCAGCGGTACCTGCTCTCTCAGTTCTTCAGGCATGGGTTTACGTGTTCCCTTGTATGCTTCAAACATCTTATGGCGGAAAGTCGGTGCCTTCAGGTCAAATGCCACTGTCAGATACTGAGGCTTCTCTTCCTCGATCGTTCGAAGAAGGATATTCAGGAAACCATATACTGCCCCTGTGTGTTTTCCTTCTGAATTTGTAAGATCCGGCAGACCATAAAAAGCTCTGTTCAGAATACTGTGTCCGTCAATCAGTAATATTTTTTCGCTCATAAAATCCTCCAGTGTTTTTATAGAATGTAATTTGTCTCCATCATTACAAAAATCAATATTGCCGCAATCGTAGCGATCAGAAGGCATATACTTACTCCAAACATCAGCCAACTGGCTTTCTTCTTGCGGATATATCTTCTGGATTTCCGGATATCCTGTTCCAGCAGTTTTTTGAAATCCAGAACCGAATCGCTGCTGTCATCATCAAGCTGCTGTGTTACTTCATGTACAATAAAATATGTTTCCAGTTCATCATAACAGGAAGAACAATTCTGTACATGATCGAGAAACTCTTCCAGTTCATTTAATGGAAGATCATGTTTAATATAACTACTCACCATTCCTTCTGCAGTTCGGCAATCCATCTTCATTCCCTTCTTTCTTCCAAAAAACATCCAGGATGCTGCGTTCACTATTACGAATTATAACCGAACCGGAGTTAATTGGCAACAAGGAAAAGCAGCAGAAGCTCAAATCGCCTCTGCTGCTTTCATTGCTGTTCACTCAGTTTTCAGTGACATAACCAAATTTCCGGATTGCCTGTGGCAATGGACTTTTGGCTTGTATATCTTGAGAAAATATCACTTCTGCAAATTCACTTTCCCGGAAGATGTATCTGCATCAGCTTCTGTACTGTTTTCGGATTCTGCATTGTTCTCAGACTTTGTATTACTTTCAGATTCTGCCACTACAGTGGGAACCTGTACAGGTGCATTCAGGATCTTCATAAATTCCTCACCTGTAATTGTCTCATGCTCATACAGATATTTTGCAAGTTCATGGAGCTTTCCGATATTGTCCTGAAGGATTTTCAGTGCTTTCTGGTGTTCCATCCTGACAAGCTCCACAACCTTCTTATCCAGAAGAGTCTGTGTCTCAAAAGAACAGCTTAAGCTGGAGTCTCCGCCCAGATACTGATTTGTCACATTCTCCATGGCAACCATATCGAAGTCTTCACTCATACCATATCTGGAGATCATTGCTCTTGCAAGCTTAGTCGCCTGTTCGATATCATTGGATGCTCCGGTTGTAATAGAGTGGAAGATCAGTTCCTCAGCGGCACGACCGCCTGTAAAGGTCGCTATCTTATTTGCAAGTTCTTCCTTTGTCATCAGATAATGATCTCCGTCATCCACCTGCATGGTATATCCGAGTGCTCCTGATGTACGCGGAATAATAGTGATCTTGTGGACCGGTGCAGATTCGGTCTGCTTTGCTGCAACCAGCGCATGTCCGATTTCATGATAAGCAACTATCAGTTTTTCTTTATTGGAAAGAACCCTGTTCTTCTTCTGATATCCTGCGATAACTACCTCGATACTCTCCTCAAAATCTGCCTGGGTGGCAAATTTTCTGCCGTCACGTACTGCACGAAGTGCTGCTTCATTGACAATATTTGCAAGTTCTGCACCGGAAGCTCCGGCTGCAGCTTTCGCAATCTCATCAAAACGTACGGAATCTGCGATCTTAATCTTCTTTGCATGGACTTTAAGGATTTCCTCACGTCCTTTTAAATCCGGAAGTTCAACAGGAATACGTCTGTCAAAACGTCCGGGACGAAGAAGTGCGGGATCAAGGGAATCCGGTCTGTTGGTTGCCGCAAGGATCACAACACCTTTGGAGCCGTCAAAACCATCCATCTCTGTAAGCAGCTGGTTCAGAGTCTGCTCGCGCTCATCATTGCCGCCTGTAAATCCGGCACCATCACGTTTCTTGCCAATTGTGTCGATCTCATCGATAAACACAATACATGGAGCTTTCTCATTCGCCTGTTTGAAAAGATCACGCACCTTGGCAGCGCCCATACCAACAAACATTTCCACGAATTCAGAACCGGAAATTGAGAAGAACGGAACTTCCGCTTCACCGGCTACCGCTTTTGCAAGAAGTGTTTTACCTGTACCCGGAGGGCCTACAAGAAGGGCTCCTTTCGGCATAGATGCACCGATTTCTCTGTATTTCTGCGGGTTATGAAGATAATCTACGATTTCTGTCAGAAGATCCTTGGCTTCATCCTCTCCCGCTACATCTGAGAATTTGATTCCCGTAGATGATTTCACATATACTTTCGCATTACTCTTTCCAAATGACATTGCCCCACCGGGACCTCCGCCCATGGAACTCATCATCTTCTTGCTGAGCCACCTTCCAAGAAGGATAAAGATGGCAATCGGCAGTACATATCCTGCGATCAGACTGATCCAGATAGATGTCTGCTGTGGTGCTGCTGCACCGAACTTGACATTTGCATCATGCAAACGGTCTACAAGGTCAGGATCATTCATCTTGACAGTTCTGAAATAACCCTCCTGTCCGTCACTCTCTGCTACATAATAAATATAATCATCCTGAATTTCTACTGTCTTAACGTAATCCTTCTCTACTCCTGTCAGGAAAGTACTGTAATCAGTCGTCTGTACCTTTCGTCCCTCAATTGCAGGAAGTAACAGCACATTCAGAAGAATGATAATAACTGCCGCAATGATATAATATACATAAAGCGGTTTTCTGCCAGGCTTTTTATTATCAAGGTTCATTGGCTTTTCCTCCATTTCGTTTTGTTATGATGTAACATATCACTTATTCATCTCTTTTTCAAGAAAAGCGAGATAAATTTCATAAAGATTTTAGAATTATCTGAACTGTTCAATACGGCAAATAAAAAAAAGCGAAAACCTTCACAAACAAAGGCTTCGCTTACTTTTTAATGCCGGCAGTGGGACTTGAACCCACACGTGGTTGCCCACAACAGATTTTGAGTCTGCCTCGTCTGCCATTCCGACATGCCGGCATTGAAACGAGTATTATCATATCACGTTTTTGTCGAAATGGCAAGGGCATTTTTGAGTTTTTTTTAATATTTCACAAACCTCGTTTTAGAATACACATTGCTTGCCTTGATCAGTTTCTGATATCTGGCAAACAGCTTCTCAGGAAGTCTGATAGTTACGGTTTTGTTGACCGCAAAAGCTTTTTTTCCAACATAGTTCAGTGCTGTACTGTTGACCCTGATCACTTTGACCGCCGGGCACTGGTAAAAAGCTCTGGCATCTATATGTCTGACACTGGCAGGAAGTATAAAATTTCGCAGTTTTGTACACTGTGCAAATGCGTTGCTGCCAATTCTTTTTACTCTGCTGCCAAATCTTATGTTCCGCAGATTCGGGCACTGGCTGAACGCATATTTTCCAATCGTTGTTACATTATTTCCAAAAATAACATCTGTAATTTCTTTGTTCCCGCTGAAGGCATTCTTGTCAATTGTAGTTACTTTATAAACTTTATCATTGATCACAACTGTAGCCGGAATCTGTATCACATTATATTCCGCAGCAAGACCTGTAACGCTTACTTCTCTTTCATTTAAAATCTTATATCCAATTCCGCCTATCAGGTACTTATAGCTTCCACCCTGTTCAGTTAACGGAGCTGCATTGAACTGATATCTCACAGGTTGTACAATATCGTTTTTCTCCCATATACCTCCTGTATATTCTTCTCTCTGGAAAAAGATATATATATTGTATGCACGTTCCACCTTTGTATAAATACCCTTTGCAGAACCGATTTCCCATTTCCTGTGAATATCGCTTTCCTGCGGTTTGAGAGAAAGACTCCAGTATAATGGTGTCCATCTGACATCTCCCTCAACAGGATTCGTATTCTGCGTTCCGGCACCGGTCACATTAAATTTATAGTAAGTGTTGGGATAGAAAACCAGAGGTTTGTCAAGTCCTTCAACGACACTGTCATTTGCACTTACCCCTTTGCTTTCATCTGTGTCTGTTGAAGTTTCCTCTCCGGCTGCCAAGATGAAATTCTGTGTATCTGCTCCATCCTGAAATTCCGCTGCACCGGTCGTACTGACCGGAACTGCTGCCAGAACACCTGCCAGCACCATAGCTGCTATTTTTTTCATTACTCTCTCCTCCTCTTTTTCAGCAGTATATAAAATATATACAACTGTTCAGTCCTTTCTTATAGCAATAGTGAACTGTTACTGTTCTGCTTACAATTTATATCTACATCTTGTATTTTACTTATTTTTCTGCTAAATGTCTACCTTGATTTTCTGCTAATCCTGTCGTATTTTTACTTCATCTGTATTCCACTTCTCATACGTGATATAATCCGCACCCATTTTCCTGAAAATGTCTACCATATCTTCATTCCGGCAAAGCCATACGGATATGCGGATTCCATTCTGATGGGCATTGTTGATATCATTCATACTGATATTTTTATACTCTGCACTTATGTCCAGATCATATTTCTTACACTGCTGTATCATAGAAGCATTCATGCGCACTGTACGAATCCACTGCAATTTCCCTGTAAATCCCATCTCACGCAGTTTACCAAGTGTTTCTATGCGGAAACAGATGATTACCGGCTCTTTCTGTGATTCAGTCAGAAGCTGCATAAACAAATTCATGGCTTCTTCCGTACGGATTGACTTTATTTCAATCACCGGCGTCACAGAGTACTTATTGCAGCATGCAATATACTGTTCCAGTGTAGGAATAAGATTATCCGGATACTGTGAAGCATTTCTTCCATTTATAATCGGATACTGCTTTATCTCCTCATAGGTCATCTCTGAAATAAGCCTGTCCTCCCCACACATCCGCAGCAAAGAATCATCATGAGAGACAACCAGAACTCCATCTGCGGTCTCTCTCACATCTGTCTCCACAAACTCCGCCCCATTGCGTCCTGCCATCTCAAAGGCAGGCACGGAATTCTCAGGTGCTTCTGTCTGTTCACCTCTGTGCAAAATATAATGAGTAACTCCATCCAGGGGTTTCCGGAACTTTTCCTCATCTTCCGGTGCAGGTGTGATTTTCGGAGTTGGCGTGACCGTTACCGTCGGCTCCGGGGTCACAGATGGTGCTGGTTCATCCGGCGTCAGTGTAGGCGTAATTTCCGGAGTTTCTGACGCTGCCGGCAGGACGATCACTTCTATCTCTGATACATATCTGTCAGTACCATAAGAAACACTGGTGATTTTGACATTTCCCGCCTTTTTTGCAGTAACTTTTCCTTTCTTTGATACAGTTGCCACCGTTTTATCAGAAGAAGTATAAGTCAGCCTTTTTCCATACTTCTGCGGCTCCAGAATAATTGTCTTTCCTGCCGTTACTTTCACCTGTTTTTTGTATTTCTTAAAAAGAACTGTTTCCTTTTTATTATAGACAAAAACCTCGCAGTTTACTTTCAGTCCACTCATCTGTGCTGTGATCGTTGCCTGTCCGGGCTTTAAACCATATATCCTGCCATTTATAACCTTTACACATTTTGAGTTACTACTGGTCCATTTAAACTTCTTTGGACTCACTTTTGTATCATGATTCAGGATCTTTACTGTATAAGTGGCACCGGTCTTTACAACCACCTCAGATTTATGCACTCGATATTCGTCTGCTGCATAAGTATTATCTGCCACATATATTATACTGATAAAACCTGTAATTATAAGCACAATAGCAAATATGGCAGACCTTACAGTCTGCATGCCTGTTCTTTTGTCTCTGTATTCTTTTTTCTTATCTCCCATTATTCTATCTCTCATCTCTCATATGCCATTCCTGATCTGCTGCTTTTATTTCCGGTATGTTCTTAAACACTTCACAATCCTGATCACATTCGTCTCTGATGCAGGGACAGACCATCTTTACTTTTTTAAAATGTCCGGGAACACCCTCATATTGTACACTCCACAGACCATTGTAATGCAGTTGTTTACACATTCCTGTTTCATATTCATATTTAATCATACGTCTACCTCCGAACAGACAAAATTTTTACAGTACATTCTTCTGAAACCACTGTTCCTCCATGCAAAACGAAAGGCACTAACCTTCCAGCATCATGCACAGATCAGTACCTTTCTTTTTGTGTGTTTTTATGTCCTATCTGCCCCGTCAATACCACAGGACAGTAAATCACAGAATAATCACAGCATTATTCCATATCTTCCAGTAATTTCTCATAAATCGGGAAGCAGTCAAATGTTGCGAAATAATCCTTCGGTGTCTCGGCACGGCGGATCATCTCGAAACTTCCATCTTCATGGAGAAGGATCTCAGAAGATTTCAGTTTACCATTGTAGTTATATCCCATGGCAAAACCATGAGCTCCTGTATCATGGATCACAAGAAGATCTCCCATATCAACCTTCGGAAGATAGCGGTCAATTGCAAACTTATCATTGTTTTCGCAGAGAGAACCTGTCACGTCATACATATGATCACAGGGCTGGTCTTCTTTTCCCATAACAGTGATATGATGGTATGCGCCATACATTGCCGGACGCATCAGGTTTACAGCACACGCATCCACACCAATATATTCTTTATGAGTATGCTTCTCATGGATTGCCTTAGTTACCAGGCAGCCATATGGTCCCATCATGAAACGTCCCATCTCTGTATAGATTGCAACATCACCCATTCCGGCCGGAACAAGTACTTCTTCGTATACTTTGCGGACACCCTCACCGATCTCTCTGATATCATTCGGAGTCTGATCTGGTTTGTAAGCGATTCCAACACCACCGGAAAGGTTGATAAACTTCACATGAGCACCTGTCTCCTTCTGAAGTTTCACTGCCATTTCAAACATCTCTTTCGCCAGCATCGGATAATACTCATTTGTCACAGTATTGCTTGCAAGGAATGCATGGATACCGAATTCCTCGGCACCTTTTTCCTTCAGAATCTTGAATGCTTCAAAAATCTGCTCTGTTGTCATACCATATTTGGCATCTCCGGGGTTGTCCATAATATCGTTGCTGATCTTAAACACTCCGCCCGGATTATAACGACAGCTGATCACCTTCGGAATATATCCTACGGCTCTTTCTACGCTCTCAATATGTGTGATATCATCAAGATTGATGATCCCGCCGATTTCATTTGCATATTTGAATTCTTCTTCCGGTGTATCATTGGAAGAAAACATGATATCTCCCTCTTTGCATCCGATTGCTTTGGACATCATCAGCTCTGTCATGGAAGAACAGTCACAGCCACAGCCATACTCCTGAAGGATCTGGATCAGAAATGGATTTGGAGTTGCCTTCACAGCAAAGAATTCTTTGAAGCCCTTATTCCATGCAAATGCTTCTTTCACTGCCTTTGCATTCTCGCGGATACCTTTTTCATCATAAAGATGGAAAGGTGTAGGAAACTGCGCGGTGATTTCCTGAAGTTTATCCAGGGTGACAAATGGTACTTTTTTCATAATAATCTTTTCTCCTCTTACTTCTTGTGTATATGTGTATATAAATGATCCTGACAATACTCGTAGTTTCCGTTACATTTGGAACAGAAACGGAATTCCAGATTCGGATCATCTTTCTCTGTACGGCCACAGACTGCACATTTGTGCTTCGTCACTTCCCCTGACTTGCTACCACTCGGGAAGGGAACGGTCTTACTTTCTCCCATTGCTCTCTTAAACTGATTTCTGCGATGGATTTCCTTCGGATTGTATCTGTTAAGATTTCTTGTACCAAGGAAGAAAATGATAAAGTTCAGTAAGGATGCGATGATCGGCAGTGCCATAAACCATGCTCCTCCCATAAAATATCTGACAATATCATATACCACAAGAGCAGCATATACAATCGCCATCCACTTCATCTTGATCGGGATTACAAAGTACAGTAAAACCTTCATATCCGGATATGTCAGCGCATATGCCAGAAAAATAGATAAACTGATATAATACGTTGAAAACTGTGATCCATTCAGATAAGCATCTAACACTCCACCTGTGATAAAATACAAAATAAACGCAGAAATTACTGTAAAAATCATTCCGGATAAAATATATACAGTAAATCTGAATGATCCCCATGTACGTTCCAGCGATGCACTGATCGGATAATAAAAGAACAATATCGCAATCACAAACCATAAAGCAGATGACGTACTCGGCGGATAAATAATCCATGTAACAAGTCTCCATATCTGACCATGCAGGATTTTAGAGACATTCAAACTCAACATGGAAAGAACCCCTGGATTAATATACATCAATGCATATCCCAGTACATAGCTTACAATAATATAGATCGTAAGATTCTCAATCCCGCGATTTCCAAATTTTCGTTCCAGTTTGTCAATAAATTTCATAAATCTCCTTTTCTCACAAAATGCTATTCGTTCTTTCGTTACAGCGGATATCCACAATCTGCTTTCTCTGCGTAATTATGCACCGAATAACTGCCTCTCAGTTCAGACACAAAATCAGAAAAACTTCTTCTTGGAAAGAAATATCGCTGCAATAATACTTGCCACTACAGAAAGGATGATAACGATAAGAAATCCCCATGGTGTCCTGGAAAACGGCATTCCTGCAGCACTCAGGTTCATACCATACGCACTGAAAACAATAGTCGGAATACTCATAACAATGGTAATAACAGCCAGAACCTTCATGACAATGTTCAGGTTATTGGAAATAACTGACGCAAAAGTTCCCATCATACTGCTGAGGATACCACTGTAAATATTAGCCATCTCGATAGCCTGCTTATTCTCAATGATAACATCCTCCAGCAGCTCTGTATCCTCCGGATATTTCTTGATACTCTCCACCTTCAGAAGTTTCTCCAGAACCATCTCATTGGAACGCAGAGATGTGGTAAAGTATACCAGTGATTTCTCCAGTTCCAGAAGTTCCATCAATTCCTGATTTCTTGTAGACAGATGAAGTTTCTCCTCAATCTGCTCGCTCTTCTTATCTATAATACGCAGATATCTCAGATACATGCTGGCATTACGGTACAAAATCTGCAGAATAAATCTGGTTTTCATATAGGTAAAAAAGTTTCTTACCCTGCCTTCCATAAATCTTGTCAGAACCTGTGTGTCTTCCAGACATACAGTAAAGATCATCTTCTGAGTCACGATAATACCAAGAGGAATGGTCACATACCAGTCCTTCTCGTTACGTTCTTCAATCGCAGGTACATCTGCAAGGATAAGGGTATAATTGTCCTCCACTTCTATACGGGAACGCTCTTCCTCATCCAAAGGTGCGCGCAAATCGTCCACCTCTATCCCAAACTGCTCGGAAATTTCAAAAATTTCTGTTGCCGTAGGATTCGTCAGCGCAATCCAACAGCCCTCCTGTGGTTCCTGTATTTCATGGATAGCGCCATCGATTGTCTTAAAAATCCTTACCACGATCCACACTTCCCTTCTTTTTCTCGATTTCCCCTCAATAGATTGTTACTGTTTACTCTGTTCTCAGTAACAATAAATCTGCAACTATTCAGAGTTTCTGCAAGAGATTACTGAACAGTTACGTTTACTCTTTATTTTCACAAAGACTCAAACATCATTATAATTTGAACATGAATTTTTGTCAATTCCAATGCTTTCGGTTTACAAAACTTTTACACTTCGCTATAATAAAGTAGTATTTATTTATAAAAGTCCCGTAAAGTGGGGCGTACAGATTGCGGGAGTGATTTTCCAAACACGCTCTAACTATGGCAACTGAATTCAGGTGAAATATCCCGCAAAGTGGGGCGTGCAGATTGTGGGAATGATTTTCCAGACACGCTCTAATACAATAACAGGAAAGGATACAAATCATATGAGCCAGTCATCATTTGGAAATAAATTTAAGGTAACTACCTGGGGGGAATCCCACGGAAAAGCTCTCGGAGCTGTGATAGACGGATGCCCGGCAGGCCTTCCTCTCTGTGAAGAGGACATTCAGAAATTCCTCGACAGAAGGAAACCCGGACAGAGCAGATACACCACTGCCCGCAAAGAGGGAGATCTGGTAGAAATCCTCTCAGGTGTCTTTGAAGGCAAAACCACCGGAACTCCAATTTCTCTGATGGTAAGAAATACAGACCAGCGCTCCAGAGACTACGGAAATATTGCATATTCCTATCGTCCCGGACATGCAGACTATACTTTTGACCAAAAATACGGATTCCGCGACTACAGAGGCGGCGGACGTTCCTCCGGACGTGAAACGATTGGACGTGTGGCGGCCGGCGCGATCGCTGTCAAAATATTAAACCAGCTTGGCATCACATTTTTGGTAG
>OHAI01002624.1_pt1 | contig 12993 bp, 10 predicted proteins | sample 1577091 | NCBI WGS metagenome assembly OHAI01 (sample SAMEA3541548, study PRJEB24748) | human gut metagenome | biome: human gut; feature: human-associated habitat; material: faeces | place: China | collected 2012
TACTAAAAAAGAAAAAAATCAATATTGAATATGGACAAACTTATTATGCTAATTTTAAAGGCTTAGTGGATACAACAGGAATGAGTAAAGAGGAGATTTGTTATTTAAAAAAGAATGTAAGTATAACAGATAATCTTCAAAATGAAGATCAAAAAAGTTATCCAGCAGTAGGAAAATATAAGATTTTTATAAAATATAATAATAAGCTTTCAACGATTCAAATTATTTGTAAAGATACATTAGCACCTGTACTGGCATTTCCTAAAAATGTAGATGTTATAAAAGAAAGTGATTTAGAAAGTATTGATTTTAAATCATTGATCATAGCTACCGATTTATCACCATTAAAAGAAATTCAAATAGATACAAGTCAAATCGATATTCATAGAATAGGTGAATATCAAGTAAAAGTATTTGTAGAAGATATTTATAAAAATAGAAGAGAAAAAGAATTTAAGGTCAATGTTATAGAAAATAAACAAGAAACAACTAATTCTCAAAATAATCAAGAAAATAATATGAATAAGATTGAAAGTGAAAATAATAAACCGAATGAGGACATTACAATCTCTCAATCAAATGAAAAAAATAATGTAAAGGATCATTTAGATAATGATCATCAACAAACAAAGCCCCAACAAACGGTTTATTGGTATGAATGTTATCTTTGTGGATTATATGTTGATTCAAATGTTTCTTTAGAAGATGCTAAAAAGAAGTTTGATCAAACAAAGTGTACAGATGCTATTGAATTTTCAGGAATAGAGTGGAGACATAGTAGATTTCATTTTGGAATTAATCATTCTTAGAAAATTGAAGGAGGAGTAAAAGTGAATTGTGTTTATAAGTGGATTTTAGGTCCGTAGGCAATCAGAGATTGTCTTTTTTTATTAGAAATTATTTATGATGGAGGAATATGAAATGAAACAGAAAAAAATATTTGATAAAGTTATGAAAATATTTGCAGTTATGGTGTTTATTTTATCTATGTGTTTTTCACAAAAATATGCAAATAATGTCGAAGCATGGGATAATAGTACACCTCATGAATTTACACGTATTAAACAAATTGATTATCCATGGTGGTGGTCTTCTAAAATAAGTAGTGCGAAAAAATGGTCCACTTATATGTGTAAGTATGATAATAAATATGCTTATTGTTTAGAAGCAAGTAAAAAATCACCATCAGCTGGAAAATACCCAGCTCAAGTGATTGAAAATAATGAGGCTGTAAGAAAAATTCTTTATTATGGATTTGGAGGACCAGGCTATGATCAAGCAATTAAAGAAATGTATACAGTTGAATTAAATTCTTGTGTTCCTGATGATTTTGGAGAAAAGCATGGTAACTTTGATGATGGTGCTTATTTGTTTACCCATATTTGGCTTTCTTATGCTTATGGCGGAGATTTAATGGGGTTAAACTTAAAAGATTTCAATGCTAAATGGCCAAATGCAGATGGTAATAGTGGTTATGGAGATAATATTTTATGGGGCTATAACTGGCTTATGAATCAACCTGATATTGGTTATGCTTATTTTAGCCCCAGTCAAGATGGTGGAGTTACAGCCTCTTTTAAGGCTGAATTTGATAAGGTAAATAAACTTCAAAAAACAAATACTGTTAAATTAGAAGGAACAAGTCATTCTACCATTCAAGTTCCTTTACAAAATAATGTTACACTATATAACGTAACAAAAGGAACGATGCAAACAGGGGGAACGGTAACTGTAAATGGTGGAGAAAGTTTCTATTTAACAGCACCATGCAAAAATAGTCCAGAAAATTATAAGTCAGGAAATATTGCGGGAAAAGGTTGTGAAATGTTTACTGCATTAGCTATTAAAGATGGTGCAGAAGGGACACAAACAGAAGGTTCATGGAATTTAGATCCTGATGGAAATAAATTAAAATATGAAGTTGAATGGTTGGATTTTGGAGCGTTACGCCTTTCTAAGGTAGATAATACTTCTGAATTTCAAAAAAATTCTAAATTTAGATTAATTTCAACTTCTTATACAGGATATGATGAAACTTTTGAAGTCACAAAAGATGAAAATGGAGATTATGAATTATTTATTGATTATTTACCTGTAGGAACTTATTCACTTACTGAGATTGAATGTGAAGATCACTTTGCACATGTTGTTGCTAAATGGCAAGTGACAATTGTAAAAGATAAGATAACAAAGAAAATTGTTGTAAATACATTAAGACCAACAGGAACATTAAAACTTCAAAAGAAACTTGAAGATGCATGTCAAGGAGCTGTTGATCTTGCAGATAAAGATATTAAAAAAACAAAATATAAAGTTGTAGCAATGAATGATATTGTTGATACAGTATCTTTGAAAAAATTATATTCTAAAGGGGAAATAATTACTTTAGGAAGTGGAAAATGTATTGTTGATACAAATGATGGTCAAATGATTACTTATTCAAATGGTGTTCAAGTTTCTAAAGGAAAGATGGATGCCAAAGGAAATATTTCGGTTGATGAAAATGGTCAATTAGAAATGACAGGAATTCCTCTTGGAAAATATCAAGTTGTTGAAGTTTCATGCCCTCAAGGTTATGTTTTAGATTCTACACCTTATGATTTTGAAATTACACAAAAAGATCATACAACAACAATTTATACAAACTCTCATGAACAAACAAATCAAATTACTAAGACAACATTTACTAAAACCGATGTTACTGGTGATCAAGAAGTTAGTGGTGCTAAAATGTCTATTACGGATTTAGAGGGAAAAGTTATTGATGAATGGATTTCATCTAATAAGGCCCATGAAATAGATGGATTAGAAAGTGGAAAAACTTATTATTTAAATGAGGATACAAGTCCAGCAGGATATGTAAAAGCAACGAAAATTGAATTTAAAGTCAATGAAGATGGAAAAATTCAAAAAGTAAATATGAAAGATAAAGTTGTAACAATTTCTAAAGTAACTTTAGGTGGTGAAGAAATTCAAGGAGCTTTATTACAAGTAATAGATGAGGAAGGAAATACAGTTGATCAATGGTATAGTGATGGAAATGAACATCCTGTAAGTGGGTTAGAAGAAGGAAAAACGTATACTTTACATGAAGATTTAGCACCTTTAGGATTTAATTTAGTAAATGATATATCTTTTACAGTTTCTTATGAAAAAGAAAATCAAAAAATAGAAATGATTGATACTTTTGTTAAAGTTTATAAACAAAAAGAAGATGGCAATTTGTTAAAAGGGGCACAGCTTACAGTTGTTTCTACAAAAACAAAAAATAGAATTGATCAATGGATTACAGGACAACATATTTTTGATATTAATGATGTTATGAAGAAAAAATTGTTAAAAGGGGATATGTGTCAAGGTAAAAATGAAGAAGGTATTGAATATAAAGTTGTTCCCCAATTAAAATCAAATGATTATTTTTTAATGTTGAAAGATGGAGAAGATGTGACATATTATTGTATAGATATTCAAGGAGATGAGACAGCCCACTTAATACAAGGACTTAATAGTGGGGAAAAATATATTTTAAGAGAAACATTGACACCTTGTGGATATGCAACAGCTAAAGAACAAATTTTTGAAATAAGAGAAAAGAATATTGTTTTAAAAGTTGTTGATGAAGATATTAAAGTGGATATTTCTAAAAAAGACATAACAAATAAAAAAGAATTGTCTGGAGCTCATTTACAAGTAAAAAATGAAGATGGAGAAGTTCTTGATTCTTGGATTTCAACTGATCAAGAACACCGCATTTGTCATTTGAAAGTTGGTAAAAAATATATTTTAGAAGAAACAATGGCACCTTATGGTTATGAAAAGAGTGAAAAAGTCGAATTTGTGATTAAAGATACTGGAGAAATACAAAAAGTCATCATGTATGATCAACCAATTATTCAAGCAATTAAAACAGGTGATAGTTCAAAGTTGAATTATTTTATAATGCTTGGTGCTTTAAGTGGAATTTGTATTTTTTTATGTAGAAAAAGGGATGTTAAATCCCCTAAATCTAAATGATTTCATCAATAAGACCATATTCTAAAGCTTCTAATGGATCTAAGTAGTAATCACGATCACAATCATGAATGATTTTTTCTAATGATTGTTTAGAATTTTCACTTAAAATAAGTGAAAGTTTTTTCTTTTGTTTGCATATTCTTTTAGCGTTTATTTCAATATCACTTGCTTGTCCTTCTAAAGAGGCAAGAGGTTGATGTATCATTATTTCACTATTTTTTAATGCACATCTTTTTCCTTTAGAACCTGCACTTAAAAGAATAGAAGCCATACTTGCTGCCATGCCGCAACAAATTGTGCTGACATCACATGAAACAAAGTTCATTGTATCAAAAATTGCTAGTCCTGCAGAAACACTACCGCCAGGTGAATTGATATACATGTAAATATCATTTTTATTATCTTGTGCTTCTAAATAAAGTAATTGACCAATAATTGAACTTGCCATGGCATCGTCGATAGTCCCTGTAAGTAGAATAATTCTTTCTTCTAAAAGTTTGGAATAGATATCGTAGGCATATTGATGATTTTTATCTTTTTCTATAACGGTTGGTATTAGATGCATAAAATAACCTCCATATGTAATTATAGAAATTAATAATAAAAATTATTCTTTGCACTGATGAAATAAGTAAAAATTTTTTTAAAAAAATAGTAGAAAATAGTGTAAGCGCTAACGATATAATGAAATGGGAATTATTAGAAAAATAAAGGAAAAATTAATGCATCTTATACAAGAAATCAACGTTGTAATAGTTGCTTTTGTGAAGTTTTTGACTTATAATAATGGCATAAAAGCTATTTACAAGGAGGAATATTAATAAAATGGCAGTAAAAGTAGCAATTAACGGATTTGGACGTATTGGACGTCTAGCATTCAGACAAATGTTTAATGCAGAAGGATATGAAGTTGTAGCAATCAACGATTTAACTAATCCTAAAATGTTAGCACACTTATTAAAATATGATTCAGCACAAGGTAAATATGCATTAGCTGATACAGTAGAAGCTGGTGAAGATTCAATCACAGTTGATGGAAAAGAAATCAAAATCTACGCTAAAGCTAACGCAGCTGAATTACCATGGGGAGAAATCGGTGTAGACGTAGTATTAGAATGTACTGGATTCTATGTATCTAAAGCTAAATCTCAAGCTCATATCGATGCTGGAGCTAAAAAAGTTGTTATCTCAGCACCTGCTGGAAATGACTTACCAACAATCGTATTCGGTGTAAACGAAGGTACTTTAAAAGCTTCTGACACTATCATCTCAGCAGCTTCATGTACAACTAACTGTTTAGCACCAATGGCTAACGCTTTAAATAATTTAGCACCAATCAAATCTGGTATCATGTTAACAGTACATGCTTACACTGGAGATCAAATGGTATTAGATGGACCTCATAGAAAAGGTGACTTAAGAAGAGCTCGTGCAGCTGCAGTTAACATCGTTCCTAACTCAACAGGTGCTGCAAAAGCAATCGGATTAGTAATCCCAGAATTAAATGGTAAATTAATTGGTTCTGCACAACGTGTACCAGTTCCAACTGGATCTACAACTATCTTAACTTCAGTTGTTGAAGGTGAAGTTACAGTTGAAGAAGTAAATGCAGCTATGAAAGCAGCAACTACTCCATCATTCGGATATACTGAAGAACCATTAGTATCTTCTGATATCGTAGGAATCACTTACGGATCATTATTCGATGCAACTCAAACTATGGTTAAACCATTAGACAACGGAACTACTGAAGTTCAAACAGTTGCTTGGTATGACAACGAAAACTCATATACTTCTAACATGGTTAGAACTATTAAATATTTTGCTGAATTAGCTTAATCTAGCGAAAAATATGCTAAATAAAAAAGGGCTTCAAGATAGAAGAAGCCCTTTTTTTTACGCCAAAACCCGCATGAAATCAACGTTTTTTTGATTTGCGGGTTTTTATTTTTTGTAAGTAAAATAATGCTCAAAAATGCCCTAAAAATGGGCTATACCAAAAAAATTCGAAAAAAGTGCAAAATTTCCACCAAAAAAGCATCAAAAAATCATTAATTTTTGATGCTTAAAATAAGTGTCTATTCAGGGTTATTTTTATAACATTCGACAAGTGGATAAAGGATATTCACAATCGAATTATAGGTTTTTTTATCGATAAGATTTTTTGTATTAATTGCGTAATCAAAAACCTTGGATAGTTTTTCTATACTTTGATGATCTTCGTTATAATCTCCTTTAGTAACTAATTGAATGTTTTTTTCAAATAAATCAATGAGTGTACTAGAATTATCTTCATCATCCAAATCAAAGAGCTTCAATACATATATTAAATCATTTTGATTTTTAATGTGCTTAACTATTTCAATATTCGCTTTATAAATAGCAATTTTAATTTGTTTTAATAATTCTTCACTAATCGATAGATTTCTATCAAAATCTATCCGCCAACAAAAATACTGTAAATTACCAATCAAGAAGTAATCTTCCATGATCATCACATCGGCATCTTCTCCGGTAAGTACTTCAACAGGTAATTGAAAATAAAACAAAGAGAAAGCAGGGATGAAAGATGAAAGAAATAGAATATATTCAAGTTGGAGATTATCAATTACCGAACTTAAAAGTAGAAGAAATGCATTTAAATCGCTTTGGAAGAGCAAAACTAGATTATTTAAAGAAGCATGATTATCTACTATATTTCAAATTATTATCAAAAAATGAATTAAATGATTATCTATTAAAAGTACAAAAAGAAGCTGATGATTTATATGACAGATTGGTTGAAGAATATAAGACCAAGTGGAATGTTACTGAAGAACTTAAATAAAACGATCAAATAAAGTGGGTTCAAATGATGAATACTATTAAGAGCTGTGTGGATGAAATTGTATATAAGACACTTTTAAATTAATAATGTAAGCTATTTTCAATTATGAAAGTAGCTTTTTTAGATAGGTGTAACTATTTAATTTTTTATTTTCGTGCCATAAAACTGACTTCCATGCCAGAAAGATACCGATTTAGAAGAAAATAAATAAAATAATAAGTGTAGAGAGGAAATATAAAAAATATTTCAAAAAATACTTGAGTATAAAGTGACTCTATAGTCTATGTTAAAGATGTCAAAGGAGGAAATGACTTATGGAAAAGAGTAAAAAGACATTAAAAATGATTGGAATTTGTATTATTGGACTTGTAATTGTGGTGGCTGTAAATATATTGAAAAAACCAGAAGATCCATTTAAAAATGATGATCGTGTTAAACTTGGATATCAACATGTTGAAGAAAGTGATATATTGAATAGTAAAGATTATGATTCATATTATGTTTATTTCTATGAAACAGGAAATGAAAAATGCAAAGATACAAATGAAGCAGTTAAATCTTATGTTAGAGGAAAATCAAGCATTTATGTATTCAATATGGAAGAAGCGAAAGATATCAAAACAGGAAAAGATTTTGATTATAAAAATGTGACAAACTATAAAGATATTACAATAAAACAAGTACCAATGCTCATTCATGTAGAAAACAAAAAGATTGATCATGTTTATTACAAAGCAAGTGATATAAAAAAAGCATTAGAATAGTAGGTGAAAGTTATGTTGAAGTTTGCATTAGAAATGTTGTGGACAGAAAGAAAAAAAGCATATGGCTTGATTGTTTCTATTGTCACAACACTTAGTATTTGTTTATTGTTTTTACATTTTATTATTAATCCATATCTCGCTAAAAAGGTGACATATGATGATATTCTTGATTTTAGTGAACCTTATTGCATTATGTTGATGGGATTGTTTATTTTAATGGTTTGTGTTTCATTGATTTGTTATTCATGTAACTATTATATGAAACTTCATGCTAGAGAAATAGGAATGCTTAAAATGGCAGGATTTAATCAGGGTAAAGTAGTGCTTTATCAATTGATTCAAATGATTATGATCATAGTTGTTTCAGTAATAATCACTTGTTGTTTATCACTAGTGACAACACCAATCTTTTTAACAGTTGTTTATCGTTATTGTCATATTCATCAAAGTATTTTCTATTTTAACTTTAAATTATTTAAGATGTTAGGAATTTTAGTTGTTTGTATTTTAGTTATTTTAATCGCTATGCAAATCAACTATATCAACAATAATTCTTTATCATCACTTATTAAAGATAAATATATTACAACACAAAAAGAAGATCATCGTGTATTTGTCATACCTGATTATATCTACATTTTAGGTTATTTTTTAGGACTTTATGCGATGTATGTAGGAGAAGAATTAGATGCAGGATTTGCGATTGCTTCTTGTATTGGGGCTATCAGTGCTTATGGTTTGTTTTATTATTTCATTCCTCATACTTTAAATGAAATGGTTGATTCATTGAATCTAAAAGGCGAAGATACGATTGTTTTAGGTGATTTGGCTCTATTTATGCAACAAAGCAAACTATTAATTGTCTTTATTATGTTAGCTGTAATTTTAATACCAATATTTATTTTCTCATCAATTCATATGAAGATGTTGCATATTGCCTTACACATAGGAGCTGTTTTAATTAATTTTGTTTTATGTTTAAGTGTTGTTAGTCGTTTTGATATTGATGCTTTAGAAAAGAAAGAACATTTTAAAAACTTATGTAAGATAGGACTTACAAATAAAGAAGTTAAGAAGATTTCTTATAAAGAAGGAAATGGCTTTTACTTTGTTTTATGGATCTTTGCTGGTATTTATATTTTAAGTATTGCGTGTACGTTTTTAATTCGTGCATCGATTGATTTAGGACTTGTTGGTATTGTTTTACTTGAATTTATTGTTCCTTATGGAATGGCTGAGTTCATTGTTTATTTAAAGAAAAGAGGTCAAAATTATGAGTTACATGGAAATTAGAAATTTAAAGAAAGTTTATAATCCTTATGGTGTTCATCCTAAGGTGGCTTTAAATGGGTTAGACTTTAAAGTAGAAAAAAGTGATTTTATTTGTATTATGGGAGCCTCTGGTTCAGGAAAGACAACACTGGTTAATATCTTGTCAACGATTGATGAAGCAACTGGTGGACAAATTCTTCTTAATCAAAAAGATTTACTTTTATTATCGGAAAAAGAGAAAGCAAATCTAAGAAAAGAAGAAATTGGATTTATTTTTCAAAATTATAATCTTATTGAATCATTAACAATCAAAAATAATATTTTATTTTCACCTAGACTCAATAAAGTAGATCAAAAAATACAATTAGAAAAATTAAATGAACTTACAAAAATGTTAAATATTGAAGAAATCATTGATAAATACCCATCTCAATGTTCAGGAGGACAACAACAAAGAGTTGCCCTTGCAAGAGCGCTTGCAAGTAAACCAGCGATTATTTTCGCGGATGAACCTACAGGAAACCTCGATGCTAAAAGTTCTAAAGAAGTTGTTGATTTATTAAAAATCGCCCAAAGAAAATATCATGAAACAGTTATTTTAGTAACTCATGATCAAGAAATTGCCTCTATTGCTGATCGCGTTATTACGATTGAAGACGGAAAAATTATTCAAGATACAAATCATATTTAAATACGTTTATTTGTGGTTTAACTAAAGATAAAAACATCTTTAATATTTTCTTTTTGTTAGAGTAGGGCTATGGAGGAAAGTTATGGATGATTTAACGATTTATGAAACAGAAATAATTGTCGTAAAAATGGACGAAGAGTCCATTTTTTTGATAGAATAGAGAAAAGGAGAGAATGATTATGGAAGTAACAATTAATGGTGTAAAAAAAGAAGTTAGCAAAGAAGAAATGAAAGATCGTGTGATTGGATATTATGATGCAGTAGGGATCAAACATTTTTATTTAGAAGTTGATGAAATGGATGATGAAGAATTAAAGGCTTTATATGTAAATTCATTTGCGAGAGAATAATTGTATGAAATTAATTAGGAAAGATCAGGCGATTCATGTAGATAAAACAAACGGCACAGAAGTGGACTATTATTTATTAGATGATGCCGAAATTCATTATAATAAAATCAATCCTCATACTTCACAAGAGTGGCATAGACATCGTCATATTTCAGAAAACATTTTTGTTTTAAAAGGAGAACTTGTTTATCGTTATTTGGATAAAACAAATAAGGAACAATATTTAAAACTAAAACAGGGAAATTTACTTTTGGTTGAAAAAGATATACATACTTTTGAAAATCAAACAGATGAAGTTGTAGAATTTATTGTGTTTCGGTATCTTCCTTCTTATAAAAATCAAAGAGAATTGATTCAAAACGATAAAGAAATGATTAAAAAATAAGATAAGTGATAGTTTTTGTAGATTGAAAATAAAAAAATAGCGTATAAAGGAACTGTTATTATAAAAATAGCAGTTTTTTTATTAATTTTAATAGTGTATAAATTATATTATATGATTTATACAGTGTATGAAATACTGTGATTTTATCATCAATAGTGTATAATAAATGTATAAAACAATAAAACGAATCTATACAGTATATGAAAAACTGTTCTATAGTGTATAAAAATAAAGAATATTAGGGATTTGTAAGCCCTAACAAAATACTTTATAGTTGTAAGCGGTTAGAACGGTTGTAACGGAGGACAACATGAAAACAAAAAAAGAAATACTTTTAGAATTTATTAAAGAATATTCAAACCAATATCAAATGGAAGAATATCCCCAATTAACAACTTTGTTTCTATCCGAAAAATTGAATATGCAGCGAACAAATATTTCAACTCTTTTGAATCAATTAGTAAAAGAAGGAAAAGTAAAGAAGATTGATGGAAGACCTGTTTTATATCAACTGGTTTTTAATGAAAATGAAAAACGTGATTTTGAAAGTTTAATTGGTCATGATCAATCTTTAAAAGAAGCTATTATGCTAGCAAAAGCTGCCATTTTATATCCTTCTGTTTTACCTAAGATTCTCTTAACTGCAGAAAGAGGAAGTGGTATTGATTGTTTTGTAAAGAGTATTTATGAATTTGCTGTAAAGTCAAAAGTATTAAAAAATAATGCACCTTATATTATTTTTGATTGTCAATCTTATAGTGAAAATCAAAATAAAATAAAAGACATCTTTTTAGAAAATCAAGGTTTAATTCAAAAAGCAAATACAGGATTACTTTTTTTGAAAAATGCACATTTATTAGATGATTACTTATTATCTGATTTCTTACAATCAATGCAACATCTTGCAACAAATGATAAGTATAAATGTATTTTCATTTGTCATATTGATTCACTTCAAAAAATAACATCCTATACGCTTATGAATGAATTGGATTACACGATTTCTATTCCACCCTTAAAATCAAGAAGTTTAAAAGAAAGATTTGATTTAATAGAGATGTTTTTAAACCAAGAAGCAAAACAAATTCAATGTTCTATTCAACTCGCAAATACTGTTTTACATTCTTTAATGCTTTATGAATGTTCGGGACAAATTAAAGAATTAAAAAATGATATTCATAATGCTTGTGCTAACAGCTATGTACGTATTCAAAAAAATGAAAGACATATTGAATTGCTTCTTTCTGATTTTCCAAATCATGTAAGAAAAGGCATGATTTATTACAAACACTATAAAGATGAAATTGATGAACTTGTTTCATCAAACAGTCAATATACATTTACAGGTGATCAAGTATTAAAAAGTACAGCTCTACAAAAAGAACATATTTATTCAACGATAGACGAAAAGAAAAAAGAATTAAAGAAACAACAATTAACACAAGAAGAAACGGATTCTTTAATTCTTGTAGAATTAAAAAAAGATTTTCAAGAATATTTTTATCGTATTACTGAAAATATTTATTCAAAAGAACAATTAGAAAAAATAGTATCATTAAAATTAATACAGGATGTAGAAGATTTTTTAAATCAAATGTCTAATCAATATAATATACTTTTTGAAACAAAAACTTTATATGGATTAGCCTTACATATTGATACAGCGATTATTCAGACTTCTAAAAAACAAAGGCTATCACCTAAAGAAAAAAATGACTTTATTCAACAATTTCCAGAATATTATAAACAAACACAGCAATTTATTAAAAAAATTAATGATGATTTTGGAATACACCTTCCTAATGATGAAGTTATTATGGTGATGTTATTTCTTATTTGTGGGCAAGAAGAAATACATCATCAAGAAGTTGTCACACTTATTGCGATGCATGGAGAACATACGGCAACCTCTATTGTCGATGTTGTTAAAAAATTAAGTGGAAAGCAATCAATATATGGCTATGATTTAAAATTAGATCAAACAATTAATGAATCTTATGAAGAATTGAAAGAATATATTTTACATATTCATCAAGGAAAAGGAATGATTCTTATTTATGATATGGGTTCTATTCGTACAATGGCAGAATCAATAAAGATTGAGCTTAATATCGATATTGAATTTTTAGAAATACCATTAACACTTATTGCGATGACGAGTGTCAATAAAGCACATGAATTATTATCGCTTAATGAAACATATCAATATTTACAAGAACATTTTAAAGATCTTCAATATGTAAGAAACAATAGTCAAAAAGAAGCGCTTGTATTGATTTCTTCGCTAGAAAGTGAATTAGTACAGGCAAAGAATTATCTTTTAGAACATTTTGATTTGAAAGATATTGAAATTTTCTTGATTCAAGAAAGTCAAATTGAATCTATTTATAATCGTATTGATCAAATTGCTAATCAATATAAGATCAAAGGACTTATTTCTAGACAAGAAATAAACTTATCACAATATACAATGATTCCACTTTCTAATGTTTATAAATTAAATGCCAAGAGTTTAGATGATCTATTTACTGATGAAGATGATTTAGAAAATTTATTTGATTATCTACAAGAACAGTTTGAAGATATTCAAATAGAAGATTTAAAACAACCATTGATCCATTTTGCAAATAAACTTGAAATCATTTTAAATCAAAAAATAGATTATGATACACTTATTGGATTGTTAATTC
>OHAI01002629.1_pt1 | contig 12979 bp, 9 predicted proteins | sample 1577091 | NCBI WGS metagenome assembly OHAI01 (sample SAMEA3541548, study PRJEB24748) | human gut metagenome | biome: human gut; feature: human-associated habitat; material: faeces | place: China | collected 2012
GGTTTCTGATGTGGGGCATTCTCAAACAAATGCCCTTCTGCGAGAACCGGGAGCCCGCCCTCATTGACAGTGAAAGCAAAAGGTTTAAACTCTTTCTCACGGATGTGTAACGCATGAACTTCGCTGACGTTGGGACAATCGTTGTTTTTGCTGATGACCAGTACAGTCTCCGCCTTGTTGCTCATTTCCGTACCGATATGCCCGCGCACATTGTTATCTCCTTTATTCAAGTGTAGCACACAGTGGATATGCAGGTCATACTTTGATGACCATTCCATCATCTTGTTAATGACTTCCACGGACTCACCGGTACTGTTTATGTCAAGCATCAGGTCACGGATACCGTCGATGATAACAAGTCCGTATCCTTTTCTTTGACGTAAGGCGTAGTCGATGACCCCAATGCGTATGGCCGGAGAGTATTCGCGCAAGCAAATAAAGTCGAGGTTTTCACTGTCGGTTGTAGTGGGCAGTCCGGCAAGCCGCAAGATGCGTTCCAGTACATTATGACAATGGAAGCGGCTCTGCTCCGTGTCCACGTACAGAATCTTGCGTTTACCTTCCGGGAGGTGCGCCCGGTAGTTCAGCACTTGTTTCCCTGCCAGCGATGCAGCGACAATGGCCGAAACGTTAAATGTTTTTTTTGATTTCGCCTTGCCGGTTGATGCGCTGAAGTTGCCGAGCGTAGCAATGGTCGAGTTGTCTATCCAGATAATCTGTGGCGGCGTTTCATAGGTATCCGTCGCCCGAATCTGCGAGGCGGAGAGGATATCCGATAAGAAATCCTCCTCCGGCCTCATATCCACATTATATTCAGTTCTTCTTTCGTTTTCCATGGCGTCTTTGATTAAAGAAAGGTTGTGTGGCAGCGGCCTCGTTTGCCATACGTGCTGCTTCATCTACGGTTGGTTCATAATTCTGCAAAAGCCATTCGTCCAGATCTTCTTTGGCGAAATATATCATTTTGCCACGTGGCTTGTAGTGCGGAATCTCCTTGCCTGATGTTAGCTTGTACAGCATACTCTCGGATATTCCGATATACATACAAGCCTCTTGGAAGGTAAACACCTGTTTGGTGGTATATATATTTTTTTCCAGCAATGCGATGCGTTCCAACAGACTTTCTATCGGATCTAATTTCTTTAGGATGGCTTCGACGCTTGTAAGCCGTTCACTCAGCCGTTCCATGAATGTCAATCTATTATTTTGCATAAATGAGTTATTATAAATTTAGACAATGAAGTATATCCTCCGTTATGTAGCGCGCTAACGGAGGTCAAAGATAGGGCAACCCAAAAGGTCAGCGTGAGTTTGTACCGTGATAGTAACCACGTATCACGGCAACTGTCACGCTTTTACCTTTCACATACTTCGCTTATTGGCACTTCTTACCACTCTCTCAGTTCATCAATGGCTCGTCTGATACCGTAACCTGTTGATGTCATGTTGTTACGCAAGGCAGACAGAGCGGATGAAAGGCTTGAAGCTGAAACGAATCCTTTTCCATCCTTGGTTTGCAAGAACCGCCCATTACTGAGAACGGACTGCCATTTGGCTTGGATAAACGAGTGCTCAAGGAGTGTATCAAACAGGATGGCCACATGGCGGATATTGTTTACACGAATACAGAATCCTTCTTTACAGGAAAGCAGAGCTTCCATATCTTCAACGTGTAGGGTAGAAACGCAAAACAGATGATAAGCATTGGCACAAGCTGTAATACCTATCATCTGTTTACGAGTGAGATTGCATCCAAAAGAAAGAGGATAAATTCTTGTCGGTCCATCTTTGCAGCACGTGACGGACTGTGATGGTGGCACAAACGTATCATACGTTCGTTTCAGTTCCATACACTTCTCGAACGAGAAGTCTGCTTCGGTAAAAAATGCTCGGATAAGATGGGAGCAATCGTTTAATAGCCCCTTGACGATATGAATGTTCATTTCATGGCAGTTCCGGCAGACCGCATGGTCACAGTCGATATACCGGTGGCTGTTTACGAAATCCTCCACGTAACGGTAGTACTGCTTATTGCCCGTCACGACATCACGGAGATACATTGTTTTTGCTTCAACGAGCAATGCGAATAATTCTTTCGCTACATCCTGTTCTGCAACAAAATGGTGCAGATGTTTTTTCCCTCCAAAAAGAGAGAGGGCCATTGTTAGGTCTTTTCATGATGAAATATTTTAAATTGGATTTATATGATATATTATAAGAGTGTTGCTCCGATAAGAGAATCCTGTCGGAACAACACCCTTATAAGTGATTACATATCTGATGTTCATTGCATTGTTAATCGAATAAACCGTTGGTCAGATTTACTGCATCGTCTTTTTTCTTATTGACGATTTTGGCATACACTTGGGTCATCTTTACAGATGTATGACCGAGCAATTTAGATACAGTGTACAAATCGGCCCCCAATGTCAGCATCATTGTGGCGAACGTGTGGCGGGCGGTGTGAAAGGTGAATCGCTTGGAAATTCCGGCGGCTTTGGCCCACGGTTTGATAAGTTGGTTGATACCTGAAGGCAAATCGAACACATGGTCGTCTGCTGTCTTGTCCCCACGTTCCGGCATCCACTTCAACGCTTCATTGGAGAGCGGAAGGTAAATCGGTTCTTTCGTCTTCTGCATGGCTACTGCCAAGCGGTATTGGCCGTTGTCAATAAACACATCTTTCCATTGCAATCCGATAATGTCACTGATACGTAGTCCACAGAAGCAGGAGAACAGGTAGGCACTTTTTACCCCTTCGTTCTGCATTGGTGTAGCGATTAATGATCTCACTTCTTCAATAGTCATATACGAACGCACACTTTCCGGCATCTTGGGCTTCTCCGATTTTTCCATTTCGTTGAATGGATTCTTTAAGATCCGTTTCGCACGGACAGCGGCATTTAACGCACCGTTGAAAATCTGGTAATAGGTATTACGCGTAGAAGCCGAGATGGGTTTTCCTTTGGGACGGTAGTTTGTCAGCATATAGTCGATATAGCCGTGGCAAAAAGTGAGGTCAATCTGATTTAATGTGAATCTTTCTCCTGCATACTCTTTCAAGATACCGGTAACAGATTTTATCTGGCCTATGTTTTTCTTACCACGTTTCTTCTGTTCCTCTTTATAGAGTTGCATCCAGTCCAGCAGATAAACCTTATCCTTGTGATTCATGATACCGGCTTCACCACTTGTCAACTCTATGATACGCTTCGATTTGATTGCATTTGCGGCAGCCATTGTCGTTTCGTTCTGTTGGCGGGCATTACGATCCGTTTCCGGAATAAGATACATTTTCAAATACTCGTATGTCCGCTTACCATTTCGGTATATATCCAGATACAAACTCTTGCTGCCATTGGCCAACTCCTTCGTCCGAAGACGAATCGGCTCCTTTACTTTTATTGGCTTTCTGGTCCTTGGCATATTTGTGTCCTTTTATTCGTTATTTCCTATCACAAAGGTACAAATAAAAAACGTAATCAAGAAACAAACAAGAAACAAAAATGCACCTAAAAAGAGCAAAGCAACAGAAAACGTAGAAAACAACTGAAAATAAAAACTCGTATATAAATTATTGATATATAGATGATTTATCTATATTTATTTGGAACTTGTTTTCATTTTATATATGTCTTTATGATTATTGGTAAGTAATTCCGGCTTATAATCCTGCCCTATATTCTGTTTCATTTTTCCATTTACATTTTCTAACGGAAGCTATCAGTTGCCTGTTTGCCTTATCGACCAGCTCATTGCCGAAAGGCTTGAGATAGGTTTCCGTCACCCGCAGGGACGAATGCCCCAAAGCCTGACTGATAATTCCTACCGGCTGTCCGCTATGGAAAGCAAGTGTAGCCCATGTGTGCCGGGCCGTGTATGAGCTGACCCGTACACCGGGCAGCAAACGGCTCATCACCTGCCCCAGTTTGCGATTGAAATGCCGAAGGGCATCCTGATAATTGCGGTACGACAGCCAGCCGTCCCGTATCCCCGCATCGAGTATGGGGAAAAGGTAGGGCGAAGCGGAATGCCTGTCGGCGTACTTCGCTATCAGCGCAAGAGCCTCACGGGGAATGCGTACCGTTATCGGCTTGTCCGTCTTATGGCGGCTGTAGGTTATCCTGCCATCCTGCATATCGCGCTTGCGCAAATGGGCAAGGTCTATGAAAGGCATGCCGCGGAGCAAGAACATCAGCAGAAAATAAGCAAGTACCGCCTGCTGCTGTGGAGAAAGACCGGAAAGGTCGGCTTCCAGCAACTGTTCCATCTGGCGGGCAGTGAGCGCACGCTTGGTCTGCGACACCACACCGGTATAGACATCATCGAAGAGTCGCGGATTGTGCTCCGCCGTGCCGGGCGGCATCCAACGGTTGTAAACGGCACGCAAAGTACGCATGTAGGTGGATATGGTGTTCTGCGTCAGTTTACGGAGCAACATCCACTGTTCGTACTCTTTCAGGCGACCGGGTGTGAAGACTTCCTGCATCGGCATGGAGCACTCCTCCTCCCCGCTGCAGGAGAAGCGGATGAAGGAGCGGAGCGTACAGGCATAGATATGTACTGCCGGCGGCTTCCTGTCACGCCTTAGTTCTTCAATCACTTTCATCATGTAGGCAGACAAATCCGTTGTGCCCACATCTTTTGTTTCTACTTCATTCATAAATCTGCTTTATTAGTTTTTTACGCAATATACGAACGAACAATCTTTCGCAAAGAGTGTTTGAAAGACTATTATTCCAACCTAAACGAAAAACTTAATATATGAAACAAATCTTACTCATCATCTTCTTGGGAGCAAGTGTTTCCGCAACAGCGCAAATCCTCTCCCTGAGCTTCGATGATGCCCTTCGGCAGATGCAGCAGGGAAACCGAAGCCTGAAGATAGCCGACAAGGGTATCGAGACCGCACGGACGGAACGTGACAAACTGAACGCCCTTTGGTATCCGAGCCTGCAAGGTGCGGGCACATTCGTACACCTGTCCGAAAAGATAGAAGTGAAGCAACCGTTGTCGCAATTTACCGACCCTGCCAAAGACTTTGTTCACAACCTCGTACCGGACGACCAATTTATCAGCAGTATCCTCGACCAGATAGGCAGCCACACCCTCGCCTTTCCGCTCGCACCCCGTAACCTCACCACGGTAGGTCTGACCGCCGAATGGATCGTGTTTTCCGGCGGAAAGCGCATCCGTGCCGGAAAGATAGGAAATGCAATGATTGACATCGCCCGCGAGAACCGCGAACAGACAGACGCCACGCAGCGTGTCCTCTTGGCGGAAAGCTATTTCGGACTGCGCCTGGCACAAGAAGTGGTGCGCGTACGCCAAGACACCTACAACAGCCTGAAACGTCATTACGAAAATGCCTTGAAACTGGAAGCCGCCGGAATGATAGACAAGGCCGGACGCCTCTTTGCGCAAGTGAACATGGACGAAGCGCAACGCTCGCTGGAAGCATCGCAAAAGGAAGCAGCCGTTCTGCAAAACGCTTTGCGTACGTTGCTCAACATTACGGATACTTGCAGCATACAACCCGTTTCCCCGCTTTTCATAAACGCCGTGCTACCTGCAAAAGAGGAGTTCCTGCAAACCATGCAAACCGAGAACTATACCGTCAACCAATTGCAGTTGCAATCGCATATAGCCAAACAGCAGCTCCGTATCGAACAGAGCGGCTACCTGCCGGACATCGCCGTATTCGGCAAGCAGACGCTATATGCCCACGGCATCCAAAGCAACCTCATCCCCCGCACCATGATAGGAGTAGGATTCACCTGGAATCTCTTTGACGGTTTGGCACGGGAGAAACGGATACGCCAATCCAAGATAGCCCAACAGACCCTCTCCATAGGGCAGGAAAAAGCCAAAGACGACTTAAGTGTGGGCATCGACAAACTCTACACGCAGATGCAGAAAGCACAGGATAACGTTCGTGCCCTGAACACAACCATCGAACTGAGCGAAGAGTTAGTGCGCATCCGCAAGAAATCGTTCACTGAAGGCATGGCAACAAGCACCGAAGTAATAGATTCAGAAACGATGCTGGCAACCGTACGCGTGGCCCGACTGGCAGCCTATTACGAGTATGACGTGGCGTTGATGAATCTGCTGGCGCTTTGCGGCACACCGGAAGAATTCGGAAAACTTAGTAAATTGAGAATTAAAAAATGAATATCAGCAACAAAAACATCAGCATCGCATTCATCGTCGTATTAATCGTTACCGTAGGAGTATCGGTTATCGGAATGTCACTTATGAGCCGGCAGCCAATGGTGCTGCAAGGGCAGGTAGAAGCCACGGAGATACGCATCAGCGGAAAACTGCCGGGGCGTGTAGATTCTTTCCTCGTACAAGAGGGAGATTGGGTAAAAGCGGGTGACACGCTCGTTGTCATCAACAGTCCCACTATCGAAGCCAAATACCGTCAGGTAAATGCTTTGGAACAGGTGGCGCAGGAACAGAACAAAAAGATTGATGCCGGAACGCGCAGGCAGATTATCGCTACAGCCTTGCAGCTTTGGAATAAGACGCAAAGCGACCTGACGCTTGCCCAAACCACCTATCAGCGCATCCTCACCCTTTATAAAGACAGTGTGGTTACTTCGCAACGAAAGGACGAAGTAGAAGCCATGTACAAAGCTGCACAAGCTGCCGAACGCGCGGCATACCAGCAATATCAAATGGCTGTGGACGGCGCGCAAAGCGAAGACCGCGCAGCCGCACGTAGCCTTGTAGATGCCGCACGCAGCACGGTGGATGAAGTTTCCGCCCTTCTTGTAGACTCCAGGCTCACTGCTCCCGAAGACGGACAGATAGCCACTATCTTTCCCAAGCGCGGCGAGCTGGTGGCTCCGGGCACGCCTATCATGAGTCTGGTGGTGATGAGCGATGCACACGTAGTCCTGAACATCCGGGAAGACCTGATGCCACAGTTCAAAATGGGCGGCACTTTCAAAGCGGACATTCCTGCCCTCGGCAAGAAAGACATAGAGTTCCGCATCTATTACATCAGTCCGCTGGGAAGTTTCGCCACTTGGAAATCGACCAAGCAGACAGGCAGTTACGATATGCAGACGTTCGAGATACATGCACGACCTGTACAAGCGGTGGAAGGGCTTAGACCGGGAATGTCGGCAATCGTAAATAAAGTATAAAAAGGAAAGAAGGGAAACCGGACATTTTTTTTTAGACATAAGAACAAAAGAACATATTCATGATTATAACATATGCTAATGTTTTCTTATTTGTTCTTATGTCTAAAAAATCCGTCATCACCCTATTTGAAAAAAGTCTGTCATCACCCAAGTCGATACCGTTCAGAGTTGAAGCGCCAATCATCTCACCATACAAATTTCCTATTATGAATTTATTATATAATGTCCTTTTCCGCGAATGTCACCGTATCACCTCACGCCGTCTCTATTTCGGCGTGTGCATCCTCCTGCCCTTGTTCTGCCTGTTCTTTATGGCTACCATTTTCGGAAACGGACAGATGGAGAATATTCCTATCGGCATTGTAGACCAAGATAATACGGCAGCCTCACGTACCATAGCACGGCGCATTGCCGCCACACCTACTTTCCGGGTTACGGAGCACTTTACGGACGAAGCCTCTGCACGACAGGCATTGCAACGGAAGAAGATATACGGCTACTTGTCCATCCCGCCGCAGTTTGAGCAGAAAACAGTCAGCGGGACGGGTGCAACGCTGACTTACTATTACCATTACGCCCTTCTTTCGGTAGGAAGCGAACTGATGGCAGCATTTGAAACCACACTCGCCCCCGTAGCACTGTCGCCCATCGTTGTACAGGCTGAAGCATTGGGTGTGGGGCAGGAACAGATACAGACGTTCCTTCTTCCGGTAGAAGCCAATACGCATCCGCTTTATAATCCGGATATGGATTACTCTATCTATCTGAGCCAGCCGTTTTTCTTCGTTCTATTCCAGATACTGATTCTACTTGTAACGGTGTATGCCATAGGCAGCGAATTCAAGTTCGGGACAACGCAAGAATGGATGGGGGCTGCCACACCCGCAGGAAAAGACCCGGCTAATCTGCGGAATGCCGATATGCTGACTGCCGTCGCAGGAAAGCTGTTGCCCTACACCGTTATGTTCTCCGTTATAGGCATACTGGCAAACTACGTGTTGTTCGGACTGATGAACATACCGTTTCAAGGCAGCTTGTGGCTGATGAACATCGTAACGGTACTGTTTATCATGGCTACGCAGGCATTGGCGGTGCTGATATTCTCTATCTTTCCCAAGATAGCCTATATCATCAGCGTGGTGTCAATGGTAGGCTCTTTAGGAGCTACACTGTCGGGAGTGACATTTCCGGTAACGGCAATGTACGCACCAGTGCATGCGGCGTCCTACCTGTTTCCGGTACGGCACTTCACCGAAGCGGCACAGGCTATGATTTATTTCGGTGCGGGGTTTGCTTATTTCTGGCAATCGGTGGCTGTACTACTGGTATTCCTGCTGCTGGCCATACTGATTCTGCCTTTATTGAAGTGGTGGATACTGAGGAGGAAGGAAAGCGAAGAAACTCTCCATATCGGAGACAAAGCATTGTCCGGCATTGCAGCAACCGATATACAGTCCGGTATATCATCCGGTATATCGCCCGGCACGGAATTATCATCCCTGAGTGATGTCATCCGCCACGAATGGAAAGCCATTGCCACCAATCCCGCCATCCTGCTGGTGCTGGCAGGGGGAATCTTCCTTTATGGCTTACTCTACAACTATATGTATGCTCCCAATCTGGTACGCAAAGCACCGGTTGCCGTAGTAGACCTCTCCCACTCCGCACTCAGCCGGGAGTACGTACGATGGCTGGATGCTGCCCCGCAGACTTCGGTCTATGCCCAAACGCCCAATATCCTCGAAGCCCGCAAGTGGATGAAAAAAGGCGAGGTTACCGGTATACTCTACATTCCTTCCGACTTCGAGACGCATGTAGCGCGCGACGAGACTTCCGTATTCACCCTGTATGCCGCCACGGACGCATTCCTCAACTTCAAGGGATTGCAAGAAGCAAGCTCGCGCGTGATGCTTGCCGTAAACGATACCCACCGGCGTACCGGAACAGTATTCCTGCCGCCGCAAGGTCTGTTGGCCGTTGCGTCGTCCACTCCCGTCAGCGTATCGGGAACGGCCCTTTACAATTACACCGAAGGATACGGTTCTTACCTGATTCCCGCCGTAATGATTGTCATCATCTTCCAGACAATGCTGATGGTGATTGCCATGCTTACCGGCGAAGAAGCAGAACAGCAGCGGGAAGGCGTTTACAGCATGAAAGCCCGTTCCCTGAAAGATATGCTGTGCATCGTATCGGGAAGAACCTTCGTATATGTAATGCTGTATGTTGTGTTCTCCATGTTCCTGTTGGGACTGCTGCCGCATATTTTCAGCATTCCCAATATAGGAAGCGGTTGGGACATTGTCACTATGATGATTCCTTTCCTGCTTGCCACGAGTTTCTTTGCACTTGCCGTGTCCCGCTGGTTTACCGACTCCGAAGCCCCACTGCTGATGATAGCCTTCTTTTCTGTGGGTTACATCTTCCTTTCCGGCGTGTCTTACCCGCTGGAACTGATGCCCTGGTACTGGCAAGCGGCGCATTACGTCTTCCCTGTGGCCCCCGCAGTACTCGCTTTCGTAAAATTAAATTCAATGGGCGGCAGCCTTGCCGACATCTGGCCTCAGATGCTGACGCTGTGGATACAAGTAATCATATACGGTGCGTGGGCGGTGTACACTACAAGGAGAGTCTATAAACGAAGTAACATAAAGACAGGTGATATAGAGGCATAAAAAAAGGCTATCTATCCCAGACAGCCAATCTTTTTGTTAACCTTAAATCTAATACTATGAAAAACACATTGCAAATATACGGACATTTCGGGAATCTCCAAATTATCGGAGGGCTGTGGTCCTACTTATAACATGGTTTAATAGGAATACGCTGTTGTTAACAAATCAGCACCCGGAAATTAAGAAAAACTTACAGTCTTTTCCTCTTATAAGCAAATTCCTGCCATTTCTCTTCCGGCCAATCCTGCCGCTGCATCTCCGTACGCGCCATGACAAAGAAGAGATCTGACAGACGGTTCACAAAACGCAAAATATCCTCATTCAGCGGAGCTTGGCGATGCAGTGTCCATAAGCGTCGCTCGGCACGCCTTGCCACTGTGCGGGCAAAATGTAGTTGCGCAGAAACAGGCGTACCACCCGGCAGAAGAAAATAGCCGTTCTCCTTCAGTCCGGCAATCATGGCATCCATTTCCTGTTCGCAGCGTACGGTCAGTTCGGCGGCAGAAAGAAGATTGGGGTTCAACACGCCATCGGGCGTAGCTACATGGCTCATCACTACCATCAGTTCTCTTTGAATGGTATGCAGCAGTTCCTGCCAATTGTCTTCGGCAGGAAGCATGGAACGTACGATTCCTATTACGGCATTCAGTTCGTCCAGACAGCCGTTTGCCTCGATGCGAATATCATCTTTGGGAACACGCGCTCCGCCATGAATGCCGGTGGTTCCTTTATCTCCCGTACGGGTATATACTTTTTTCATCTTTCAGCGTATGCTTATTCAAATAACCTCATTATATCCGTTTCACCCCAATAAAGATGCGTGTAACTTGCTATCGTATTCTTGTAGCGGAATACGGGAGTGTTCACCGGTTGCCCTTTGGCATTATACACCTGCACGACGGTAGGCGGCATATACAGATCTTTCTTACTGTCATCGGGAGCCGTCCCCGACTTGCCGAACTGCGTATAATGAAACTCGTGCCCCCGCAAACGCTGCCCCTTATAGTCGAAGCTGCGATACCCCAACGTCAATTTCCGATCTTCACTCTCATTGGAGATATAAAAAGGAAACACACCCGCCATTCTGTCGAACCCGCTGCCACCGCTCTCATGCTCCCGTTTGTCATAACCTATGGCATACGAAAGGTAAATCATTCCGCCACACTCCGCCAGCGTCTTTCCGCCGCGCTCTATATACTCCCGAACGGATTCTTTCACCTGACGGGCTCCGGCAAGCGCCATAGAATGTTTTTCTGGATACCCGCCCGGCAAGTACAACAAATCGGTGTCCTGCGCTATGGGGACATCCTTTTCCGGATCGAAGAAAGAGATACGACCCATTCCGCGCAACATCTCCAGATGTTCTTCATAAATGAAAGAGAAAGACTCCTCGTTACGTGCCACCAAGATACGCAGGTTGCCCGGTTTCCTACCGCCGACAAACTCCTTATCCCTTTCCCGCGTTTCCCGCAACGGAACCGCCGTCTTCGCCAGCAGCAGTTTCCAATCCACGCATTGCTCCAATAACCTTGTCAGAGTACCGATGGCATCCGTGCCTTTGGATCGACTGAAATCAAGTCCCAAATAACGTGATTCCTGCTCCAGCATTTTCTCCTTTGGAAGATACCCCAGACAGGTTATGCCTACCTCGGCACACACTTCCCTGAGCATTTCATAATGGCGGGACGACCCTACACGATTGAATATCACCCCCGCAATCCGTATATCCGGACGAAAATGGATGAATCCCGACAGCAAAGGAGCCATTGAATAAGCGGCAGACTTGGCATCCACCACCAGCACGACTGGAAGTTGCAACAACTGAGCTATCTCCGCCGAAGAGCCCCGGTCGCGATCATATCCGTCAAACATTCCCATCATCCCTTCCACAATGCAGACATCCGCAGAAACGGCATGATGTGCATAGAGTTCGCACACATGTTCACCGGAAGCCATAAACGTATCCAGATTAATGGATGCACGTCCGCATACAGCCGTATGATATTTGGTATCGATATAATCCGGACCGCATTTAAAAGGCTGTACCGCCAATCCTTTTTGTGTCAGCAAAGCCATTAGTCCGCGGCTTACGGTGGTCTTTCCGCTACCCGATGTGGGGGCTGCTATGAGAAACTGAGAAACGCGACGCATGTTATTTAGGTATAAGGTATGAAGTATAAAAGGGCTGTTATGGATTTTGTCGGACAAAGGTAATAATATATCCGGTAAAAGTCTTATCTTAGCTGCCAAATATAAAAAACGCTATGATAACCGAAGAACTTAAAAAACTCTACATTACACATACCGGGCACGAACCCGAAGCCATTGACGAACTTCCCTCTTCCGGCTCAAACCGCCGCTATTTCCGCCTCAAAGGTACGCCTACGCTGATAGGGGTAAGCGGCGAATCCGTTGAGGAAAACCGTGCCTTTCTCTATATGGCAGAGCATTTCCGCGGAAAAGGATTGCCCGTGCCCGAAGTGTTTATCCGTTCCGAAGACAATATTTACTATTTGCAGGAAGATTTAGGAGATACGCTTCTGTTCAACGCCATCGAAAAAGGACGCAAGACAAGCGTATTCGATGAAGAGGAGAAGCAATTGCTTCGTAAGACCATGCGCCTGCTGCCCGCCGTGCAATTTGCCGGAGCCGACGGCATGGACTTCTCCTACTGTTACCCGCAGGCTGAGTTCAACAGCCGTAGCATTCTGTGGGACTTGAACTACTTCAAGTATTGTTTCCTCAAGGCAACGGGCATGGACTTTCAGGAAGACCGCCTGGAAGATGATTTCCAGAAAATGGCAGACGTGCTTCTCCGCAGCAGTTCCGCAACTTTCATGTATCGCGACTTCCAAAGCCGCAACGTGATGATTAAGGATGGCGAACCCTGGCTTATCGACTTTCAGGGCGGACGTAAAGGGCCTGTCTACTACGACGTGGCCTCATTCCTGTGGCAAGCCAAGGCCAATTATCCCGACAGCCTGCGCCAAGAACTTCTGAAAGAATACATCGAAGCCCTGCGCAAATACCAGCCGGTGGATGAGAGCTATTTCTATGCCCAGCTCCGTCATTTCGTACTGTTCCGCACCATGCAGGTATTGGGCGCATACGGTTTCCGCGGTTACTTCGAGAAGAAGCCCCACTTCA
>OHAI01002638.1_pt1 | contig 12958 bp, 10 predicted proteins | sample 1577091 | NCBI WGS metagenome assembly OHAI01 (sample SAMEA3541548, study PRJEB24748) | human gut metagenome | biome: human gut; feature: human-associated habitat; material: faeces | place: China | collected 2012
TAAATTCATTTACAATTCCATATTAAATAAAACTTTCGAATAGCACTACAAACCCCAATTTATCTAACTAGCAAACAAAATATATAAACTTATAAAGTTGCTCATAACAAAAACGACCACTTACAATTGTAAGTGGTCATAATTTTATTAAGTTAAATACTGATTAAAAATAGAAAGTAATAACCAAAACTAAAATTACTTTTCAAAAACAGCACCCTGAGATGCAGAAGTAACTAGCTTTGAATATCTCTTTAGATAACCTGAAAGTTCTTTTTCAGGCATCTTGAAGTTCTTCTTTCTTTCAGCAAGAACATCATCGGCAACATTTAGGGTTAGAGTTCTGTTTGTAATATCAACTGTGATTGAGTCGCCCTCTTCAACAAGACCGATAAGTCCACCGGCAGCAGCTTCAGGACAAATATGACCGATTGATGCACCTCTTGTAGCACCTGAGAAACGACCGTCAGTAATAAGAGCAACTTCCTTATCTAGACCTGCACCGGCAATAGCAGATGTAGGAGAAAGCATTTCTCTCATACCAGGACCACCCTTAGGGCCTTCGTAACGGATAACAACAACATCACCGGCAATAATCTTACCTGCTAGAATAGCGTCATTTGCTTCTTCTTCACTGTTGAATACTCTTGCAGGGCCTGTGTGTTGCATCATTTCAGGAGCAACTGCACCCTGTTTAACAACTGCACCTTCAGGAGCAAGGTTGCCCTTAAGAATAGCAATACCACCGTCTTGACGAAGTGGATTATCTACTGTGTGGATAATTTCACCGTCAGCATCCTTTGCATTGGCAATTCTGTCACCAACAGTACCCATAACAGTTAGGCAATCTGTGTTGATAATACCCTTCTTAGAAAGTTCCTTCATAACTGCAGGGATACCACCCTTTTCGTTAAGGTCAGTAATGAAGATTTTACCGGCTGGGTTTAGCTTACAAATCTGAGGAGTTTTCTTAGAAATCTCATCAATTACTTCAATGTTTACAGGAATATCAGCCTCATAAGCAATAGCTAGTAGGTGTAGAACTGTATTTGAAGAACAACCAAGAGCCATTTCACAAGTTAGAGCATTTTCAAAACTCTTCTTTGTGATAATATCCTTTGGTCTAATATCATTTTCAAGTAGGTACATTACTCTTTCACCGGCAGTCTTAGCAAGTCTTCTACGACCGGCATATACTGCTGGGATTGTACCGTTAAATGGTAGACCCATACCGATAGCTTCTGTTAGGCAGTTCATTGAGTTGGCTGTGTACATACCTGAACAAGAACCACAAGTTGGACAACAACTGTCTTCGTATTCAGCAAGTTCTTTTTCTGTAATCTTACCACTAGCACAAGCACCAACATACTCGAACATTTCGGATAGACCATATCTAACACCGTCTTTTTCACCGGGTAGCATTGGACCACCACTAACGAAAACTGATGGTAGATTCATTCTACAAGCAGCAATAAGCATACCGGGAACAATCTTGTCACAGTTAGGGATAAATACAACTGCATCAAGTGGATGAGCAGTTAACATAATTTCAATAGAATCAGCAATGATTTCTCTTGAGCATAGAGAATACTTCATACCCTTATGGTTCATTGCAATACCGTCACAAACACCGATTGTGTTAAATTCAAATGGAACACCACCGGCATTACGAATACCTGCCTTTACTTCTTCAGCAATATCATCTAAGTGCTTGTGACCAGGGATATAGTCACTCTTAGCTGAAACGACTGCAACGAAAGGCTTTTTCATTTCACTTTCTGTAATACCCATAGCCTTTAAAAGAGAACGGTGAGGTGCTCTTGTAGGGCCTTTCTTAATTAAATCTGAACGCATAATATACCTTCTTTATATAAAAATTTATCTTTATGTACATCTAAAGTTTTGTATGAATATTTTGCTTTTCTAAGCAAAAGCCACACTCTGTCTAACAATAGTTACTATACATATGTATTCTATCATATTATGAATACAATTTCAATTATCTTCTTTTTCCAAAATGAGATTTTTTAGAGTTATTTCATTAATATATTATAAAAATAGGACAGTAACTCAGTACTGTCCTATATTAGTTTCTAAATTTATAAAATAATTACAACATCTTGTGTATGTAGATTGCAACTCTTTTAGTTCCTTATTTCATACCAAGTCATAGGCTGGCGACCCACTTGTGTATGTAGATTGCAACTTTACAGATTGAGAGATGTTATTCCAAGCATATTCTGGCAACCCACTTGTGTATGTAGATTGCAACAACGGCTTCGTTAATCTTGTACTTCACTTTCTGCTCTGGCAACCCACTTGTGTATGTAGATTGCAACAGTCTTCACCATCAGCTATAAATTCAACAGTATGTCTGGCAACCCACTTGTGTATGTAGATTGCAACTGCAATTATACAATTTTGTGGAGGTATCGGTACTTTATAACCTTCTCAATTTGGGTAAATTATAAAAATTAAAGCCAAAAAGCACTGAGTTATCTTCCCTAACCATTTACTATCGTATTAATTTACAAAAGGAAATTAATACATTGGTAGTTTAGGACATGCCCTGTCCTACTAATATTTAATTATTTAGTGCGAATGCACTATTACATCTACTTTACATAGCTTTCGCATTTCTTTGAAAACCAAAACTTGAAATATTTTTGCAATTACCCTTCCTTATATCACTATATAATCTTTCTATTTCTTTATCTTGTAAAACTTTAAAATTACTATATGTTTCATTACACTTTTCTCTATTACAATGTTTCAAACTTATATCACTATTCATAATTAAAAATGCCGAATATAAATCTCGTTGGTTTTTATCTCCATTAGACAATATATGCCATCTCTCACTTCTATTATGTTTAGTGAATGTGTCATCAGTATGGTCATATTGACTTGCTTTAAATTCATATGTATTAATCTTATTTAGCTGTCCACCATATTGGTTTAATTTAGACTCTAATATAGTTAAAAACATTGATGGTGCTTTATTTGCTAAAGATTTTCCATACCTTTTTTTCTTTGCATACTTACCATTTTTATCAATCTTAGTTTCTTTTGCTCTCCTCTGCAATCCACTAAAATTCATTTGTTCAACATAAACTGTATCACCCAATGATAAAATCCAATTAGCTAAACAAGTATGTTGATATTTTCTTATGTCAGCATTTTTTCTTTCTAATTCTCTTACCTTTCCGGCAAGTTGAATATATTTTTTAGATTTATACCAAGAAAATCTCTGTCCCTTAGGTGGTTTCTTTATTGTACCATCTTCATTGTAATTTTGAGGATTAGTGTATCTTCTACTTCTGTCCATTTTTCTTTGAAGTATTTTCTTTTTAGTATGATTTTTATCTATTTTATCTGCTAATTCAAGTATTTTTACTGAATCTGCTGATGAAATTGCAACAGTTTGTGTACCTATGTCTATACCTACATTGCCTTTATTAACAATCCTATCTTTTTTAACAGGTTTTCCCTCTAAGGCAAATTGCAAATAATATTTATATCTTGTTTTAACCCATTTTTTCACAATACGCAAATACTTAATTTTCTTACTAAGCATTTCTTTTTCATATTCATTTTTAGGTGGTGTAACTTTAATTTTTAGAATTATTCTTCGGTCTCTCTTACCACTACATATACCACAAGTCCATATAAAGTAACCATCTATATACTTCATACCATTATTAATTTTTTGACAATTTATACTACTTAAAGAACCTTTTCGAGTAAAGTGAATATATTTACCATTGTTAAATAAATATTTATCAAAACTTCTCCAAACATCAGACGCTGCTTCTTGTGCAATTTGAGTAGCTATATGTTCTTCAAAATGCTTTTGCATAACAGCCATATCATCTTTAAATTTATTTCTATTAAAGCCATTATCTTTCAAAAGTTTTCTTCTCTTCGAAAAAAGTGCTTTTCTCTTTTCTTTTGGAGTGTTATTTATTTCATCAATTAAGTTACGATATTCTTTTGTTCTTTCTAGATTTTTTAATCTTCGTAATTCTTTAGCAATAAGTTGATTTTTGAGATGCTCCATAATAGCAAATCTTTTTTCAATTATATGTTCTTGCCAAATTTCAGTTTGTAAAGGCAATGTCAATACACAACACTCTTTATCTGCCATTATCGCACCTCCTTGATTATATAATATGCATAGTAATCATATATTTATAATAACATATTTTGTATTGTTTTGCAACTACTATTTAAAATATCAGCTGATAAATGTCAACATTAAGGTCACGGTTAAATTTTACACCGGCTTTTTGGATTTTGCCACAAAACCGAAAGCCATACTTCTTATGCAAATGGATACTTTCCTTATTTTCATCTGTAATCAGGGAAACTATTGTATATATGTCATTACATTCTTTTGCAAAATTAATGGCAAACTCCATTAATTCTGTGGCAATATGCTGATGTCTATAATCTTTATTAACATAAACAGAAAGTTCTACTGTTGTATCATAGGCATCTCTATGGCTGAATTTTGAAAGTGTAACATAGGCAACTGCTTTGTTATCTTTTTCATAAACATAAAAAATTCTTTTGCCACTATGCTCATCAAACATATTCCTAAAAAAGTCATCACCCTTTTCTGTAATGTCAAATGTTGCAGTTGAATTTCGAACTGCATCATTATAAATTTCCTTTATGTAAGGCAAATCCTCTACTACTGCTTTTCTAATCATAACAACCTCTTTATAAAATAAAGGATAATTCATAACCGAACTACCCATTTCAATTACATATTCATTTTACACATTTGATTTAATAAATCAATATATAATAAAAACCCTTTGAAGAATAAAAATTTCTCAAAGGGTTTTTATTATTTGTTCTATTCTGTCATTTTTTTAATATCGTCATAGGAATAAGTTTTCACTGTTTTGTGGGAACTATCGGTAATCGTTTGAACAAATTCTTTGTTGCTCTCGGCATATAACTGCCCTGAATAAGAAACTCGCTCATATGCACCCTTTGGTAATGGGCTATCCTTAGGAGTTTTAACTACACACAATATCAAATCATCAGACTTTTTAATTGGTTTTTCACCGTCAATTGTTTCTTTAAGGAAAGTTGTTTTAATTTTCTTTGAACTTAAATCTTTGAAACGAAATGCGTCATTGTGTCCTTTAATATGCTCACTAAGTGGAATATATCCACCCAAAGTGAACACTGATATTACATCTCCTTTTTTCAAATTACCTTTAAATGTATCTGTTATCAAGACATCAGATTTTGTCCAAGCAACACCTTCATAGCTTGTATAAACCACATTTTGAACTTTTCCACGAATCACATCATCTGATACTGATATTAGTTCATTTAGGTCATTCTGATAAAATTCATCAGCTTTTGAAACAACTTCTAACACATTACTGTCAGAATTAGGAATACTATACTTCCTTTCCAAATCCACAGATAAGTCTCTTATCATTCCAACATTTGCATTTTTTGAACTACTTGAAGTAATTGTATTACTTGAATTGTTTGCACCACTTGAAGAACTTGTGTTATTTGAAGAATCTTTACAACCCGTTATAGTAACACAAGTTAATATCAACACAAGGAATAATAAAAATGCTTTTTTCATAATTAATTGCCTCCTTTATCACCATTTGTTTTTCATTAATTATTTCATAATGTAATCTCCATTGTTATGGGTTTTCTGTGTAACACACTTTATTCAAAAAAATATCGTTTTAGTTCACATTTAGAGCTTTGTATTATTTTTACATTTTTATGGTAACATATACATTAAATTTTGTCAATAAATATTTTTTCACAGCGATATTAATTTCGAAATTGAACTTTTGAAGTATATCAACACTTAATCAATGTCAATTAAATATGAAAGATATAAGAAAACCCTTTGAGAAAAGGATTTCTCCTCTCTCAAAGGGTAAGTTCGACAAACTGGGAGTTAACTAATGGATGCCATTTTATCAGTCGGCCATGATCTCCTGAGAGCCACATAGGAGATTAAAAAGTTTGCAAGCCAACCAGCTGGTACAGCAAGCCAGACAAAGGCAATGCCGAAACGCGGTGCACAGATCAGGGCAACGGACAGACGAATCGCAAGGTTCACCATGTTTGCAACGAGGAACGGACGCATAATTCCGAGACCGCGAAGGACTCCATCGGTTGCCATCTTGATGCCCATGAAGATGAAAAAGTAAGCAATCCACCTCATATAATCACCAGACACCTGATAAGCCAACGCCGTTGCGTCTTTTCCTAAGAACAGCGAGGAGATCTGCGTGTGTAGCACTTCAATGGTCACAAACGCAATGGCCGCAAAGCACAGATCCAGCACCAGCGCAGCATGGTAGCCTTTTTTGATACGATCAATTTTCTTTGCGCCAAGATTCTGGGAAACATACGGCGAAACCGCATTGCCGATGGATACAAAGATCAATGAAAAAACATTTTCCACCCTCATCGTTGCTGTATACCCGGCGAGTGCCTGTGTACCGAAAGGATTTACCACTGCCTGCACAATCATCATACCGATGGACACTGTGGACTGCTGTAAAACCGACGGCACCGCAATGCGAAGCATGGAATACAGTTCCTGCCGTTCAAACCTGTTAAAGGGGCTTTTATATTGCCGCATCCGTGCAAAGAAAATCAAAAACGAAAACACTGCGGAAATTCCCTGTGCAATCAGGGTTGCAATAGCCGCACCGAACACACCGAGACCTAGTCCGGCTACCATCCAAAGATCCATTAAAATATTCAGGATGGACGAAAAAATCAGCAGTCCTAGCGGAATTTTGGATTCGCCGATTGAGGTGAACATGGTAGAAAGAATGTTATACATAAACAGAAACGGAAAGCCCACAAAATAGACCCGCAGATACAGTACTGCATCATCCAGTATGTCGGCAGGGGTTTGCAGTCCACTCATCATCGAGCTGGCGAAGAAAAAGCCAAAAACACCAAGGACTATACTTAGAAGCAAAAAGCTAATCAAGTAGGTTGACACGATTGTTTTCATTTTGCCATACTCCCTGGCTCCGAAATAACGGCTCACAAGCACACCGGCTCCGACACCGGCTCCCAGTGCCACACAAATGAACACATTGGTCAATGCTGCACATGCACCGACAGCTGCAAGTGCGGAAGAACCAACAAACTGGCCGACAATAACAGAGTCGGCCATATTGTATATTTGCTGAAAGAAACTTCCAATGATCATTGGCATTGCAAAAACCGTCAACGCTTTGAAGGGCGTATCGGTTATCAAATACTCATCTTTCGACATTATCATATTCCTCCATGGTATCCCATTCACTTACCTTCTCAAATTCCGATTTGTCAATTTCGTTAAATATGAATTTTATCTTTCTCCAGTGGATACAGATATGTAATCGGATTCTGTGCCGACTGATTCAATTTCAATCCGGCTATCGACTTTCCAATGTAGAACGATTCATTCTCATCCAACGTAAATCACTGCTCATATCTTTCATCAACAAAAAAATAATCTATTTTCAGTTTTCGGTGTAAGAACAATATCCTGTCTTGGAAGTTTTACTACCCAATAAAATTACACTACTCTCAAACCTCAAATTTAAGATAATGACACTACTCATCAGTGCATTTTATATTTGGCAGTAATTATATTATAGCATACAAATATAAAAAGTCAACAAAATTCAGATAACGCACATATCCTTTGATTGTGTAGAATAGGTTTACAAAAATGGTGACTCTGGTCAACAGTATCTTTCTATCGTCTATGTGAATGGTATCAGAAAGCAGTGGCTCTTTTATCCTGATTACATCATTAAGACTACCGACGGAAATATTTGGATTATCGAAACTAAGGGTGGTATGCAGGCTGGTCACACCAAAAACATTGACCGTCAGGTCGAAAATAAGTTTAATGCATTTAAGGAATACGCCAAGAAGTACAACCTTCATTGGGGCTTTGTGCGCGACATTGATGAGGAATTGTACATAAATAATACAATCTACACTGAAAATATGTCAGAAGATAATTAGATTTCACTGGATGATATGCTGAAATAAATTCTCAACCTTGAATAATTGAATTAAATTAAAAATGAGCTACTGCACATAATGCAATAGCTCATTTTCGTATATTCCAAATCAACCTAATTGTTCTACAAATCTTGCAAATGCTTCTTTTCCTTGTTTATCTCTCTTAAATACTCCGGCATCTTCAAGTACCTGTTCAAAAACTCTGCCGACTTCATAACGAATAATATCCATTGCATTATCAGCGTTAAAATCAGAATATTTTTTTAGAATTTCACTTGCCCAAATTGCATGAGATGCAATTTTATCATCTGTAGCAATCTCTTTGCCGGACAGCATTGCATCTTTTAAAAGTGTCAGTTCATCTGCTAAACGCGCCGGAAGAACAGCAAGTCCCATCACTTCAATCAATCCGATGTTTTCTTTTTTGATATGATGTAAGGTAGGATTCGGATGGAACACACCTAACGGTCTTTCTTTCGTTGTAATATTGTTTCTCAATACCAAATCGCATTCAAATCCAGAAGAAGTTGCTCTTGCAATTGGAGTAATTGTATTATGCAGAATTCCGTCTGTTTCTGCAAAAATTCCAACCACTTCATCCGTATATGTTCTCCATTTTGATAAAATATCAGCACATGCAGCTGCCAAAGCCGTCCTGTTTTTTGAAGAAAGACGTATCACAGACATCGGCCATTTTACAATGCCGGCACTAACATTCATATATTTTTTCAAAAGAAATGTTCTTTCAATCGGTGCTTTTGCCATTGCAAAATTATAATTGCCGCCTTGAAAGTGTTCATGCGTTAGAATTGAACCACCTACAATAGGAAGGTCTGCATTTGAACCGATAAAATAGTGTGGAAATTGCTCAACAAAATCAAACAGTTTATTGAATACCTGTGCATTGATCGTCATAGGAATATGCTGTTTATTAAAGACGATGCAGTGTTCATTATAATATCCATAAGGAGAATACTGCATGAACCAATCTTGGCTGTTGATATTCAACTTTACCGGACGAAGATTTTGTCTTGCAGGATGTGTCCGGTGACCTGCGAATCCCATATTTTCAACACAAAGCTGACATTGAGGATAGGCTGATTTTTTTTGCAATTTAGCAGCAGCAATATCACGAGGATCTTTCTCTGGCTTAGAACGGTTTATAGTAATATCAAGTGTTCCATATTCTGATTCATATGTCCACTTTAAATCTTTCGCAATTCTTTCAGCACGAACATAGTTCAGGCTTTTACTAAAAGCATAATACCATTCTGTAGCTGCTGATGGCGAAGCAGAATATTTTCTTTGAAATGTGGCATTAACTTCTCTCGGCATAGGTGTGAAAACACCCATAACTCTTGTATCGAATAGATCACGTCGTACAGAAGTGTCTTCAATGATTCCTGCTTTTACTGCATAGTCGATCAGGGGTTCAAGAAGTTCTTCAATATTTCCCGTGAGTGGTTCTTTATCATTCCAGTCAGTCAGTTTTAGTATATCCATGAGCTGATTTCTAACAACGAAAATATCGTCACTTGTAATCAAATCAGCTTCTATTGCATGACGGATTAATCCGTTTATTGCCCTGTATATCATGATAACACCTCTTTTCAAAAACCATCTGGATGATTCTTATGCCAATTCCATGCGTCAGATATAATTTCTTCAAGGCTATCGTGTACAGGATTCCAGCCAAGAATTTTTCTTGCCTTTTCACTGGAAGCCACCAGACGTGCAGGATCTCCGGCACGCTTTGGCGTTTCAATTGCCGGAATCGGGTGCCCTGTCACTTTTCTTGCTTTATCAATTACTTCTTTTACGGAATAGCCGACACCATTTCCAAGATTGAAAATATTGCTTTCGTTTCCGTTTTTTAAGTACTTTACAGCGAGAATATGTGCCTGAGCAAAATCGGTAACATGGATGTAGTCTCTGATACAAGTTCCATCAGGAGTATCATAATCTGTTCCATAGATGGAGATACTTTCTCTCTTTCCATTTGGGACTTGAAGAATCAAAGGAATCAAATGACTTTCCAGATTATGAGCCTCGCCGATTTTACCTGATTTGTCTGCTCCGCAAGCATTGAAATAGTGGAGAGAAACGTATCTTAGACCATGAGCTTTTGAAGTCCAATAAAACATCTTCTCCATAGCAAGTTTGGTTTCACCATATGGATTGGTTGGCTGTGTTCTGTCTGTTTCAAGAATCGGAATATTTTCCGGTTCACCATAGGTGGCAGCGGTTGAGGAAAATACAATTTTATCAATATGGTGTTCAACCATGGAATCCAAAAGAATTTTTGTTCCGCAGAGATTATTGTCGTAATACTTGAGTGGATTGACAACGCTTTCTCCAACAAGAGAATATGCTGCAAAGTGAATCACTGCATCTATCTGTTCGTTTTCAAAAATATTATCAAGAAACGCCTTGTCATGCAAATCACCCAGATAAAATTTCGCATCTTTCGGAACAGCTTCGATGTGTCCGGTTGCAAGATTGTCTGCAATAATAACGCTTTCTCCGGTACGAATCAACTCTAAAGCTGTGTGAGAACCGATATATCCTGCACCGCCTAAAACAAGTATACTCATTATTTTCCCCTCCTATTATTTGATTTCAATACCGCCAAACGGTCTGATTGTCATAATGTAGCACGAATTTTGTCCAAATATTCTGCAACTTCGTCCATTTCTGTACGAACGGCTACATAATCATCTGTCAAATCAGAATGATCTCCTTTGGTGTCTGTGATGATCAATGCATAGCCGGTTCTTGAAAGGTCAAAATCAATTTTTTGGATACTTGGATTTTGAATGTTTTGAAAATCAAGAAAAACAAATCCACCAACGGAGCAAACCATCTGATCCATCAATCCGCTTTTCTTGCCAAAATAAAAGTTTTCTGCATATTGTCCGATTTTTGCAATTTCTACTGCACCGATCTGATTGTTATTGTAATAGCTGTCAATTGCCGTTGCAATCAATGTTTCAAATGCAGCAGAAGAAGAAATACCGCTTCCACCAAGTACATTTGAAGTTGTATACATATCAAATCCGGAAATTTCTACACCTAAATCCTTAAAGCGAGCTGCAATCCCTCTGACAATTTCAGAAGAACCTTTTTCACCGATATGAACATCCAAATCGTCAAGTGAAACTGCAAATTCATCGTATCCCTCTGATTTAATTCTGATGACGTTTTCGTCATGAAATGCTGCAACACCGATAACATCTAAGTCAACTGCTCCTGCAATGACACAGCCATGTTGATGATCGGTATGATTACCGCCGATTTCTGTTCTACCCGGAGCAGAATAAACGTGTATATCATTTCTATTCGGATACAGTAAACTCAAAAGTCGGAACACAGGCAGCCTGATATGTGAATGTGATTTTCAAAGCATCTTCCTGTTCCAGCCATGAAACGGTTTTATACTTTGCAAATTTGCCTGCGGCATACCACTGTGCAAGATTATACGGCTCGGAAGCACCGGTGTCATTGTCCGTCATTGCTCTCCAGAAGCTGACCTTTGGTGTGCGTGTGATATATTCAAAACCATTGTATTTCAGAGAACTGATGCCGCCCTCTTTTTTGTCGAACATCATGGAGAAGTTTTCTCCGTGAACGCCAATGATAACATCGCCGTATACAATCAGTAGACTTGTTCCAAATGCGAAGATAAAGCGATAAGAACCCATCTGAACTCTTTCCTTGCTGTTCTTTGTAACAAGAGCGGTCAGAGTTGCCTATTTGAACAACTCTACATCTACTGTAGTGGATAATACGAAACCTTTGATTGTAACAAACTGTGGAAATTATCGTGTGAAAAATCGTTCTGAAGTAGTAACACATCGTCCGAATGGAAGAAAAGATTATCAGCTCTTATATATTGCCTCTGGAAAAGGACATTTTTTCATTCACGGAGAAGAAAAAACGGTTTCAGCCGGAAATATTATTATATATTTGCCGGATCAACCACAGGAATATGTTTATTATCGTGCAGATCAAACCGATGTTTATTGGGTGCATTTTACTGGAAATGAAGTAGAAGAAATTTTAAAGTATTACAATATCAACCTGCAAAATAATATTCTCTATATTGGAACATCTCCCGATTATCAGTGATTATTTGGTCAGATGATTCAGGAATTGCAGCTTTGCAGACCACGGTATGATGAATTGATCTCTTTGCAGCTGCGAATTATTTTTGTTTTGATAAGCCGTGCAATCATGAGTGCAAAGAAATTCAGCAGCACCAGTGAAAAAGAAGTTGCTTTTGCGATGCACTATTTTCGTAAGAATTACAACACAGAAATCAGCATTGAGGAGTACTCCGAATCCAGAGGGCTTAGCAACTGTTGGTTTATTCAGTGCTTTAAAGAAATCACAGGTTCCAGTCCGCTGCAATATATCTTAAAGCTGCGAATCTCCAACGCACAAAGTTTGTTAGAAAATACGGACTATACCATTACTGAAATTGCAAATATGGTTGGATACACCAATTCGCTTTATTTCAGCAGACTGTTTCATAAATACATTGGTATGTCACCAAAAGAATATCGAAAAGTAAAACTCAAAGAAAATCTCAGGGAGTAAAAAACAAAACTCGTTTGGCTAAAACTAAACCAAACGAGTTTTGTTGATTTTTGATAAGAAATAAGGAATAACTACATTACCAAACACGTCTGAATAGCAATCTCCTCAGCCTGCAACTCAGAGAGATTCTCAAGCTGCCAAACCTTAGCCGTGTCGGCATTTTTCATAGCAAGTGCTTATTCAGAATCAGTAGCACGCATTTTGTTCCAGATCTTCCATAATCAGCAGAGAAGATTTTGAAAGGTACAGGAAAATCAGAATTAACTTCTTTGTTTTCCTAATAGTGTTTAATGTATTTAGTGATAGTATCGATTAATTCCTCCAT
>OHAI01002644.1_pt1 | contig 12942 bp, 10 predicted proteins | sample 1577091 | NCBI WGS metagenome assembly OHAI01 (sample SAMEA3541548, study PRJEB24748) | human gut metagenome | biome: human gut; feature: human-associated habitat; material: faeces | place: China | collected 2012
GCTGGATGATATATCCCATATCCTCTAAATCTGACATCTCATTACGAATCGTTGCCGAACTGAGATTTAAGTCAGTATATTTAGAAATGGTACGAGAGCCAACCGGTTCACCAGTATCTAAGTACGTTCGGATGATTGCTTGTAAGATCTTAAGCTTTCTCTCGTCTAATTCCATAGGATCATTCCCTCCCCTCTTATTTGTTAGCACTCAATAAAAAGGAGTGCTAATTTCTAATAGTTAAGATATCACTCCTTAAAATCATTGTCAAGAACTTTTTGAAACTTTTTTTTATTTTTTCTTATTATTTATTCGCAAAGTGAATTTCCGCTCTTTTGCAGAGTTTCCTTATCAATGCACTCTTTCTTCTTATTATTAATAACTTGTGCCAAAAGATGTATCTTGCTATAATATTTTTATAGCATTCTGTGGTAAAAACACGACAATGCTTCTATTATAAATATTGTTTTCATCTTAGATCTGTATAAGAAAGAAACGGAGATGACTATGAACCAAAGAATCCAATCATTAAATACCAATCAATCACAAACTGCTTCTTCGAATCAGAGTACAACCAGCAGACAGCGAACGATCAATCAGCGGAGTGCTTCTTCTATGAATACACGTACCGTTGGAAGCACGATGAACTATGCAACCACCAGAAGTCCCGGTGCGATCCATGTCGGTGATGTATTAAAAGGAGAAATTACCGATCTGCGTAATAACCAGATTTCATTGACTTTAGAAGATAATACAGTAGTACGTGCCCAGATTGCTGACAGTTCCAAATACAGCATCGGTCAGACCGGTGCTTTCCGGCTCAGCGACATTGCCGGTAATACACTTTATCTGGAAAATATTTCTCTTGGTGAAAATGACACAGAAATGAATTTGATCAACAAGGCTCTCGATGAAGCAAATCTTCCACCGACTTCCTATAATCAGGACACCGTCAAAGCATTGATGGATAATCTTCTTCCGATCAACCGGGAATCGATCCAGCAGTTAATGCAGCAGGCATATGATTTTGATACAAAAGATATGAATACACTCGCTGTCATGAAGCGTCTCATGATGCCGCTTTCTAAAGATTCCGTACAACAGTTTAGTAATTATCTGCATGAACAGGCTGATCTTGTAGAACGCGTACAATCCTTTTCGAAAGACGTTCCCGCTTTACTTGCTGCTCTGGCTCAAAACAGCAATGCCGATGCTGTGGCACAATTTGGCAAAGAAATGCTGTCAATCGGCCTTTCTGTCGGAAATGCTTCTATTGAAAGTACAACACCAACGATTGCAAGTCTGCCGTCTGACACGCTAGAAGAGATTCAAACACTATTATCGGATACCGCATTAACAGAGGATATTGCAAAACAAATTGATCAAAAGACATTATCTTTACAAGATGCGATGACACTTTTGCGTGATGCAATCCTTTCAGGTACATTAAAAAGTGACCTTGACAGTTCAGAGCTGACACGGCTGCTTAATACGATCAATCAGGCATTAGAGCCTTCTTCTGCAAATGCTGCTCCTGTTACAGAAGATTTTGTCAAAAACATTCTTTCTCTAAAAGAAGAAAATGCCGGTTCTTCTGCTACTGATACGGTAGCAGAAAAACCGGCAGAGGCAGAATCAATCAATCCTTCCGTAGAAACTAATGAAGAACCACAGACACAAAGTCGCTTTGCACTGGCTGGAAAATTTCTAAAAAACTTTTCGGAAAGTGCCAAAAATGCATTAAATGATACGTTAGAAAATATACGCTCTTCCAATGATACTTCTTTAAAAGACAACAGCATTCCAAAAACAGCTATTGATCTGTTAGCCGAAAAATATCTGTATGCAGCCAGAGAACAAGACTTTTTAAATACAAGTCTTTCTGTCGATGACCGCAATGCATTATTAAAAAGCTTACAGGGAATGCCGATCAGCCAGAGTATGCTTTTATCGATCGCATCCGGTGAAGCTGCGACAAGAGATGTTCTGACCGTGATCTATAACACGATCTCTCTTTCTGACAGTGCACAGGTAAAAGAACTTTTTGCTTCCGAACCTTTTCAGAAATTGTTCTCCCGTCTGTTGCAAAGCAACTGGACGATCACACCGGAACAATTAAAGAACGGTGATCTGTCTAAGTTCTATAACCATATGAGTAAGCAGATCAACCAATTCGAATCACTGATCCAGAATTCTTTATCCGGAAGTGATTCCAAAGAACTGGGTGGCTATGCACATGATATGACAAGCAATATCCAATTTATGAAGACATTGAGTGAGACATTTTCTTTCTTCCAAATGCCATTAAAATTGCAAAATCAGGATGCCCATAGTGAACTCTATGTATACACCCAGAAGCAAAAACTTCGTCAAAATCCGGAAAGATCAAGCGTCCTGCTTCATCTGGACATGGAACACTTAGGAACGATTGATATAAAAATTGACCGCAACCACAATGATATCCTTGCTGATTTTTCTTTAAACGATGCATCCAGCGTGCAATTATTTCGCATCAATGAAGATCTGCTCAAAAACGCCTTGAACGCACAAGGATTTTCATGCCAGATGCAATTTAAGCAAAAAGAAGGAGATTCGCCATCTCTAGACCATTTTATCAATACAAAAGTCAACACACATGCCACCGATGAGATGAAACGCTTCTCTTTTGATATCCGAGCTTAAAAACCACACAGAATCTGCGATCCACTAACGATAGACACAGCGTATTGATAAAAGGACAACGTCAAATAATCACGTTGTCCTTTTTGCTTTAAGTCTCAACTATTCCGTTTCTCTTCTTTGAGCTTTACATCATGCATTCTGTTTCCAATCCAAGATCGCTCTTTTAGAATAAAAGATTTCTTCCTGCTTTCCAAAGAGCTTATGCATAATCCCCATATCTTTTTTCAATATCTTCAAAGATATAATCAAATACAGAAGCCATTCCTACAAATTCACAGCCGTAAAAATAACAGCCATCCTCTGTCTTAGCCTGACGTACGATCTTCACAACACAGTTGAGGTTTTCATCCTCTCCTTCCATTTCCAGACGGGCATTAAAATAATATCCGATTGGCAGGATACTTTGTGTCTTAAAACCAATTCCTCTGCGAGAGATATTCTGTACCTCGATCGGTGCATGGATATTTCCTACTTTTACATTATCCTGTTTAAATAAAGAAGATACTTCTAACTCCATGTAAACAGGAATTCTTTTGGATCTACGCTGTTCTTCCATTTCTGCCACCCCTTTCCTGATAGGATCTTTATTTTAATAACTCGACTAAGATCTGGTTGATCGTAGCAGGATCAGCTTTTCCCTGCGTTGCTTTCATGGTCTGTCCGACAAGGAAACCGATTGCTTTCTTCTTACCACTCTTATAGTCTTCTACAGATTGTGGATTGTTCGCTACGATCTCTTCGATCGTGCTGCGAAGTGCACCATCGTCCGCAACGGTCTTTAATCCATGCTCTTCGACATAAACTTCCGGATCTACATCATTTGCAAAAACCTGTTCAAAGACTTCTTTTGCAACGGTACTGTTAATCGTGCGGTCATCTGTCAGCTTGATCAGTTTTGCTAAGTTTTCAGGACTGAATGGAATCTGATCAGCGTCTAGATCATTTTCTTTTAATAAACGCATCGTTTCAACCATCAGCCAGTTCGAAACTTTCTTCGGATTGCTACAGATTGCCGTGGCAGCTTCAAACATATCTGCCATTTTTTTGTTACCGGTAATGATCTTGGCATCATATTCAGGCAGCTTGAATTCTGTCTTATAGCGTTCCATCTTCTCTGTCTGTAATTCCGGCTGACGTGCCTTTAAGTCAGCAAGCCATTCATCACTTATAATAACCGGTACAAGATCCGGATCCGGGAAGTAACGATAATCCTGTGCATCCTCCTTGGAACGCATCGCATAGGAATATTCCTTATTATCATCCCAGCGTCTGGTCTCCTGAATGACCTCTTTGCCGGCCTCCAGCAGATCGATCTGTCGTTCCCGCTCCCCCTGAATGGCTCTGGCGATGGCCTTGAAGGAATTCAGGTTCTTCATCTCGGTACGGGTTCCGAACTTTTCCGCTCCCACTTCTCTCACGGACAGATTGACATCGGCACGCATGGAGCCTTCCTGAAGCTTACAGTCGGACGCTCCCAGATACTGGATCAGCAGACGTAATTTTTCCAAATAGGCAATGACCTCCTCCGCGCTGCGCATATCCGGCTCGGATACGATCTCGATCAGAGGCACACCGGAGCGGTTGTAGTCCACCAGTGTGCAATCTTCCCAGTCGTCATGCACCAGTTTACCGGCATCCTCCTCCATGTGGATCTCGTGGATACGCACCGGCTTCGTGTAAGCGTTGCCGTCCTCTCCCGCTACCTCGATTTCAACCGAGCCATTCCTGCAGATGGGCAGATACAACTGAGAGATCTGATAGTTTTGAGGGTTATCGGGATAGAAATAATTTTTTCTGTCAAATTTGCAATACTGTGTAATGGTACAATTCGTCGCAAGGCCTACTGCCACCGCATATTCTACCACCTGCTTATTCAGCACGGGAAGAGATCCCGGCATACCGGTACATACCGGGCAGGTGTGGGTGTTGGGTCTGCCGCCGAACGCCGTGGAACAGCCGCAGAATATTTTCGTCTTCGTGGCAAGCTCTACATGCACTTCCAGACCAATTACTGTTTCATATTGTTTTGCCATGTTGCTTACCTCCTCTGCTCATAGGTATAGGCTGCACGGATCAGTGTCTTCTCTTTGAAGCAGTCACCGATCAGCTGCATGCCGATAGGCAGGCCCTGGGAATCCGTACCGCAGGGAACGCTGATACCGGGCAGTCCCGCCAGGTTGATGGAGATGGTGTAGATGTCTCCCAAATACATCTTGATGGGATCCGCCAGACTGCTGCCCAGCTTCGGTGCGGTAGTGGGTGCCACCGGTCCTAAGATCACATCGTATTTTGCAAAAGCTTCGTCAAAAGCCTTCTTGATCAATGCTTTCACACGGAGTGCCTTCAGGTAATAAGCATCATAATAACCGGAGCTTAATACAAAGGATCCCAGCATGATACGACGCTTCACCTCGGGTCCAAAGCCCTGGGAACGGCTTCTCTTGTACATGGTGTGCAGGTCCTCCGCATCCTGTGCACGGTAACCGTATTTCACACCGTCGAAACGCTCCAGATTGGAGCTGGCCTCTGCTGCTGCGATCGTATAGTAAGTGGGAATCGCATAGTCTACCAGACTTAAATCGAACTCCTCCACTTCTGCCCCCTGTGCTTTCAATACTTCCGCTGCTGCCAGTACCGCATCCCTGACCTCGGGATCCAGTCCTTCTCCAAAATAGTCTCTGGGAATACCGATCTTCATTCCTTTCACATCCGCTACCAGTGCGGATGTAAAATCCGTATCCTCCCGCTTCATGGAAGTGGAATCTTTGGGATCATGGGAAGTGATGGCTTCCAACACAGTGGCACAGTCTGTCACATCCTTGGTCAGCGGTCCGATCTGGTCAAGAGAGGAACCATAAGCGATCAGTCCGTAACGGGATACCGTTCCGTAGGTGGGTTTCATGCCGACCACCCCGCAATAGGATGCGGGCTGTCGGATGGAACCGCCGGTATCGGAACCCAATGCTGCAAAGCATTCTTCCGCTGCCACTGCCGCTGCAGAGCCGCCGGAGGAACCGCCGGGCACATGCTCCGGGTTTCTGGGATTCTTTGTCACTCCGTAATAAGAAGTCTCCGTGGTGCTGCCCATGGCAAACTCATCCATATTGGTCTTGCCCAGAATCACTGCGCCTGCCTTTTCCAGATTCAGCACTGCTTCCGCACTGAAGGTCGGCACAAAATTCTCTAAGATTTTAGAAGAGCAGGTGGTCAGGGTTCCCTCGGTGCACATATTGTCTTTGATAGCAAAGGGAACCCCGGCCAGAGGCCCGGTCAGTTCGCCTGCTTCAATCTTTTTCTGTACTTCCGCCGCCTGCTGCAATGCCTTTTCCCGTTCTACGGTCACATAGCAGTGGTAGGTATCTTCGCTGGCTGCGATCTTATCCAGAACGGCCTGCGTGGCTTCCACCGACGTAGTCTTACCTTCCCGGATCGCCTTAGCCAGCTCTACTGCTGTCAGGGATAAAATATCCATATCCATTCTCCTTTTTTAATGTCTGACGGAAAACCATTACCGCCTAAATGCTGTAACCAGATTATAAAGCGGTATTCTACCCGACTTCTAATCAAAAGTCTTTGGTACCACAAACATGTTGTCCTTCTCGCCGGGTGCATTGGCCAGGGTCTGTTCACTCTCATCCCCATTGGTCACCACATCCTCACGGAAGACATTCTGAACCGGGAATACATGAGACATAGGTTCCACTCCCGTTGTATCCAGTTCGCTTAGTTTGTCGATATAGTCCAGCATTCTGCCCATATCCTTTTTCGCCGCTTCCTTCTCTTCATCAGAAAGCTCAAGTTTTGCCAGAATGCCTACATATTCTATGGTCTCGTCACTGATCACGTTCGCCATACTGATCCTTTTTCCTTTCCATTCTGCATGTTTTCAGGTGCTTTCCTACGAAACTCATAGCACCCTGTGCAGTCACAAATTGACACGTACTATCAGAGTTTCTTCACGAAAGAGCCTCTGCTCTGAGTAATCAGAAGTTCTTTCCGCACTAATCTCTCACTTTAATGTGTACCTCACGCAGCTGCTGTTCCGTCACTTCGCCGGGAGCCCCGCACATCAGATCCTGTGCATTGCCGTTCATAGGGAAAGCGATCACCTCACGGATGTTATCCTCGTTCCGAAGCAGCATGATCATACGATCCACGCCGGGAGCCATTCCCGCATGAGGGGGAGCTCCGAACTGGAATGCCTGATACAGTGCTCCGAACTTGGTCTTTAATGTCTCTTCGTCATAACCTGCGATGGCGAAAGCTTTTTTCATGATCTCGATGTCATGGTTACGTACTGCGCCGGAGGAGAGTTCCACACCGTTGCATACGATGTCGTACTGATAAGCCAGGATCTCCAGCGGATCCATGGTGTTCAGTGCTTCCAGACCGCCCTGGGGCATAGAGAACGGATTGTGGGTGAATCCGATCTGCTTCGTCTCGGGATCCAGCTCAAACATCGGGAAATCGTTCACATAGCAGAAACGGTAAGCATCCTTCTCGATCAGATCCAGCTTCTCGCCCAGCTCAGTACGGATATGACCGGCATAGTAGTTCGCCTTATCCTCTTTGTCCGCAATAAAGAAGATGGTATCTCCGGCAGAAAGTCCTGCCATTTCTGCCAGTTCTCCCTTCATCTCTTCGGGAATAAATTTATCGATGGGTCCCTTGTAGCTCATATCCTCTGCCACTTCGAGATAACCAAGTCCACCCATACCAAGAGAAGTTGCAAAGCTTAGCAGCTTCTCATGGAAGCCTTTGGACATCTCCGCATGTACCTTGATGGCACGGACGGTTCTGCCGATAAACGGCTTAAACGTACATCTCTGGAAGAACTCCGTCACATCCATAATTCTCAAAGGATTGCGCAGATCCGGCTTGTCACAGCCGAACTCCAGCATGGCCTGTTTGTAACTGATGATGGGGAACGGTGTCTCGGTGATCCTGCTGCCTTCGGGAGCAAACTTTACAAAGGTATCATGCAATACTTCCTCGCCTACCTTGAAGACATCCTCCTGAGTCACGAAGCTCATCTCGAAATCCAGCTGATAGAACTCTCCGGGAGATCTGTCTGCTCTGGCATCCTCGTCGCGGAAGCAGGGGGCAATCTGGAAATATTTATCAAAACCGGAAGCCATGAGCAGCTGCTTATATTGCTGCGGTGCCTGGGGCAGCGCATAGAATTTTCCTTTAAATTTTCTGCTGGGAACAATATAGTCTCTGGCGCCCTCGGGAGAAGAAGCACACAGGATCGGGGTCTGGATCTCCAAAAATCCCATGTCCGTCATCTTCTGGCGCAGATAACTGATCACCTTGGAACGAAATACAATGTTGTCCTTTACTTTTGCATTTCTAAGGTCAAGATAACGATATTTTAATCTCACATCTTCCCGGATCTCTTTAGACGTCTGGATCTCGAAAGGAAGCTGTTTATATACTCTTCCCAACACATCGATCCTGTGTGCTTCCAGTTCGATGGTGCCGGAAGGAATCTTCGGGTTGTAGGTCTCTTCGTCTCTGTGTTCCATAAGACCGGTAATGGACAGGCACATTTCCTTGGTGATGCCCTTTAAAAGCTCCGGCTTACGGATGACCACCTGTAATACACCGTACATATCCCGCAGATCGATAAAGGATTCGCCGCCGTGGTCACGGATGTTCTCCACCCAGCCTGCCACCTGCAAAGTCTGTCCGATCTGCTGTTCACTGATCTCTTTCATTGTTAAATCTCTGTACATATCGCACCTCCTGTTATATAGTGTCCCGAATGTGCGCTCCCTGTACAGCTTATTTTTGAATACAAAAAGCCCCGGGACATGTTAAAACATATCCCGGGACGAATCATCTAATCCGTGGTACCACCCGAATTGACAGGCGCCTTTGCCTATCCACTCTTGTCACTTAACGCGTGCAACGTGTCATCCTAGCTGCATTTTGATTTCTGCAGTTCAGATCACCTGCTCCGGAGTGTTCCCTTCGCCAACTTCCGCAAACAGCGCTCTCAGTCGGTGACGCTGTATTCCTGTCGTTTTCCTTGGCAAGAGTCTCTTTCATAGCATTTACAAAATAGTTTTTCAACTTAGGTTTATAATATTCGCACAAATCAAATCTGTCAAGCGTTTTTTATTGTAACAGTTCAGCCATGGACATATCCGAGCGCAAAAATCATGCTTGCATGATTTTTCGAACGAATATGTTCATGAGATGAGCGCCGGTTTATGAGCAAAGGTAGTCACGAAGTGACGGAAAGCGTGTCAACGCGACTTTGCGAATGGCGCGGGCTGAACGGAAGATTAGTTGCTGCAACTTTAGTTGCTGCAACTTTAGTTGCATGCACTCTTGAACTGATTCCAGATCTCCGCATGCAGATCCTCTGCCTCCTGGGAGATATTCTGCACGATCTCGCCCTCAGCTGCATCTTCCGGCAATACGATCATTTTCTTCATGTCGTCGGAAATATACTCTTCCGCAGCTTTGTTGGTGCAGTAGTAGCCGATATACTCATAGCATTTCGCCGCATTCTCAGGATCGTTGATATAGTCCAAAAATGCATAAGCCGCATCTGCATTGGGTGCCTGGGAAGGTATAAATCCGGCCATGATGCCGAAGCCCAGTCCCTCCTTGGGATATACCACTTCCAGATCCGGTCTCGCCTGCAGTGCCGCAGATACCTGGGAAGTATACAGGAACGCTGCTGCCACCTCACCGCTGATCAGATAATCCTGCGTATTATTGTCATTGATCACACGGATATTGGGAGCCAGACTCAGAAGCTTCTCTCCTGCTGCCCGGATCACATCCAGATCCTCGGTGTTGAAGGATTCTCCCATGGTCTTTAAAGTGATGCCGTCGATAACACGATAGTTTGCCGTCAGTGCCACGTTATTTTCCAGTGCCGGATTCCACAGATCCTCATAGCCTGTGATCTTCACATCCGTCAGTCCCGGATCGTATACGATCAGAGGAATGCCCGCTCCGTAGGGCACGGTATATTCGTTCTTCGGGTCATAGAACTGAGACATAAATACAGGATTCAGGTTATCATAAGTACTGATTCTGGAAGTATCCAGCTTCTGAGCCAGGCCCTCCTGAATGGCCAGCTCAATGATATAGTCATCCGCAATGACCAGATCGTAATCACCGCCCTTGGTTTCTTCCAGCTTCGCCAGCATATCCTCATCATAGTCAAAATTAGAATAATTGATACGGATACCGGTCTCTTTTTCAAAACCATCTAAAATCTCCTGGGGGAACATGCCGTCCCAGGTATAGAGATTCAGTTCTCCCTTATCTTCTTTACCGCCTGCTCCACAGCCGGTAAACAACGTGACCAGCATGGTCGCTGCCAACAGCATTGCCAGCTTTTTCTTCATAATCTCCTCCTTCGATACAGTTCTCCTGCATCATCTGCTATACATTTTTATGTTGTTACTTATCCGCAATTGCATTTGCGGAATCGTTTTTTCCTCATTTTCCCCCGGCAGCTTTCTCTACAGCTGTCTGCGACTTACGTCCCAGCACATACGCCCCCGCCAGACACAACAATATCACAAACAGCATGACCGTGGCAAGTGCATTGATCTCCGGTGTCACACCGGTCTTTAATTTCGTGTAGATCTTCACCGGCAGGGTATTGACCTTCGGTCCAGTGACAAAAATACTGATTACCACATCGTCGAAGGACATGGCAAATGCAAGCAGCACTCCCGACAGGATCGCCGGAAGAATCTGTGGCAGGATCACATCCCTAAATCCCTGCCACTTCGTAGCTCCCAGATCCAGCGCCGCCTCTTCCAGAGACCGGTCCATTCCCACCAGTCTCGCCCGTACCATAGTGAACACATAGGGCACACAGAACGTGGTATGGGCGATCACCAGCGTGACCATACCAAAGGGCAGTCCCATCAGGGAAAATACGGACAAAAATACCATGCCCAGAATGATCTCCGGGATCATGATGGGGAGTGTGGACACATAGGCCACTGCATCGTCCAGTTTCCGTTTTCTGCGGCTCATCCCCAGTGCTCCCGAAGTGCCGATCAACACCGCAAAGGCACAGCTAAGTACCGCAAGGATCAGGCTGTTGATCAGTGCTTCCCCCAGATCTCTGTCCCGGAACAACTCCCGGTACCATTTCAGGGAAAAGCCTTCCCACACAGAGGTCAGTTTGGAAGCATTAAAGGAATACGCCACCGTCAGCAGGATTGGAATATAGGTCAGCACTGTGATCACCGCCACATATACAAAGGGCCATTTTTTCTTTTTCATACACTACATCATCCCTTCCAGCTGTGAGGTTCCGGTGATCTTGCGGTACAGACGGATCATCACCGAAGTCAGCACCATCAGTACTGCGGACAGCGCCGCCGCAAAGGGCTGATTCCGCCCCTTGGTGATCTGTTCCTGGATCACACTGCCTACCAGCACGATCTTATTGCCGCCCAGAATATCCGCTATGAAAAACAGTCCCATGGACGGAATAAAGGACAGCACCACGCCGGACAAAAGTCCCGGCAGCGTCAGCCGGAAGCTGACGGTCCAGAAGGCTTTCCACGCCGAGGCTCCCAGATCTCTGGAGGCTTCCACCAGAGAGGCATCCAGCTTCTCCGCACTGGAATACACCGCCAGGATCATAAAAGGCAGTAGCGAATAAACCATTCCCACTACCACTGCCGGATAAGTGTAAAGCAGCTTTAACGGCTGCTTCGTCAGGTGCAGCCCCATCAGGATCTTATCCAGTACACCATTGCTGCGAAAGACAATAATCCAGCCGTACAGGCGGATCAGCGCACTGGTCCAGAAAGGGATCATAATGAGCAACAGCATCCTGCGCTTCCAGACAGCGTTCATTTTTGCCATGAAATAGCCGTACGGATATCCGATCAGCGCCACGAAAAAGGTGGCGGTAAATGCCAGCTTCAGAGACTGCCAGAAAGTATCCAGATACAGCGGTTCCAATATTCTTTTGTAATTGTCTAGCGTGAACGTAAAGTCCACACCCCAGACCTGTGCTCTCTGTAAAAAGCTTAACAGAAACAGATACAGGATCGGCAGTGCCACAAACAGAATCGTGAACACATACATAGGGATCATCAGTCCGACATTCCCGCTTCTCCTGCGGCTGTTACTTGTGATTTTCGTCTTTGTCATTATCTATTACCTTTACTGCGTGGGGCTCCTCCCAGCCGATCCGTACCTGCTGTCCCGGCTGCAGATCATTGTCGATTCCATAGCGGCTGGCGGTCAGAGTCTGTCCGTCCGGCAGACGGAACAAAATGCGTAACTGCCCTCCGGCAAAGCTTTTTTCCACCACCACAGCTTCCCGGGTGCAGACAGTCTCTCCGTTCATCAGAATGTTTTCCGAACGGATGGCAAACGTCTCTCCTCCCAGACGGAGGATATTGGCATTTCCCACGAAATCCGCCACATAGCTGGTCTTCGGCTGATAATACACCTCATTGGGTGTCCCCAACTGTTCCAGCACGCCTTCATGCATGACGCCGATGCGGTCGGACATGTTGATAGCCTCTTCCTGATCATGGGTGATATAGATAAAAGTGATCCCCAGACGCTTCTGCAGACGTTTCAGTTCCAGCTGCATCTGCCTGCGCAGCTTCAGATCCAGTGCTCCCAGCGGTTCATCCAACAACAGCACCTTCGGCTCATTGATCACCGCTCTGGCAATGGCAATGCGCTGCTTCTGTCCGCCGGAAAGCTGATCCGGCATCCGTTTTCCGTACTCTTCCAGCTGGACCAGACGAAGTGCCTGTTCTACTTTTCTCTCGATCTCTGCCTTCGGAACTTTGCGGATCTTCAATCCATATCCTACGTTGTCCGACACATTCATATGCGGAAACAGGGCATAATTCTGGAACACCGTATTGACATCCCGTTTGTTCGGCTCACGGTTCGTAATGTCCTGTCCTTCCAGGATCACCTGCCCGGCATCCGGCAGCTCCAACCCTGCAATAATGCGTAAGGTCGTGGTCTTGCCACAGCCAGAGGCGCCTAACAGCGTAATAAATTCTCCCTGTCCGGCTTCTAAGTCAATGCCCTTTAATACTTCTGTATTGTCAAATGATTTCCGGATCTGCCGAAGTTGTAATATACTTTCGCCCATGCACCGGCTCCTTTCCTCATTTTCGTATATCATTTTTGATACAGATTCTACCGTATTTTTTTATCTCAGTCAATCCTTTATCCCCAGGCAATAAAAACGATAAAAACAGGCTGCACGGGCCGCCAGAATACCGAAATCGGCA
>OHAI01002647.1_pt1 | contig 12932 bp, 14 predicted proteins | sample 1577091 | NCBI WGS metagenome assembly OHAI01 (sample SAMEA3541548, study PRJEB24748) | human gut metagenome | biome: human gut; feature: human-associated habitat; material: faeces | place: China | collected 2012
CATCAATAAAGAGGATAATCTTACCTTCGCTCTTTCTGACCTCATTCAGAACGGCTTTCAGTCTCTCCTCAAATTCACCACGGAATTTTGCACCTGCAATCAAAGAGCCCATATCCAGAGAGAAGATGGTTTTATCCTTCAGGCTGTTGGGTACATCCTCCTTGACGATACGCTGTGCCAGACCCTCCGCAATGGCGGTTTTGCCGACACCGGGTTCACCAATCAGAACAGGGTTGTTTTTCGTCTTTCTGGACAGAATACGGATGACGTTTCTGATTTCATCGTCACGCCCAATCACAGGATCAAGCTTTTTGCTTCTTGCCTTTTCCACCAGGTCTGTGCCATATTTCTTCAAAGCATCATAGGTTGCTTCGGGAGAATCGCTCGTCACTCTTGTGTTGCCACGGACGGTTGCCAGAATTTTCATAAAGCCGTCTCTGTCCACGTTGTACTGACGGAACAGCTCCTTCAAAGCGGCATTGGGTGCATTGACCATTGCCATAAAGATATGCTCTACGGAAACATATTCGTCCGTCATATTTTCTGCCAGCTTTTCTGCCGCGGTCAGTGCTTTTTCCAGATCAACCGCAACTCTTGTTTCGCCGCCGCTGACACGAGGCAGCCGTTTTACCTCATTCTCCACTGCCTGCGTCAAGCCGTTGACATTGATATTCATCTTCTGCAGCAGTCCCGGAATCAAGCCATCCTCCTGCTGGAGCAAAGCCAACAGCAAATGCTGCTGATCCAACTGCGGATTCCCATATTCAACTGCATTCGACTGGGCGTTTTGAATGGCCTCCAAAGATTTTTGTGTAAATTTCTGTAAGTTCATAACCATTCCACCTTTCAAATGTTTTTTACAAATTCAGGTGATGGGGGATAGCTCCATTCGGGTATCTCCTTATCACAAGACCTATTATATACTGTTAGCACTCGATTGTAAAGAGTGCTAACAAAATTTTTTTGTAAATTTTTTGTGACGAAAGCATGAACCGTTTAGACATATTTTCCCAGTCAATCTCCGATATCCATAAAATAAGAGGAAACTTTTTGCATTTTTTCGCGTCTGAATAGATGGAAGGAAAGAAGAAATCGCAATAAAAGGAGGCAAAAAGATGAAAAAGCTGCTGACATTGCTGCTTGCCGTTACCTGTGTATGCGGCTGTTCGCAAACGAAAAATCCCACAAATGAATCAAAAACAGCACGCATCCCCATGGTCATGGTGGATGGAGAACTCTACCTAGATACCGGCTATGACAGCACCATAGAAGGACGCTGCGGCGTAATGGACGGCGAAATTACGTCCACAGTCGATGGAACGGAACGCCCCATCAAGGATAACCAGTCCAACTTCGGAAAAGACATTGGCTATCAGTACGGTACAACAGAAGGTACGATTGAAATCTACCAGAATGAGAAATGGCGGATTTTCGCTACTGAGGATGTCCGAGAGCAAATCCAGTCCGAACACAAAAACGATATCATCCAGACAGAATAAACATAGAAAAAGCCCTTTTACTTTTATGTAAAAAGGCTTTTTCGCTTCAATAAATAGCCGCCGGAGCTTCTCTGTTTAGACCTTACACCCTTGCAAGCAATCTTTCCCCCTTATATATAACATATAAAAGACCTCCTACTTTTATTTTTCTTCCTTTTGCGTTTGCGGCTTCATACCCCAAAATACAACATTCATCAGAATAACAATCCCGATTACCACAGCCATGGATACCCAAAAGCCGATATTCAAGCCAAGCCATTCACAGTCTCCGAAAAGCGATACCCAGATTTCTTTCCAATTCATCATTTCCTACACCTCCTATAAAAGCTCGCCATAATGACGAACATAGGCCTTTTTCAAGCTGGTTGCCAATATCATATACAGCAGAATACAGGGAATCAAATATGCAAAATATGCGGCAGGCAAAGCCACAAACCCAAGCACCCTTCCGAATGCCGTGAAGGGAATCACTGTCAAAACGGCAATGCCTGTCATGGTCAGAAGTGTCACAGAGGCAGAGGCACGGCTTTGCAAAAACGGCAGCTTAGGGGTACGAATCATATGAATAACCAGTGTTTGGCTCCACATGGATTCCACAAACCATCCTGCCTGGAACAGCCCGATATACCGCGCCTGCATTGCCGCAAGCTCTGCGCCGCTATAGTGTGCCGCCAAGTCATTGAACAAAATCCCCTTCGAGATAAACAGTGGGCAGAACACAAAATACATAAAAATGTAGGTTGTAAAATCAAAGATGGAGCTGGTAGGCCCAATCCAAATCATAAAGCTGCCCACACTGGAGGCATCCCATTTTCTCGGCTTTGCGATAAATTCCTCATCCACATTATCCCAAGGGATTGCTGTGCAGGATAAATCATAAATCAAATTCAGGAAAATCAAATGCACGCTCATCATCGGCAGGAAGGGCAGCAGTGCAGATGCCGCCAATACCGAAAACATATTGCCGAAATTGGAAGATGCTGTCATTTTGATATACTTCATCATATTCGCATAAGTTTTGCGCCCCTCGATGATTCCCTGCTCCAAAACCATCAAATTCTTTTCCAAAAGAATGATATCTGCCGATTCCTTTGCCACATCAACCGCAGTATCTACAGAAATGCCGATATCCGCAGACTTCATAGCGGCGGCATCATTGATGCCATCCCCCATAAAGCCAACCGTATGCCCGTTTCCCCGCAGAACCGAAACCACGCGGGATTTCTGGTCGGGTGTCAGCTTTGCAAAAACATCCGTTGTCTCTGCCGCTCTTGCAAGGGCTTCATCCGTCATGCCGTCCAAATCAGAGCCAAGGAGCATATTGCGTACCTCAAGCCCCACCTGCTTACAAATGGTGCGTGTTACCTTATCATTATCGCCCGTCAAAATTTTTGTTGTCACGCCATGCGCCTGCAATGCGCGAATGGCATCTGCCGTGGATTCCTTCGGGGGATCTAAGAAGGCAAGATATCCAATCAGCACCATATCACACTCATCCTTCACACCAAAAGACTCTACAGGAGAAGGGTTACTTTTCTGTGCTATCGCAAGCACACGGAAGCCTTTTTCATTCAGCTCATCCACTGTTTTCAAAATCCGCCGGCGAACCTCCTTCGTAAGAGGATGCACACTGCCGTCGCACTCTGCATAGGCACAAATGGAGAGCATTTCCTCCACAGCCCCCTTGGTTACCATCTGCGTCTTTCCGTTTTTATCCTGCACCACAGTTGTCAAACGGCGGCGTGTGAAATCAAAGGGAATTTCATCCACCTTCACGTAGTTTTCGGACAAATCCAGTAATCTGGAATCGGTCTCCTCTGCCTCCTCCGTTTTATGAATAATCGCCACATCCATCAGGTTTTTATAGCCTGTCTGGAAATAGCTGTTTAAATAGGCATGGCGCAGCACTCTTGTATCATCCTCGCCGTTTACATTCAAATGGTATTCCAAAACAACTCTATCCTGCGTGAGTGTCCCTGTTTTGTCGGTGCAAAGAATATCCATCGCACCAAAATTCTGAATCGAATTGAGATTCTTCACAATAGTCTGCTTTTTGCTCATCGAAACCGCACCTTTGGCAAGGCAGGTTGTCACAATCATGGGCAGCATTTCCGGTGTTAAGCCGACAGCAATCGAGATGCCAAACAAAAAGGCATTCAGCCAGTCCCCCTTCGTAATCCCGTTGATAAAGAAAACAAGAGGCACCATGACAAGCATAAACCGAATCAACACCCACGAAACCGCATTGACCCCCTTGGTAAAGCTCGTCTCCACAGCCTCCCCTGCAATCGCAGATGCCATAGAGCCAAACAGCGTAGCGTCTCCGGTGCTGACAACAACCGCAGCTGCACTGCCCGAAATCACGTTGCTTCCCATGAATGCAATATTGGTGTAATCGGTTATACTCTCCTTCTGCACACTTCTGCTCGGTGTTTTTTCGATAGGCTCACTTTCGCCCGTCAAGCTGGATTGGCTGATGAATAAGTCCTTCGCCTCTAAAATGCGGACATCCGCAGGAATCATATCCCCTGCCGCCAAATGCACAATGTCGCCCACAACCAAATCGTCCATCGGAATTTCTATCTTTTCCTGCTCTCTGCGAGTGACGGTGCAGGTCGTTGTTATCATTGCCAGCAGCTTTTCCGCTGCATTGCCGCTTCTGGATTCCTGCACAAAGCGCAGTGTGCCGGAAATAATAACCATTGTCAAAATGATGACTACGGTTAAGGGATCAAAGTCCTCCGGCGCGCTCCCCAAAAGTGCAAAATAAGGGAACACCATATCCGTTATGGTGGATACCACAGCCAGACAGAACAAAATCGCCGTAAATGGATTGATAAAAGCACCTGCCAGACATTTCGCCAGAGATTGCTTTTTCTCATGTGTCACTTTATTTGAGCCGTACTTGGTGCGGCTGACCGCCACTGCCTCTGCATCCAGTCCCCGCAGGGTGGTATGCAGGCTTTTCAAAACCTCCTGCACAGGATTGGCAGCCGCAAATTGAATACGCTGGTTCTGCTCATCCCGCAGCACTGCCTTTTCCACCGTCTGCCGCACAGCCATGCGGTTTTCTTTCTTGTTCATTTCTCATACCTCCTTTTTCTGCGATTATTTTCTGTAATACCGATTGCTTTTTTCGATATACCAAACATCAAAGCCTGCCACAATGAACCATGCAATCATGGCAATCGCAAACCAATGGCTTGTAGGTACCATTTCTCTCGGTGCCTTTCACAGAATACAAAAATCGCAAGGAAAATCACATGATTAAAACCTTGCGATTTCCTTGCGATTTAGCAAGAATTTTGGCGGACAAAAATATGCCCGCCAAATTTGTTACACCCGATCATTAAATTTATAGCCAATGCCCCAAATCGTCAGAATATATTTCGGCTCATCCGGATTGGGTTCGATTTTCTTTCGCAGCTTTCGGATGAACGCCATGATATTGCTATCATCCAAAAGATAATTTTCAGACCAAACCGCTTTATAGATTTGCTCCTTTGTAAAAACCTCTCCTCTGTTTTGTGCAAGAAAATAGAGGATTTCAAACTCCTTCGGCGTAAGAGAAACCTCCGCCCCCTGCATCCTCACTCTCCTGCTCTTCGGATAGATTTCCAGCTCCCCGATTCGTATTTCATCGGAGGGCGGGAGAGAGGACTCCGCCTCCTTCGAGGTACTCAAAAGCAGTGACGTTGCCTCTCCGCTGAGCATATCATGTATGCCCGAAAGCAAATCCTCCGCACATTCACTTTCCGGCGGCTCCTGTATCAGCTTCTCCAGCAGCCATTGTGCAAGGACAGAATCCATTGAAACAAAACCAATCTTCTTTTTCACGACGGATTCCTCCTTTCAAATCAGCTCATGATATTTCTTCTGATAAAAGGCCTTAACCACCGTTGTCAGAAGCATATACAGCAATGCCACAATCAATAAAAATACAAAATACCAAAACGGCAAATGCGTCAGGCCGAAAAATGCCGCCCCCTTGGTAAAGGTAATTGCGGTAAATGCAATGATACCCGCAAGGGTAATGCAAATCACCAGTCCAGATGGTCTGCTTTGCACAAAGGGAATCTTTCGTGTACGCAGGAAATGCAAAATCAACACCTGTGTCCACATGGACTCCAAAAACCACCCCGTCTGGAACAGGGATATATATTGCAGCTGCATTACAGAATCGGTAAGACTTTGATACGTCACTCCGCCGCACAGCATCGGGCAAAGCATATAATACAAAAACAAAAACGTCACGATATCAAACAAAGAGCTGATTGGCCCAAAGGAAAGCATAAACCGCCCCAATGTCCTCCCGGACCAATCCCTTGGAGAAAGAGTTTCCTCCTCATCCACATTATCCCAAGGCAGAATGATACACAGCACATCATACAGCAGATTCAACAGCAAAATCTGCAAGGAGGTCATTGGCAAAAACGGCAAAAACGCACTGGCACACACAATGGAAAAAATGTTGCCGAAGTTCGAGCTTGCTGTAATTTTAATATATTTGAGCATATTGGTAAAAGTTTTTCGCCCCTCCAAAATGCCCTGCTCCAGCACACCCAAATCCTTTTGCAACAGCACCACATCCGCCGCATCCTTCGCCGCATCCACGGCAGTATCCACCGAAATGCCTACATTTGCCTCACAAAGTGCAGGAATATCGTTAATGCCATCCCCCAAAAATCCGACAGTATGCCCATTTTGGCTCAAGGCGGAAACCAGACGCACCTTTTGCCCCGGTGTCAGCTCCGCAAAAACATGGATTTTTTCAACGGCTGCGCCAAGTACTGCATCCGTCATCTCATCCATCTGCGCACCTGTCAGCACCGTTTCGGAAGGAATCCCCACCCTGCGGCAGACGGAAACTGCCACATCTGCTTGGTCTCCCGTCAGAATCTTCGGGGTAACCTTCAGCCTTTTGAGCGCCTCCACAGAGGTTTTTGCGGTTTTCTTCGGTGCATCAAAAAAGGCAAGATAGCCCATCAAAATCATGCTTTGTTCATCCTCCGGCAAAATCCGATTTTGCTTTTCTATCCTCTTTCGTGCAACAGCAATCACCTTCATCCCATCCTGCAGCATTTCATCCACCACAGAGGCCACGCTTCGCATTTTGTCCTCATCCATCGGCAAAACGGCATCCCGATATTCCACAAAACCGCAGCGCGCCACAACATGCGCAATATCCCCCTTGATAATGAGCTGCCCTGCTCCGTCTGCCTCCGTCACAAGCGTGCTGACAAATTTACGGGCATAATCAAACGGAATCTCGTCCGTTTTTTGATACTGCGCAAGCAATCTTGTATAATACGCACTGCGCCCCGGCATTGTCTGGCACGCAAGAATGGCATTATCAATGGGATTGCAGACACCCGAATGATACATACTGTTCAAAAAGGCAAAATCCAGCACCCTTGTGCTTTCGTTCCCCAGCACATCCATGTAGTATTCCAGCAAAATGCTCTCATTCGTCAGCGTTCCCGTTTTATCCATACAAAGCACATCCATACTGCCAAAGCCCTGCATGGCGTTGATATCCTTGATGATGGTCTGCTTACGGCTCATGCTCAGGCTGCCCCTCGCAAGGCAGGCGGTAATTACCATCGGCAGCATTTCCGGCATCAGCCCTACCGCAACGGAAAGCGCAAACGCAAAGGATTCCAACCATTTTCCGCCCGTCAGCCTTAACAGCGCAAACACAATGGGAATCAGCACCACAATAAAGCGAAGCATTACCCATGCAATCGAATTGGCACCCTTTTGGAACGACTGCTTCTCCTCTGCATCCGATTTTTCAAAGCTGCCGTATAACGTATCCTTCCCAACCGCAAGCACAATTCCCTCGCCCTTGCCGCCGATAACCGTTGTTGCCATAAAGGCAAGATTTTCAAGCTGTGTCAGCGTTTCCGTACTGCCATAGCTGAGGGTATTGCAGTTTTTTTCCAGAATCGCACTTTCGCCCGTGATGGCAGCCTGCGAAATAAATAAATCACTGACCTTCGTTAAACGGATATCCGCAGGCACGCGGTCTCCCGCCGAAAGCAGAACAATATCCCCGACCACCAATTCTTCCGCCGATATTTCCTGCAGCTCTCCCGCTCGCCGAACCGTAATGCTTTCGTGAATCAGCCGTTCCAGCTGCTGCGCCGCATTCTTCGCCCGCAGCTCCTGAATCAGACGGATTACACCGCTCGTCAAAATCATGGAGAAAATGATGATGGCAGTGGTAGCGTTTCTGGCAAAATTAGAGGCAAGCACAACATCGGTTGCCAAGGAAATCATCCCAAGCACAAAAAGAATAATATGAAACGGGTTGATAAAGGCACGCCGCAAACAGCGCAGCATGGTATCCTTCTTCCGTTTTGCAAAGCTGTTTTCACCGTATCTCCGGCGCATGCCATCCACCTGTTCGGGAAACAGTCCCTGCGGGGAAGCCCCAATCTCTTTATAAATTTCCGATATTTCACGATAAGCGTATTTTTTGATACAACAATCAATCAAGGTTGTTTTTGACACGAAATAGCTCCTCCTTTGCGATACATATATTGCTATTTTAACATCATTCGCAAAAAACGCCACGCTTATATTCTTGCTTTTTTCTTGCATTTACACAAAACAGCCCTTTACCCTCCTGTATACGCAATTTTTCAAACAACAAAGGCAGCTGTAATTTTTTCGTCAGCTGCCTTTGTTTCGTTCAGATATTTAATTATAAGCCCTTCTCTGATAGCAAATTATAGTGCAGCATACAGAGCATTTTCTTGTCACCACTTTTTGAATCATCCTTCGGAAAGCAGAGCACACCATCAGCCTTATCTCTCGATCGCAGCATTCGCAAGCCTACAATACTTTATTCCGTTTTTCTCATAAATCTCGAAGGTTCCTGTGACTGTTATCTCTGCGTTTAGCTCCGGATAATCGTCCGGATAGGTGTACTCCTCGGTCGGAATAAAATCCAATCCCTGTGAACAGCAAGCCATCGCATCGGCAATGATGCAGGCAAAATATTGCTCCTTTGTTTCGGGGTCCTCGTAATATGCAAAAGCACCCTTCATTTTAACCGTTTTCCCAATGTAGTCATCAGGGGTGTATAGCATATTGTAAACCTCAGAATAGACCATTGTACTGCTGAGCTTTGTCAGATCAACATCAATGCCGTCTGCGCTTTGCACAGACTCAGAGGCAGCAGGCGCAGACACCGATTCCTTTTCCATCGGTTGATTTTGTGAAGCAGAGGTATTCGGTGTCTGATTATCGGCTGTCTCTTTATCCTCCTCACCTCCGCAGGCGACAAGAGAGCAAAGCATTAGGGCAATCAATACTACGCAAAACAGTTTTTTCATTTTCTCACACCTCCGATAGCCGTACCTGCCAGCCACGATAGACCAAAAGCGACAATCTGAACAGCAACGATTGTCGAGCCTACCGGTGTTCCGGCGAGGATAGATGCCAGAATACCAATCAGCGAACACAACACCGACAAAACTGCGGCACAGATCGTCACGCTGCGGAAGCTCTTGAACATCCGCATAGCGGACAACGCCGGAAAAATTACCAGTGCGGAGATGAGCAGAGAGCCGACAAGGTTCATCGCCAGCACGATGATGATGGCAACAACGATGGCAATCAGCAGATTGTAAAGCCCTGCCTTTGTGCCGGTTGCCCTTGCAAAGTCCTCGTCAAAGGTCACAGCGAAGATTTTATTGTAAAACAGGATAAACACCACCACAACCAGCACCGACATTCCAACGCAAAGCCACACTTCTACAGGAGACAGTGTCAGGATGGAGGTGGAGCCAAACAGTGTACTGCACACATCGCCCGAAAGGTTGGATGAGGTGGAGAAAATATTCATCACCAGATAGCCGATGGCAAGCGCTCCCACCGAAATCATGGCAATCGCCGCATCGCCCTTGATTTTCGCGTTCTGCCCTGTACGCAAAAGCAACACGGCGCTGCTGATCGTAATGACCATTACCAGTGGCATTTCATTTGTGATTTGCAGCACGGCGGCAATCGCCATTGCGCCAAACGCCACATGGGAAAGTCCGTCGCCGATGAAGGAAAACCGTTTCAGCACCAGCGTCACGCCCAGCAAAGACGAGCATAGCGCAATCAGCACGCCGACTACCAGCGCATAGCGGACAAAGGGATATGTCCAATAGAGGGTCAGCTTTTCCAAAATAGCGGTCATTGTTCATCGACCCCCTTCTCTGCGGCAAACAGCCGCCCCTGTGGGCTTCTGAGATATTCCGCTTTTGTTCCGAAAAAAACGGTGTCTCCAATATGCAGAAGATGGCTGGCATATTGAACTGCGGCAGTAATATCGTGCGAAATCATAATTACCGTAATGCCATCGTTTCGGTTAAGCTCTTCGATAAGCGCATACATTTCCGCTGTCGCCTTGGGATCAAGCCCGGAAACAGGCTCGTCGAGAAGCAACATTTTTCGAGTGGCACACAGCGCACGAGCAAGCAGAACCCTCTGCTGCTGTCCGCCGGACAACTCCCGATAGCAGCGTTTTGCAAGCTGCGCAAGCTGCATCCTGTCCATAGCCGCCGCCGCAAGCTGCTTTTCTTCTTTACTATAAAAAGGACGGCTGCCACAGCGTCCCTGACACCCGGAGAGAACGATTTCTCTCACAGCTGCCGGAAAGTCCTTCTGGACAACGGTCTGCTGCGGCAGATAGCCGATTTCATTTTTCCTCAGCCCATCGCCTGTCAAAATTTTGCCGCTGATAGGTGGCTGCAAGCCGAGAATCGTTTTCATAAGTGTACTCTTGCCGGAACCATTTTCTCCTACGATGCAGAGATAGTCGCCTGCAAAAACCTCAAAATTGAGTTCCTGCAGAACGGACTTTCCCTCATAGCCGACGCAGAGCCTTTGGCAAGTGAGCTGAGCCATGAACCTGCCTCCTTATCTCAATGCTTCCTTCAGCACGGAAAGGTTTTTCTCCATAACGGAGAGGTAAGTCGTGCCGTTTTTCACATCTTTAGAAGTGGTGGATTGCATGGAATCCATCGTCAGCACCCTTTGATTTTTCGCTGTCGTGTTCCGGACAACGGTTTCGGCAATCTTGTGCTGTGCGCCCTCAATGGTCAACACGCAGGGCAGCTTCCATTCGTCCACCCTCTTGGCAAGAAACGAAATGGTCTCAAAGCCGGCTTCGGTTTCAGCGGAGCAGCCAACAAAAGCGGCATAGTAGCGCAGACCGTAATCATCCACCAGATAGCGAAACGGAAAACGATCGCCAAACAGGATGGTTTTATTGCTTGCTGCGTCCACGGCTGCCTGATACTCTGCGTCAAGAGCAGACAGCTTCTTTACATAAGCATCGGCATTGGCGGCATAGATATCCTTGTTATCGGGGTCAAGCTCCTGCAAGGCCTTGGAAATCACCCTGACCAGCATTTTGGCATTTTTCAGGGACAGCCAAACATGCTCGTCAGCTTCCTCCTCGTGCTCGTGTTCCTCTGCATCCTCGTGCTCGTGCTCCTCCTCCTGCATCCCCTCAACGATTTCTTCTGTTTTTACGGAATCACCCAGTACCTCCAGCAAATTGATAACCTTCATATTCCTGTTGGCGGCATTTCTCAGGGCATCCTCCACCCATTCGTCGGACTCGCCGCCTACATAGATAAACAGGTCGCAATCCGAGATTTTAACAATATCATCTGCCGTGGGCTGATAGCTGTGCAGGTCAACGCCGTTGTCCAGCAGCATTGTGATTTCTGCGTTATCAGCCTTTTCACCAAGGATTTCCCTAACCCAGTCATATTCAGGAAAAATGGTGGTGACAATGCTCAGTTTGTCTGTCTGATTGGTATCATTCTGCTTTCCGCAGCCGGCAAGAGCGGCGACAAGCATGAAAAGCGCAAGCAGCAGCGCAGTTATCTTTTTCATGATTATATTTACCTCCGAATTATAATAAGAACTAAAAATAGGCACAAAAATACAAGGGTAACGGCAACGCCGCAAAAGCCTATCCGAAAACAGATAGACTTCACCCTTGTAAAAGGCTCTTATTTAATTCGAAAGCTTCACCTTGAGAGATACCAAGGTATCTCTTTGTGCATTGTCCGTGCAGAGAGAAATACACCTGCACAAAGTATATGTAAACGCAACAGCAACGGCTGTGACGCATACAGCAAGTGAAAGGCTTTTCAGTGTGTTTTGGCAAGCATCAACCTGATAGCAAATCGGGCAGCCTTCGCCCACGCAATCGTGGTCGGCTTCTACCGCAACAAAAAAAGCAGAGTAAAGCATGATGACCAGAATGGTCACGGCAAAAAGCAATGCTGCAATTCTATTTCTCTTTTTTCTTTCCATTCTGCTCACCACCCTTCTATTTTCTGCTCTTTTATTTTCTGCAATCGGCACAAACGCCATACAGAATCGTTTCCGTTTTGTCGATTTGAAAGCCTGTGCTTTCCAGCGTGCTATGCAGAAGCTGCGCCGCTTCCTTTTCTCCAAGATGAATGCTTTTCCCGCATACCCGACAGGATAGATGCAGACTGTCCTTACATCCCTCTGCGGCAATATATTGATAATACACCTCTCTGGTGTTCTCTCGGATACTGCGCTTCAGAATTCCCTCCTCCTCCAAGGCGGATAAATTACGATAAACGGCGCTGATGCTGATGCTCTCTGCCGTCAGTGCATCGGCTATCTGCCGTGCGGTCATCTGTTCGTCTGTATGCTCTGAAAGATATTCGAGAAGCTGCTTGCGCTGCCGCGTCAGATACCTTGCCATCAGCCACCCCTCCAATTTGCAACTTATTTGCAAATTAGTATTCCGTACTGTTTTGCATTTGTCAATATGCGAATTGATTGCAAATAGAAGGTGTTCTGCAAGGTCAGGCACAGCGCAGAGAGCGCCATCGAACGACAATCTGTTTCCAAGAGCCACCCTATAAGAAAATTTTAAAAAATTTTAAAAAAATTTGCATTTTGGGTGAGAGTTTTTCCGATTTTATGTACCTATATAAGTGAAAGGACTTTTCAGCCACAGCTTCACACAAACGGAGAAAGGAGGTTCGAACGATATGTACGATACCGCAATACGAGTCGCGCTCGTCAAGCAAAGAGTGCGCGAAAACACCCGTTGGATGCAGCTTCGGCACGATACTGCTGTGGGAGAACGCGAACGACCATGTGCCGATGACCTTCGTTTCCTTTGCAGCGGCGGCAACGATTATCGCGCTGTGCATTCGGCTCAGAAACAAAGAAAATCAGAAAAAAGGTGGGACGAGCAAGTCCAACCGAAACGAACAGGAGGAGAAAGCCTATGAAGAAACGAATACTCAGCATCCTGCTCACCTTGTGTATGGTGCTATGCCTTATGCCAACGGCGGTCTTTGCCGAGGGTAACGAGGATATGCCGACTCGCTCGAAAACGTGATGGACAGCGCGCAGAACAACCCGCACAAGCGC
>OHAI01002653.1_pt1 | contig 12910 bp, 8 predicted proteins | sample 1577091 | NCBI WGS metagenome assembly OHAI01 (sample SAMEA3541548, study PRJEB24748) | human gut metagenome | biome: human gut; feature: human-associated habitat; material: faeces | place: China | collected 2012
TATGGTAAAAGAATTCCATAAGCGAAAAATGGAAGTGATCCTGCAGTTCTATTTCCCTCGGGGACTGGATGCGGCAGAGATCGGGAATATTTTAAGATTCTGGGTATTATCCTATCATGTGGATGGTTTTCATCTGATGGGGGAGGGAGTACCGGCTCAGATGCTGGCTGGAGATCCGGCATTGTCCGGGACAAAACTGTGGCATTATTCCTTTGATACGGAGCAACTCTATGATCCGGCAGTGAAGCCGGAATACCGGAATCTGGCGGAATACCGGGACGATTATCTGTATACCATGCGTCGTTTTCTTAAGGGAGATGACAATATGCTATCGGGCGTATTGTATGAGATGCGTCATATCCCCGCCAATATGGGACGGATCCATTATCTGTCTAATTATTACGGATTTACCCTGATGGATATGGTTTCTTATGACCATAAGCATAACGAAGCCAACGGCGAGGGCAATCGCGACGGTAACGATTATAACTGCAGCTGGAACTGTGGTGAGGAAGGACCGTCCAGACGGAAAAAAGTGCAGGCACTTCGGAAAAAACAGTTACAGAATGCATTTTGTATGTTGCTGCTGACACAGTCCACCCCGTTGATTTTCATGGGGGATGAGTTTGGCAATTCCCAGCAGGGCAACAATAATCCCTATTGCCAGGACAATAAAATCACATGGCTGAACTGGCAGGACAGGGAGAAAAATGCGGAATTATTGAATTTCTGGAAACAGATGATCGCTTTCCGTAAGGCACACCCGATCCTGCATCCTGAGGAAGAGCTTCGGATCCTGGATACGTTATCCTGTGGTTATCCGGATCTGTCCTATCACGGACAGAATGCCTGGAGGCCCCAGACAGAGAGCTATAACCGGCATGTAGGCATTATGTACTGTGGAAAGTATGCAAAGACACCACAGGGTGGGGAGGATTCTTTCCTCTATGTTGCCATGAATATGCACTGGGAGCCGCAGAAACTGGCATTTCCAAAGCTGCCGAAGGGTATGGAATGGAATCTTGTGCTGGCAACGGAGAAGGCGGAAGATACTCTGACAGTGCAGGAGAAAGAAGAACAGTCCAGAGAGCAGACGGGGATCATTGCCCCCAGAAGTATTGCAGTATATGAAGGCGTTGTGATGGCAGCATCACAGGACAAGGAGAAAAAAGTTTCGGCAAGATCTTTAAAAAAGAAAACAGATGCTGCCGGAGAAAGATGATAGAACGAAATGAATATCTGGAAACATTTTAAAACGATCACACATCATAAGATCCTTGTGGCAAAGGGCTGCTTTAAGGTAGGTCTGTATAAACAGGGATTGTTGCATGATATGTCCAAGTATAGTCCCACAGAGTTCTGGGTAGGGGCAAAATACTATCAGGGGACACGCAGCCCCAACAATGCGGAACGAGAAGATATCGGTTATTCCAGCGCCTGGCTGCACCATAAGGGCCGGAATAAACATCATTACGAATACTGGATCGATTACAGCATGCAGGCACTTCCCGGTGGAATGGCTCCGGTGCCGATGCCGGATAAGTATATTGCGGAAATGATCATGGATCGGATCGCTGCCAGCAAGGTCTATATGGGAGGCGAATACACGGACAGGTCTCCTCTTGATTACTATTATCAGGGGACAGATAGGGCACCCATTCATCCGGAGACGAAGGCAAAACTGCTATATGTGCTGGAAATGCTGGCAGAGGAGGGAGAGGAGAAGACCTTCCGGTTTATCAAAAAGGAACTGGTGCAGCAGAAACGGTGTATGGACTGGCACCAGCTGAAGAAAGCGGAATAGAATAGTAAAAAACAGTGGTAAGCAGAGGATCCTATGAACTGTATCATTCTGTTATTGTTACTATTTTGTGGTGGAAATTCCTGCAGCAACGGCTGTAGCTGTATAGGAAACAGCAATCGCAGTTCCTGCGGAAACAACAATTCCTGTGGGAATTCCAATAACTCCTGCGGAAGCAGTAGTTCCTGTGGCGGCTCGAATGCCTGCGGCGCACGTCATCTGGAGGACGAGGGATGCGGTGGAGACAGAGACCGCAGACCGCCCAGACCGGATTTCCCGAATTTCACACCGGTGGATGATCCGGCATTTTCCAGGAGAAATGACGGAAGATGCGAGACCTGTGGATGTGAGCAGAATTCCTGAAAATATGGGTAACAGGAAAGCCCCTGAACTGTCTTGGCAGTTCAGGGGCTTGTTTTGTCTGAAAGACTAGTTGGACATAACTTCTTTCCAGTATTTGTTGTAGAGTTCTTCGCCGTCCTCTCCGAGGTACAGGAAGGTCTCCAGATTGTTATACTGCGTCAGATCCGGGAAAGCAATGGGAGAATTCTTCAGATCTTCATCCTCGATCAGCTCTCTGGCGGCGGTATTGGGAGTACCGTAGGTGATGTACTCGAAATTCTTCAGTGCTACATCCGGACGACACATGAAATCGATGAATTTCTCTGCATTTTCCTTGTTGGGAGCATTCTTCGGGATTACCCAGCCATCGATCCAGACATTGGTGCCTTCCTCGGGAATGACATAATCGAGATCCGGATTTTCGCCGATCACATAAATGGCATCACCGGAGAACATTACACCGATCGCAGCCTCGCCACCGATCATTTTATCACGTACCTGATCTACTACATAGGCCTGTACCAGAGGCTTCTGGGCAATCAGATCCTCTGTGGCAATCTGCAGTTCGGATTCGTCCAGACTGTTGGAAGAGAAGCCGTTCTTTTTCAGTGCCACCATGAAGCAGTCCTTGATGGAATCCATCATCAGAATATTGTCAGCATATTTTTCATCCCACAGATCTGCCCATTTGGTGGGAGGGGTATCTACCAGAGTCTTATTATAGATGATTCCTACAGTTCCCCAGCAGTAGGGAACACAGTACTTGTTGCCGGGATCGTAAGCGGCAGCCTGCTCATAATACTCGGCACCGATGTTTTCCTTGGCATTGGGGATCTTGTCATAATCCAGTTCCTGGATCAGGTCGTTTTCAATCATTTTCTGTACCATGTAATCGGAAGGACATACCACATCATAAGCGGAAGAACCAGCTTCTACCTTGGGATACATGATCTCGTTGGTCTCGAACTCATCGTAGACCACTTTGATTCCGGTCTCTTTTTCGAACATGGTGATCGTATCGGGATCGATATATTCACCCCAGTTGTAGACGATGACTTCACCGTTTTCACCACCGGCGGAAGAGGACCCGCAGCCGGTCAGAGCAGTTGCGGTAAGGATACCGCACAGAAGCAGTGCAATAAATTTTTTCATTTCTTTTCCTCCTGAATCTATTTTCAAAGAATTATTTCTTCTTCTTTGCCATGGGCATGTAGTTCACCAGTAAAAGCAGAACCAGTACCGTCACAAAAATGATGGTGGACAATGCATACATTTCCGGCTTGATGCCCTTCTTTACTTCAGTGTAGATTTTGGTGGACAGTGTGTCGACACCGGGACCTTTGGTAAAGTGGGTAATGATAAAATCATCCAGTGACATGGTAAATGCCATCAGGAAACCGGAAAGGATACCCGGCAGGATATCCGGAAATACCACCTTGAAAAAGGCGTAGGTCTGGGAAGCACCCAGGTCAAGGGCGGCCTCATACGTGCTGGGGTTCAACTGCTTCATACGGGGCATTACGCTTAAGATCACATAAGGAATATTAAACGTAATGTGTGACAGCAGAATCGTACCAAAACCAAATTTGGCTCCAAGACTTAAGAACAGAAGCATCAGGGAGATACCGGTAACAATCTCTGCGTTCAGCATGGGAATATTTGTGATTCCCATAAGGATCGTACGGCTGGTACGCTTCATGGATTGCATGGCAATACAGGCAATCGTACCAATGAAGGTGGCAATCAGTGCAGACAACACAGCCAGCGCCAGTGTATTCCACAGAGCCTGCATGATCTGTTCGTTCTGGAACAGGGCAACATACCATTTGGTCGTAAAACCTCCCCATTTTGCACGGGTCTTGCTGGCGTTGAAGGAGAGTACAATCAGGGTAACGATGGGGGCATACAAAAAGATAAAGATCAGCCCCAGATATATTTTCTGTGCCGTTGTTTTGATCATAATGTGTTCGCCTCCCCCTCTTTATCCGTGATTACGGAGATCACCATATTGAAGATAATGAACAGCATCAGTACGATGGAAAGTCCGCTTCCCAGATTCCAGTTGCCGGTCTGGGTAAATTCCTGTTCGATGACATTACCAATGAGCAGGATTTTGCTGCCGCCTAAGATCTTACTGATCACGAAAGTGGTCAGGGCGGGGACAAATACCATAGTGATACCGCTGAACATGCCGGGCAGACTTAAGGGGAAGATGATCCGTACAAAGGTCTGCACACCGTTGGCACCAAGATCATAAGCGGCGTTGATTACGCTCTTGTCGATCTTGACCAGTACATTATAAAGAGGCAGTACCATAAAAGGCAAAAAGTTGTATACCATACCCAGTACGATGGCAGAGGGTGTATTGATAATATTTAACGCCGGCAGATGCAGGGTGGAGAGGATGCTGTTGATGACACCTGTCTTCTCAAGCAGTGTCTGCCATGCCAGGGTACGAAGCAGGAAGTTCATCCACATGGGCAGGATAAAGATCAATACCAGAAACGAGTTCTGGTTGACATTCATGTTACACAGGATCATGGCAAGGGGATATGCCAGAAGCAGGCAGATCACAGTGCTGATCACGGATAACTTCAGCGCTTCCCACAGAGCCTTGGAATGCTCGGCGGTTGCGATCGCCAGAATATTATCCAGCGTAAAAGCACCGCTCTTATCGGTCAGACCATAGTAGAAGACCATGCACAGGGGCACGATGACAAACATGGCTGACCAGAAGATAAAAGGGAGCGATAATAATTTTTTATTCATTGACTCCAATCGCCTCCTCATCCTCGGATTCCGGCTTCTTCATGATCTGGATGTTGAACGGATCCACTTTGATGCCGACTTTGGTCCCGACAGGAACCATTTTCGTGGACTGTACCAGCCACTCGAAACCGTTGGCCATAACTTCCATTTCGTAATGGACACCTTTGAAAATGGAATGGGTCAGTGTACCCTGGATAATACCTTCTTCCGGTGATACCAGCTCCACGTCCTCGGGACGGATGACTACGTCGACGGGCTTGTTTTCTCCGAAACCGGTATCCACACATTCAAAGCGGGCACCAAGGATCTCTACCAGACGATCTCTGATCATGGTTGCACCGATAATGTTACTGTCACCGATAAAGTCGGCAACGAAAGCGTTTTCCGGCTCGTTGTAGATACTTTCGGGAGTGCCGATCTGCTGGATATAGCCCTGGTTCATGACCACGATGGTATCGGACATGGTCAGAGCCTCCTCCTGGTCGTGGGTGACATAGATAAAGGTAATTCCCAACTCATTTTTCAGACGGATCAGTTCGTACTGCATGTCCTGACGCAGTTTCAGATCCAGTGCACCCAGAGGCTCATCCAACAGCAGAAGCTTGGGCTCATTTACGATAGCACGGGCAATGGCGATACGCTGCTGCTGACCGCCGCTTAAGGAATCCGGCATACGGTTCTCGAAACCGTCCAGATTGACTAACTTCAGGGCATATTTAATTTTATCATTAATATAAGATTTACTTTTACCGCTGATCTTTAATCCGAAAGCAATGTTCTCCGCAATGGTCATATGAGGGAAAAGAGCATACTTCTGGAATACGGTATTTAAATTGCGCTTATTGGGTGGAAGGTTAGTGATATCCCGGCCTTCGAAAATGACCTGACCTTTATCAGGGGTCTCGAAACCGCCCAAGATACGGAGGGTTGTAGTCTTTCCGCAGCCACTGGGGCCCAACAGAGTCAGAAACTCGTTCTCGCGGATGTACAGATTGAGATCATCCAGAACCATCTGATTGTCAAATGATTTTGAGATGTTCACTAAATTGACTAAAGCATTTTTCATCAATTTTTTCCTTCCTGATGTAAAAAATCCTGCAAAAAATCCTCGAAAAACCTAAATGAAAATTTTTTGCAAGTCGAATTAATATTATACGTAAATACACGGAAAGTCAATGTGAAGTTTTGCAATTTCTGGCCTAATTTACATAAACTTTACCCTGTGGAAAAAACAGGAGTATTTTTCGGCAATTTTGCAGAAAAAATGTTTCACAATTTTCAGAATTGTGCTATATTTATAAACATAAAAAAAGACATAGAACGCTAAGGAGGATCCGGTCATGAGCAAGGAAAAATATGTTGCCTACATTTCCAGTTACACACAGGGGGACAGTCATGGCATCAGAATATATGATGTGGATATGAAAAACGGCCGTTTCAAGGAGAAAGATAAGGTAGAGATCACGAACTCTTCCTATCTGACCATTTCCCACAACGGAAAGTTTCTTTATTCTATAACGGATTTTGGTGTGGAGGCTTATACCATCCAGCCGGACGGAGATCTGGAGCTGATCAACTTTGCACCAATCAATGGTATGAGAGGCTGCTATGTTTCTACGGATTATACGGATCAGTATCTGTTTGTAGCCGGTTATCATGACGGTAAGCTGACAGTACTCAGACTGAAAGAGGACGGTTCCATCGGCGAAATCACTGATGAAATCTACCACAAGGGTCTGGGCAGTATGGCAGAGCGGAATTTCCGTCCCCATATCAACTGTGCCCGCATGACACATGATAATAAGTATCTTCTGGTGGCAGATCAGGGTATGGATCATGTCAATGTATATCGTTTTGATGTGGAGAAGGGCAAGGTAAAGCTGGAGGATATCATCCGCAGTGAGATGGAATCCGCACCCCGTCATATCAAGATTTCCGAGGATGGCAGGTATATTTACATTCTCCATGAATTAAAGTGTTATATTGATGTATATGAATATGCGGACAATAATAACGACCCTACCTTTGAGAAGATCCAGACGGTAGAGCTGATCAAGCTGACCAGAGGCAACACCAACAGTGCCAGCGCCTTCAGTTTTTCATTGGATTACAATTATCTGCTCAGTTCCATTGCAGGGGATAATTCTGTTATCGTATTTGATGTAGACAAGAAGACAGGACTTTTGAAGAAGAACTTCCTGCTGCCGATCAGCGGTGAGTATCCCAAGGATGCAGAGTTCTTCCCGGACAATAAGTTTCTGGTGTCTTTGAATCATGAAAGTAATACGATGACCTTCTTCCATATTGATCTGGAGCATGGAACGATGATCATGAATGGACCGGCAATGAAGGTCAATATGCCCAACTGTATTTTGTTCCATAAGTTGGGGTAGGTATTATTTTAGTAATAACCCCCCGCAGCCTCGGCTGGGGTAAGAAACGCGGTACGCTTTCGCTCTGTCGCAGAGCGTAACGGCACATAAGCGGTCAGAATACGCCCGCTAAGTGCTGACGTCTGCTTACGGCCTGCTTATTCTTACACCCATCCGGGGCTGCTTGCTTATTTTAATAACCTTGTGATATGAGATGGGATTTGGTAAAATAAGAACATATAGAAATTGGGAGGTAGAAGTATGGCACAGATCAGACCATTTAGGGCATATCGTCCCTGTCAGGGGATGGAGAAAAGGATTGCAGCGCTTCCTTATGATGTATATAACAGGGAGGAAGCGTGTGAAGTGGTGAAGAAGAATCCGGACTCTTTTCTGGCGGTTGATCGGGCGGAGACGCAGTTTGGCGAGGAAGTAGACACATATGCGGACTGTGTGTATGAGAAAGCGGATCAGCTGCTTCGGGAGAAAATTCAGGAAGGAAAATTTGTACAGGATCCGACGCCATGTTTCTATCTGTATGAACTGACGATGGATGGAAGGTCACAGACCGGTCTTGTGGCATGTGCATCGATCGACGATTATTTAAACGGTGTGATCAAAAAGCATGAAAATACAAGGGCAGAAAAAGAGCAGGACCGTATCCGACACGTCGATACCTGCAATGCACAGACCGGACCGATCTTTCTTGCCTACCGCAAAGATCAGACGATCGCAGAGGTGACAGCAAAAATAAAACAGCAGAAACCGATGTTTGCGTTTGTCTCGGAAGATGGCATCGGACATAAAGGCTGGAGAGTGGATGCAAAAGAGGATATTGCAATAATTGCAGATACATTTGCGAAAATAGATAAAATTTATATCGCAGACGGACATCACAGGGCAGCATCGGCAGTCAAAGTAGGGCAGCTTCGCAGAAAACAGCATCCGGATTATGACGGCAGCGAAGAATTCAATTATTTTCTGTCGGTATTATTCCCGGATGAGGAACTTTACGTTATGGATTACAATCGTGTCGTCCTGGATCTGAACGGACAGACAAGAGAAGGATTTCTGAAAAACGCAGCGAAAATTTTTGATGTACAACCGGTAAATGCGGCATATCATCCGCAGAAAAAGGGTACTTTTGGCATGTATCTTAGCGGTCAGTGGTATCAACTTACGGCAAAGGCAGATCTTACAAAAGACGATCCGGTGGAAGGTCTGGATGTCGCTTATCTGCAAAGAGAATTTTTGCAGCCATATCTGGATATCCAGGATCCGAAAACATCAAAACGCATCAGGTATGTGGGCGGGATCCGCGGACTTTCCGAGCTGGAGCGTATGGTCGATCATGTAAAAGAGACGCAGCAAAAAGATGCGGTGGCTTTTTCCATGTATCCGACTTCCATGGCAGAACTGTTTGCCGTAGCCGATGCCGGCATGCTGATGCCGCCGAAATCCACATGGTTTGAGCCGAAATTAAGAAGCGGACTGTTTTTACATATGTTATAATTTTTTTGCTTTTTTACTGAAGTTGTTTGTGTTAAAATAGAATAATAAGATGCCAGGGTGCTATGTGCCAGTGGCACATGTTTAGCACCGACCGAAGCGGAGCGTAGAAAGGATTGTGGGAGTGCAACGCATGGAACAATCCGCAGGTATCATAATTTAAGAAACATTATGGGCAAGCAGCAAAGCGGATTGCGAATATCCGCTTAAATACATAAGGGAGGGTTTGAAGATTATGGACAACAAATTATATGAAATGATGGACTGGGCAGCAGTAGAGGGGATTGTATATTCAGAAGAAGATCATCCGCACGATATTCTGGGAGCACATGTGACAGAAGAAGGGATTCTGATTCAGACGTTTCTGCCGACGGCAAAGAGTGTGACAGTGGTGTTGAAAGACAGCAAAAAAGAATATCCGATGGATTTAGAGGATGAGGAAGGCTTTTTCGCTGCACTGCTTCCGGGTAAAAGAATTCCGAAATATCATTATCACGTAGATTTTGGAGAAGAAGCAGACGGAAAAGAAAATATCGTAGAATACGAAGATCCATATCGTTTTGCACCACAGATCACGGAAAAAGAAACGAAGAAATTTAATGCAGGCATCTGCTACGATATCTACGAAAAACTGGGATCACATCCAATGACGGTCAATGGTGTGGAAGGTGTTTTGTTTGCAGTATGGGCACCAAATGCCATGCGTGTCAGCGTGGTGGGCGATTTCAACCTCTGGGATGGCAGACGTCTACCGATGAGAAGACTGTGGGATTCCGGTATTTTTGAACTGTTTGTACCGGGACTTGCTGCAGGACAGCTCTATAAATATGAAATCAAGGCAAAGGGAGGGCTGACATTCTTAAAAGCAGATCCGTATGCCAATGCTGCACAGCTTCGTCCTGACACGGCATCGGTGATCACAGACCTGAGTCAGTATGCATGGAAAGATGAAGCATGGCTGAAACAGAGAAAAAATGCAGACAGTAAGAAGGCTCCGATGTCCATTTATGAGGTACATCTTGGCTCATTCCGCAAGCCGGAGGACGGCAGGGAGTTTTACAATTACCGTGAACTGGCTGTGATGCTTGCGGACTATGTAAAAGAGATGGGCTATACGCATATTGAGCTGATGCCGGTTATGGAGCACCCATTTGACGGTTCCTGGGGCTATCAGGTGACCGGATACTATGCACCGACCAGTCGTTACGGCACACCGGAAGATTTCATGTATTTCATGGACTATATGCATGCACAGGGCATCGGCGTGATTCTGGACTGGGTACCGGCACATTTTCCGCGTGATACGTTTGGACTGGCTGCCTTTGACGGAACCTGCCTGTACGAGCACCTCGATCCGAGAAAAGGTTCCCATCCGCACTGGGGCACACTGATCTACAATTACGGTCGTCCGGAAGTCAAGAACTTCCTGATCGCAAACGCACTGTTCTGGGCAGAAAAGTATCACATTGATGGTATCCGTATGGATGCGGTGGCTTCCATGCTCTATCTTGATTATGGAAAGAACGAAGGAGAATGGGTGCCGAATATCTACGGCGGAAACGAGAATCTGGAAGCAGTTGAATTTTTCCATCATCTCAATTCCATCTTTAAACAGAAGGAGCCGGGGGTTCTGATGATCGCCGAAGAATCCACAGCATGGCCGAAAGTAACGGGAGCCGTTGAGGATGAGGGTCTTGGCTTTGACTACAAATGGAACATGGGCTGGATGAATGACTTCATTTATTATATGTCACTGGATCCGATCTTCCGTACCGCAAATCATGGGGCACTGACGTTCAGCATGGTTTATGCGTACAGTGAAGATTATATCCTGACCTTGTCACATGACGAGGTTGTACACGGCAAAGCATCCATGATCGGCAAGATGCCGGGTGACCGTGAGCAGCAGTTTGCAAACTTACGTGCCGCTTATGGATTTATGCTGGCACATCCGGGCAAAAAGCTTTTGTTCATGGGACAGGATTTTGCACAGTATGATGAGTGGGCAGAGGACCGGTCACTGGAGTGGGAGCTTTTGCAGTATGATGAGCACAAGCAGATGCAGAATTATGTGAAAGCACTCAATACATTTTACAAAGAGCATCCGGCACTTTACGAAATGGACTATGATCCGGATGGATTTACCTGGATCAATAACATTTCTGCCAATGAAAATATGGTAGTCTTTACCAGAAACACAAAGAAAAAAGAAGAGACGCTGCTGATCGTCTGCAATTTCTCACCGCTGACTTACGAAAACCACAAGATCGGCGTTCCATACCCTGGAAAATACAAAGAAATCTTTAACAGCGACAGCAAAGAATTCGGAGGCAGCGGAGTCGGTAATCCGAGACTGAAACAGTCAAAAAAATCAGAATGCGATGACAGAGCGGATTCGATCCTGATCACGGTTCCGCCGATGAGCATTACGGTTTTTTCTTATACAAAAGCGGCAGCCGGAAGAGCGGTCAACAAAAAAACGGCAACAAAGAAAACAGCCGAGAAAAAAGTTACCGAAAAGAAAACAGCCGAAAAGAAAGTGGCTGCTGTAAAAGAAACGGAAAAGAAAACAGCTGAGAAGAAAAGCAGTGAAAAAGTAACTTCGATCAAAGCCGCTTCTGAGAAAAAAGCAGCTGCAAAGAAAACAACCGCAAAACAAGGAACCGGTAAGCAGGCAACCCCAAAAGCAGAGCTGGAGATGGCAGCTGCAAGTGAAGAAAAAGTGACAAAGACGGCAGAAAAAGCACCGAAAAAAAGCCTCAAAGAAGAACTGGAAGCCAAAATCGCAGAAAGTGCAAAGGCAGAGGAAGAAAGAAAAAACAAGACAACGGGCAGAAAACCGGCCGCAAAGAGCAGACGAAACAAACAGCAGGAGAAATAGCAGATGGAACAAATAGCAGAGAATACGGCAGATTCGCTGACCGAAAGTGTAAAAGAAGTCAATCAGTTTACACAGTATTTTCAGGGGAAAATGCCGGGGCTTATGGATCTGGGCATCAAACTGGTCATTGTCCTGATTGCATTTTTTGTCTGCCGCAAGATCATTCAGCTGATCCTGAAGATCTTTGGCCGGTCCTTTGAACGGGCCGGGATGGAGGCAGCATCCGCGCACTTCACACTTTCCATTATGAAAGCCATCATGTACGTGATGGTGGTGGCAGTCATGGCCACTTTTCTCGGAGTGTCCGGAGCGTCGGTTGCTGCACTGATCGGCTCGATGGGAGTTGGCGTTGTGCTGGCGTTAAAAGAATCGCTTTCGAATATTGCGGGGGGATTTATCTTATTGTTTATGAAACCATTTGTCAGCGGAGATTATATCCACGAAGACACCCATGGAAATGAAGGAACCGTGGTGAAGGTGGATCTCTTTTATACGACACTTCTGACGATCGATAACCGTACCGTATCGATTCCAAACGGAATCATCACCAACAGCAGTTTGACGAACATTTCAAAGCAGGATAAGCGGCAGTTGCGTGAAAAGGTAGGGATTTCCTATCGAAACGATATCAATGAGGCAAGGAAAGTGCTGCTCGCTATTTTGCAGAAGGATGCGGCCATTCTGAAAGAAGAGAAGATCGAAGTGGTCGTTGAAAGTCTTGGAGACTCCGGTGTGATCCTCGGGTGGCATGCCTGGGTAAGACCGCAGGATTATTTTCCGGCAAAATGGCGGATCACCGAAGAAATCAAATACAGATTTGATGAAAATCAGATTGAGATCCCATATCAGCAGATTGATGTGAAGATCAGCCGGTAAGAATATCCGGTAAAAGCAGGAGGAGTACAGAGTTTCCTGCCTGTGTCGGTCAATGTAGAAAAATGACAGTGACAGAGGGAGAAAAACAGAAATAAGGGGCAAGTTACAGGAGGATAAAATTTTATGGAAACAAAGAAAAACGGTGTGCAGGCGGAAGCTCATACAAAAGAGCAGACTTCCGGCGGACATGCCCACAGTCACACGCATGTGCTGGAGGACGGAACAGTTGTCACGCACACGCATACGCACAGTCACGAACATACAAAAGCAGTGATAAACCGTCTCTCCCGTGCGATCGGACACCTGGAGTCTATCAAGAAAATGGTGGAAAACGGCAGAGACTGCAGTGAGAGGCTGATC
>OHAI01002661.1_pt1 | contig 12877 bp, 6 predicted proteins | sample 1577091 | NCBI WGS metagenome assembly OHAI01 (sample SAMEA3541548, study PRJEB24748) | human gut metagenome | biome: human gut; feature: human-associated habitat; material: faeces | place: China | collected 2012
TGTTCTCCGGCTCGCCTCCCAACATCAGGATACGTTCCGCCAACTCGTCAACCTTCTCGGCAGCGTTGTTGTACATATCCTCGAATTTACCATGAAGAACGAAGAAACCGTGTCCCTTGATATTCCAGTGGAAACCACGAAGGTTCGTATAGAATACTTGGTAGTCCGCCAATAATTGTTTCAAGCTTGCTACTACGTTACTTACCGCTGATGCGTCTAAGTGGATATAATCTAATGTTCTCATAATTGCTACTTTTTAATTTGTTATACTTTTTGCTTTTCTTGTACCACAAAGATACGGCAAGTATAAGTAGCTGTCAAACAGATAATTTTTATATCAAGATAGAGGAAATTTATTAAACTATTCCATACAATAAGTATGCAAATGACATGAATACATAAATAATTGGATACTAACATTTTAAAAAGACGATTATCATTTTCGAAAAACACGTACGTGTTTTTTTGAAAAGTCGTACATGTTTTTCGGGAAACACGTACGACTTTTTACAGAATCATACGGCAAGGAACTAGAACATACATAAAAATATACGATAAGTCTCCCTTTTTCAGGGGGCCCAAAAGCATTTCCCCCAAAATCCCCTACTCGAATTATCGCTGTGGTTTTAGAGAGCCGTAAAAGAATGAAGCCGTTGCGCCTCCGTCTATCAGAAAATTTCTTGCGCAGAGGATGGCAAAGACAGATGAGTCCGTTCTATAGCCACTTAGCAAATTTACAGATTCTCTTACCACATTTACGGATTTACCAATATCAATAGTCGTCTTTATCAAGGATTAGTTACTTGATAAAGAAAGAAACCGGACGAACACCTATAAAAACTTAAGCAAAAAGGTTACCTTTGCGGAAACAAGATTTCGCTTTGGAAGTACAAGAATTATTGAAACTATATGCCGCTCACCCGCAAGTGACGGCGCTGGACACCTTACTGAAAAACGATACGTCCCGCAATATATTCCTAAAGGGACTGAATGGCTCGGGTCCGGCAATGACGATCGCCTCTCTTTTTACGAAAGGAAGGGGAAGTTATGTGTGCGTGTTGAACGACCAAGAGGAAGCCGGCTATTTCTATCACGACTTGATGCAGCTTACCGCCAGCGATGAGGTATACTTCTTCCCATCCGCTTACCGGAGGGCCATCAAGTACGGGCATGTCGATCCGGCGAACGAGATCCTGCGCACCGAGGTACTCAGCCGGTTGCAAGACCCGGACGCCTCTTTCGTGATCGTCACGTATCCGGACGCCTTGGCGGAACGAGTCGTGGCCCGGGAGGTATTGAAGGAGAATACCTTAAAAATCAGCGTGGGCGAGAAGCTGGATAATATGTTTGTCTCCGACGTGCTGGACGAGTATGGCTTCGAGCAGGTCGACTATGTATATGAGCCGGGGCAGTACGCCCTCCGTGGCAGTATCCTCGACGTTTTCTCTTTCTCCAACGAGTTTCCCTACCGTATCGACTTTTTCGGCGACGAGGTGGAGACCATCCGTACGTTCGACGTGGAGACGCAGCTCAGCAAGGAGAAACTGGACAGCATCTATATCGTACCGGAGATGAGCAAGAACGCCAAGGATAGTACTTCCTTGCTAGGCTCCCTTCCCCGGAACACCTGCATAGCGGCGAGAGATCTCGCATGGTGCAAGGAGCGCATCGGAAGCGTATGGAACGACGATCCGGTGGTAGCCGACGAGGAATCCTTCGCCGATATCGACCAGATGCGGAAGAAATTAGTCCGGGGCGAGGACTTCCTACGGGAGGTCTTGGATTTCCGTCGCATCCATTTCGGGGCACGGCCGATGGGAACGGCGGACGCTACCATCCATTTCTCTACGCAAACGCAGCCGATCTATCATAAGAATTTCGACCGGGTGAGCGAGTCGTTCCATAAATACCTCGACGAAAGCTATACATTATATATATTGAGCGATCAAGAGAAACAAGCCAACCGTATCCGGATGATTTTCGAGGATAGGGGCGACAATATCCCTTTCACCGCCGTAAACCGCACGATACACGAGGGATTCGCCGACGATACGCTACGCATCTGCTTTTTCACCGATCATCAATTGTTCGACCGCTTCCACAAGTTCAACTTGAAGAGCGATAAGGCACGAAGCGGAAAGATCACCCTTTCGCTCAAGGAGCTGAACCAGTTCTCGCAGGGGGATTATATCGTACATATCGACCATGGCGTAGGACAGTTCGGGGGATTGGTACGCACCGAGGTGAACGGTAAGATGCAAGAGGCCATCAAATTGATTTATCAGAATAACGATATTATATTCGTCAGCATCCATTCCCTACATAAATTATCGAAATACAAGGGGAAAGAGAGCGGCGAGCCGCCTAAGTTGAGCAAGCTCGGCACAGGCGCTTGGGAAAAGATGAAGGAACGTACCAAGGCGAAGGTGAAGGATATCGCCCGGGACTTGATCCTCCTCTATTCCAAACGCAAGCAAGAGACGGGTTTCGCCTACACGCCGGACAGCTTCATGCAGCATGAGCTGGAAGCCAGCTTCATCTATGAGGACACGCCGGACCAGATGAAGGCTACCGCCGAGGTCAAGGCGGATATGGAAAGTACCCGTCCGATGGACCGGTTGATTTGTGGAGACGTTGGTTTCGGAAAGACCGAGGTGGCTATCCGTGCGGCATTCAAGGCGGTATCGGACAATAAGCAGGTGGCCGTGTTGGTACCCACCACCGTACTGGCTTTCCAGCATTACCAGACGTTTTGTGAGCGCTTGAAGGATTTCCCTTGCAAGATCGATTATATCAGCCGGGCCCGTACGGCCGCGCAAATCAAGGCTACCTTGAAAGAGCTGAAAGAGGGCGAGGTGAATATCTTGATCGGCACCCACCGGATCGTCGGCAAGGATGTACGTTTCAAGGATCTGGGCTTGCTTATCATCGACGAGGAGCAGAAGTTCGGGGTATCCGTCAAGGAGAAGCTTCGGCAGCTGAAAGTGAACGTGGACACCTTGACAATGACGGCCACCCCGATCCCCCGTACCTTACAGTTCTCCTTGATGGGGGCCCGGGACCTTTCCAGCATCACCACGCCACCGCCCAACCGTTATCCCGTGCAGACGGAGGTGGAGCGTTTCAACCCCGATATCATCCGGGAAGCGATCAATTTCGAGATGAGCCGGAACGGGCAGGTGTTCTTCATCAACAACCGTATCCAGAACATTTACGAGATGGAAGCCTTGGTACGGCGGGAAGTCCCCGACGCACGGGTAGCCGTGGGGCACGGGCAGATGGAGCCGGAGAAGCTGGAGAAGATCATCCTCGACTTCGTGAACTATGAATACGACGTATTGATCGCTACCAGTATCGTGGAGAGCGGCATCGACGTGCCCAACGCCAATACGATCATCATCAACAACGCCCAGCAATTCGGGCTTAGCGACCTCCATCAGCTACGCGGACGTGTAGGACGAAGCAACCGGAAAGCCTTCTGCTACCTCCTTTCCCCGCCCCTCACCTCGCTGACGCAGGAGGCACGGCGCAGGTTGCAAGCGATCGAGAACTTCTCCGAGCTGGGTAGCGGTATCCATATCGCCATGCAAGACCTCGATATCCGGGGAGCCGGGAATATGCTAGGCGCCGAGCAAAGCGGTTTCATCGCGGATCTGGGTTACGAGACGTACCAGAAGATCTTGGAGGAGGCGGTAGACGAGTTGAAAAGCGAGGAATTCGCCGATCTTTACGCCGATAATGCCGAAGGGCATCGGGATACGGGCAGCGAGTACGTCCGGGAGACCTATATCGAGAGCGATCTGGAATTGATGTTCCCTCCCACCTACATCCCCAACGACTCGGAACGTATTTCCCTATACCGGGAGTTGGATAATATGGAGGAGGAACGTGACATCCTCGCCTTTACGGAGCGCCTGAAAGACCGCTTCGGCAAGATACCGAAGGAGGGCAAGGAGTTGATCCGGATCGTGCGCCTCCGTCGCATGGCCAAGAAACTGGGTATGGAGAAGGTGATCCTGAAGAAAGGGCAGATGAGCCTCTTCTTGGTGAATAACCCAGACAGCCCGTATTACCAAAGCGAGGCGTTCGGCAAGCTGCTGGGCTTCATCCAAAAGCATCCCCGTGAATGCAACCTCCGGGAGCAGAATGGCAAGCGAAGCATCGTGATCAAGAACGTCCCTACGGTGGAAGCGGCATGCGGCTACCTGCAAGAGATGGAAAAAATAAACTCAACCAACTTTTGACACATCCTCTTACAAACACGAAAAGATATGGAAAAGAAAACGATTATAGACCTTTTTGAGAGTTCAGCCAAGCGATTCCCGAGTAATCCTTTTTTATGGGAGAAGACGGGCAAGCGATTCGAGCCAACCACTTACTCCGAGGTTCGAGACCTCGTCTATGAGGAAGGCGCAGGCCTCATATCGCTGGGTGTGCGAAAGGGGGATAATATGGCTTTACTGAGCGAAGGGCGCAACGCGTGGATCATCGGCGAGCTGGCCATGTTCTACGCCGGGGCGACGAACGTGCCCCTATCCATCAAGCTGGAGGAGGCGAACGACCTCCTGTTCCGCCTCGTCCACGCCGACGTGAAATATATCATGGTATCGGGCCAGCAACTCAAGAAAATCCGGGCGATCAAGGATAAGCTCCCCGCCGTACGGAAGATCATCGTACTCGACGAGCAAGCGGAATACCAAGACCGTGAGATGTCGCTGTCCGAGATACGCCGGATGGGGAAGGTCTATCTGGGTATTCATCCGCTAGAGGAGTTCTTGGCGATCGGGCAATCGCTGGGCAACGATGATTACGCCACCATCACCTATACCTCCGGCACGACCGCCGATCCGAAAGGCGTGATCCTCACCCACCGTAACTATACGGCGAACGTGGAGCAAGCGCTCACTTGCGTGGATATAGACGATACGTGGCGTACGTTGGTGATACTCCCGCTGGACCATTGCTTCGCCCACGTGGTAGGATTCTACATCTTCATGTCGAAGGGAGCCTCGGTAGCTACCGTGCAGGTAGGGCGTACCGGTATGGAGACCTTGAAGAATATCCCTATCAATATAAAGGAGTTCAAGCCGTACCTGATACTGAGCGTCCCCGCCTTGGCGAAGAACTTCAAGAAGAATATCGAGCAAGGTATCCGAGCGCGAGGCAAGAACGCCGCCCGCCTTTTCAACCTAGCCTTACGGATCGGTTATATCTATAACGGGGATAGCGACGAGGAGGAAGGAAAAGGTTTCCGCGTCCTCTTGAAGCCACTGGTCCGTTTGTTCGACAAGCTATTGTTCGCGAAAGTCCGTGAGAACTTCGGGGGCGAGCTGAAGTTCTTTATCGGAGGGGGCGCCTTGCTGGATAAGGACTTGCAGAAGTTCTATTACGCCTTGGGAATCCCGATGTACCAAGGATACGGGCTGAGCGAGGCGACACCGATCATCTCGACCAACGGCCCCCGCCGCCATACCTTCGGCAGTAGCGGTGTATTGGTACGGCCCCTCGACCTAAAGATCTGCGACATGGACGGCAACGTACTTCCTCCGGGGGAGAAAGGCGAGATCGTCATCCGGGGAGAGAACGTGATGGCCGGCTACTGGAAGAACCCGGCATCGACGGCCGATACCGTAAAGGAGGGTTGGCTGTACACCGGGGATATGGGATATATGCGTGACGGGCTTCTTTATGTGTTGGGGCGTTTCAAGAGCCTGCTGATCGGAAGCGACGGGGAGAAATACAGTCCGGAGGGTATAGAGGAGGCCTTGGTAGAGCATTCCTCTTGCATCGACCAGCTGATCCTATACAATAACCAGAGTCCGTACACGACCGCCCTGTTGGTCCCTAACAAAGAACGGTTGAGGAAGCATCTGGCCCACCAGAATCTGGACCTCACGAGCGATCAAGGCCGGGAAGAGGCCATCCGTATCATCCAGCGCCAGATCGACCGTTTCCGCAAGGGAGGCGACCTGTCTAGTATGTTCCCGGACCGTTGGTTGCCGACCACCTTCGCCATCCTCCCCGAGCCTTTCACCGAGCAAAACGGCATGGTAAACAGCACCATGAAGATCGTCCGGGGCAAGGTAGAGAAAGCCTACGCCGCCCGTATCGCCCAGCTCTATACCCCCGAGGGGAAGAACCCGCAGAACAAGTGGAACAAGGAGGCGTTGTAGAGACGCGGCGTGCTCGCCTACTCCATGCACCCCCGAGAAGGCTCCCTAAGCACGAAGCAGTATTACAACCCGGAATATTATCCGTTCTTGGTTCCTACGTTAGATGACAATGGCAAGCAGATCGGGGATCTGGTACAGCCTGAGGGCGGCACGCGTATCATCGTGATCAAGAAGAAATGATTTATCGGCGAGGCCCGGCCACCAAGGTTGGGCCTCGCATTTTTTACAGATTTGACCTCGCGCCCGATATAAGTCCCATTTCAAATTTGAAATTCCACCTCGCACCCGATGTAAGCCCAGTCTCAAAATTGAAATTCCGTTTCACACCCAATGTAAGCCCCATTTCAAAATTGAAATTCCACCTCGCGTCCAATGCAAGCCCAGTTTCAAAATTGAAATTCCGTTTCGCACCCAATGTAGGCCCCATTTCAAAATTGAAATTCCATTTCATGCCCGATGTAAGCCCGAATATATGAAAAATGCGATAGGTTTTGGTGGCTGGATCCCAAAATTATCATACCTTTAGCACTGTAAAACGGATCTAGCGATCCTCCTAAAATTTTCAGATATGGAAAAAATAACCAAGGTGAATATTATTTATTTACAGAGATTGAACAACGCCGAGTACCGAACCTTCATGGCCCGCTACGGGAACCTGCTCGCGGGTGGCGGAGGCGACTCGGAATCTCCCGACGAGATCAGCTTCGACCCGAACGACCCGCTGGGCATCCCCCAAGAACTTCGTACGGCCTTCGCCACCGATTTCGCCCTGTTGACCGACGCCGTGAACCAATCCTCGGCCAGCGAGGAGACCGCGCAGATGTCCGCCCTCGACAAGGAGAGGGATGATCTCTTGATCTTCATTACTTCCACTATTACCCAAATGACGAAAAGCCCGCTGGCGGCGCAACGCACGGCGGCCGAGAAGCTATACCTTCCCGTGAAGCCCTACATCGGAGCCGCACGCCTCGCCAACTTGCAGGAGACGGCCGCCATCGAGGGCTTGCTGGTAGACCTCGACAAGGCCGGGATGCCCGAGGCGCTGGCGGCGATCAACCTCACCGAAGTAGTAGCAGCGCTGAAAGAGAAGAACAAGCAATACGCCACGCTCACCGAGCAACGCGCCAACGCCAAGGCGGACGACCCCGTAGAGAGCGCCAAGAAAATCCGCCTACGCATGGACGAGGAATACGACGAGATGTCCACCTACGCCTTCGCACAAAGCGTGGTGAAGCCCACTCAAGAGACCGCCGCCTTCATCAGCCGCCTCAACGCGCTGGTCGACGAGACGAACGCCCTCTACAACCAACGCATAGCGCAGGCGAGGGCCGCAGCCGCCAAGAAACAAGAAGGCGACAAGCCCGCTACCGACAGCGACTCGCCATCAGAGATATAAAATAATGAAGATCTTTTTCGTTAAATAATGAAGCTCGCGTTTTCTACCGCCGGGTTTCCCATCGAGCGGTGGGAAACCCGGTGATTAATGATTATTAATAGCCTCTCCCCCCTCCCTCCCACGAAAAAAACATACCTTTGCCAACAGTATTATCCGTGAAGGAATAACGAGACATTTACATGATAAGATCTATTCGCTATATCACTTTGCTAGTCCTGTTACAATTCGTGACCGGCATTTCCGTCCTATACGCCCAGAGCATAACTTCCGCGTCCGGAATCGTGAGAGACTCCGTAAGCGGGGAACCCCTATCCTACGTATCCGTCATGTTCGAGAACTCGACGATCGGGGCGATGACCGACGATGACGGGGCTTTCAGCCTCCAGAATGACAAAGGGCTTACCCGGCTGGTCGTATCCTCGCTTGGATATGACAATAAGGTCGTAAACCTAAAGGCGGGGCAAAAGAACAACGCCCTCAACGTGCTCCTCCGGCCTACCTCGTTCGAGATTGCCGAGGTAGTCGTCAAGCCTAAACGTGAGAAATATTCCCGCAAGGACAATCCCGCCGTGGAACTGATCAAGAAAGTCATAGAGCATAAGAACGACAACCGCATCGAGGCGAAGGACGAGTACCAAAGCGAGGTGTACGAGAAGCTCAGCATGTCGCTGGACGACTTCAACCCCAATCTCGAGAAGAATAAGTTCCTGAAGAAATTCAAGTTCATCAAGAACTATCTGGATACCTCGGAGTTCAACGGGAAACCGATCCTGACGATCTCCGTCCGTGAGACGATCTCCGACCAATACTACCGCAAACATCCCAAGGCGGAGAAGACGATCACCAAGGCCAAACGCCAGCAGGGTATCGACAAGACCTTGGACGATGGGGGCGCCATCACCGCCAACCTTGAGGAGATATTCAAGGGCGTCAATATCTTCGACAACAATATCAATATCTTGTTGAACCGTTTCGTGAGCCCGCTGTCTTCCACGCTGGCCGTCTCCTATTACAAATATTATATCATGGATACGGTGGACGTTGCCGGAGATAAATGTGTGGATCTCGCCTTCGTGCCCGTAAACAGCCAGAGTTACGGCTTCACGGGCCGCTTGTACATCACGCTGGACGGTAATTACGCCGTCAAGAAATTCCTCTTGAACACCCCGGCGAACATCAACCTCAACTGGGTGGACAAGCTCCGGATCGAGCAAGAGTTCAAGCGGATGCCGGATAGCACTTGGGTGCTCGCCAACGAGAATACCTACGTTAATTTCTATATCGTAAAAGGGGCGCAACAGCTCTATGCCCACCAGCTAAGGAATTTCGATAAGTATCAGTTCGACGTGCAGAACGCCGACTCGATCTTCGGTCTTCTCGGCCCGATCCATGAGTTGCCCGAAGCCACCGCCCAGACCGACACCTTCTGGATACACAACCGCCATGTCCCCTTGAAAGAGAAAGAGAGCGCCTTGGACGACTTGCTGGCGCAACTCCGCAAGGTACCGGCTTTCAACGTGATCATCAAGACCGCCGAGATATTGATCACCGGTTATATCCCGACCACGGCGGACAAGGATAAGAGCAAGTTCGATTTCGGACCGATGAACACCACTTTCAGCGCCAACCATCTGGAGGGCTTCCGCATGCGTGTGGGAGGTATGACGACGGCAAACCTCAACCCGCACTGGTTCGGTAGCGGTTATCTGGCCTATGGCGTAAACGACCGTAAGCTAAAGTATAACGCCAAGCTGACGTATAGCGTGAACAAGAAGAAATATCACGAGGGAGAAAGCCCGGTGAACAACATCTCCGCGATCCAAGAGTACGACGTATATACGCCCGGTCAGGACTTCCTCTTCACCAGCAAGGATAATATGTTCGTGGCATGGAAGGTGGGCGAGCCCGTCACCATGATGCAATACATCCGCAAGACCATGCTCCAGTACCAGAAGGAATGGCTGAATGGCCTGACCCTTACCACTTGGGCGCGGAACGAGAACAACGAGGCGGCCGGAACGCTCCGCTACGACCGTTACGACGCCGACGGGACATTGACGAACCTAAAGAGTTTCACCAACACGGAGCTAGGGGCCCAGCTTCGTTTCGCCCCGGGCGAGCGTGCCTATAACGGACGAGAGGGTAAGAACTCGCTTTTCAACCTCTCGAAAGACGCTCCCGTATTCAAGCTATCCCATCAGATGGGATTGAAGAACGTGTTGGGGGGCGACTTCAACTACAACCATACGGAGATCAGCGCCGAGAAACGGATCTGGCTCTCTTCCTTCGGACATATCGACGCCTTGGTGACGGCGGGCAAGGTATGGGACAAGGTCCCTTTCCCCTTGCTCATCATGCCGAATACCAACCAGTCCATCACGATCCAGCCGCAAGCCTTCAACATGATGCGTGCGCTGGAGTTCGTAAGCGACCAGTATGTTTCGTTCTACTTCACGTATTATATGAAGGGATGGATCTTAAACCGTATTCCCGGCGTGAAGTGGCTACGTTTGCGTGAGGTGATATCGTTCAGCGGTTTCTACGGAGGACTGACCGATAAGAATAACCCGGCCTTGGACCCGACGGGACTATACCGCTTCCCCGAGGGAACCTCGCCGATGGGCCGTACGCCTTACCTAGAGGCCAGCGTAGGTCTGGAGAACATCTTCAAGATATTACGGATCGATTATTACCGCCGGTTGACGTATCTGGACCAACCGAATATCAAGAAGGGGGGCGTGCGTATAGCGCTGCGGTTCTCCTTCTAAGAGTTGACAGTTGAGAATTGACAGTTGACAGTTAAATGTAGGAGAGATAAGAAAATGGGGGAGTTGGAACGCAGACCGAACGCATGGGCGTTGACGCCGCTGGTGGTATTCTTATTGACTTATTTGGTGGTGTCTATCGTGGCGGGGGATTTCTATAAGATGCCGATAACGGTAGCCTTCGTCATCTCCTCGATCGTAGCGATAGCGATCTCCAAGGGAGGCAAATTAAGCAACCGTATCGAGCAGTTCTGCCGGGGGGCGGCCAACAGCAATATCATGCTGATGGTATTGATCTTCATCCTCGCCGGGGCCTTCGCCCAGACTGCCAAGGCGATGGGTGCCGTAGACGCTACCGTGAATCTGGCGATGTCCATCCTGCCCGGTAACCTGTTGGCGGCCGGAATCTTCCTAGCCGCTTGCTTCATATCCATCTCGGTAGGTACGTCGGTGGGCACGATCGTGGCCTTGGCCCCGGTAGCCGTCGGTATAGCGGACAAGACGGGGATGCCGGACGCCCTTATGCTGGGTGTCGTGGTAAGCGGCGCCATGTTCGGCGATAACCTGTCGTTCATATCCGATACGACCATCGTAGCTACCCGCACGCAGGGTTGCCAGATGTCCGATAAGTTCAAGGTGAATATCCGTATCGCCCTCCCGATAGCGATCCTGACCGGATTGATATACGTGCTGGTGGGAAGCGGCGTGGAGAACGCTTACGCTCCGGCCCCGATCGAATGGGTCAAGGTGATCCCTTATCTGGTGGTATTGGTAACCGCCGTTTGCGGGATCAATGTCATGCTGGTGCTATTCATCGGGATCGTCCTGTCCGGTATAGTAGGTCTGTGGACCGGTAGCTTTGATATCTGGGGCTGGAACGCCTCCATGGGATTAGGTATCACCAATATGGGCGAGCTGATTATCGTGACGCTTCTGGCAGGAGGCATGTTGGAGATGATCCGTTATAACGGGGGTATCGACTGGATCATCCGCAAGCTTACCTCCCGCATCCATTCCTCCAAGGGGGCCGAGATGAGCATAGCGGCCTTGGTGAGCTTCGCCAACCTCTGCACGGCCAACAATACGATCGCCCTCATCATGGCCGGCCCGATCGCCAAGGATATAGCGGACCGGGTCAAGATAGATCCCCGCCGCAGCGCCAGCCTATTGGATATCTTCTCTTGCTTCGTACAGGGAATCATCCCCTACGGCGCCCAGATGTTGATGGCCGCCGGACTCGGGCATGTCTCCCCTATCGAGATCATGCAATATCTTTACTACCCGTATCTATTGGGGGCAGGCGCCTTATTGGCGATCTTATTCAATTATCCGAGGAAATATACACTCGTATAGACTGCCCGTCCTTACGAAAAAACACAATAGTATTCAAAGCAAAAAGACTATTGTGTCCGGGATTGAATACTATTGTGTTCGCTGATGAATACTACAGTGTTCAGGTGGGAACACGGTAGTGTTTGGGAGCGATGGGAATACCGCTGTCGGATTAGCCGAACAAATCCAGCGTAAGCTGTTTCTTCGCGGCTTCCAGTTTACGAAGATGCCGCTTGCCTTGAGGGGTGACGATCTCCATCTTATCGAAACGGGTACGTATCACCGTAGTCACGGTATAGCTCACGTTGACCACCTCTCCTAGCTCCGACAGACGGCGGGCGATCTCCAAGACGCAATCGATGCACATACCGCTCGTGAACGAGATCTTGTCCTCGAACATCTGTTTCTTGAAATCCTCATCTTGCATATAGAAATCGATCGTCTCGCCTCCCTTGTTGTAGATACCTTTCCACCGATACTTACTGTCTTTCAGTACCGGCGAGATGATCTCTATCGTGGCCTTATTATCCTTGACCGTAGGCAGATCGTCGCTACGCAAGATAAAATAATCGAACTGGTCCCGTTTCACCTCCAGCGAACCGGAACGGTTGCGATCCTTCTCGTTCAACTCACGTACCGAGATTTTCGTCACCTTCGGATACCCTTTCAAAGCCTCGTAGAAATTAGACTTACACTTACAGAAACGGGGCGAGGCGTTCAACAGGTCGATCAAGCGGCGTGAAGGCGTAGCCCCCGGAGTCTTCAGCCGTAGTTCACGGCGTAACTTGGACAGCTCACGCTGCATCTCCTCCTCGTCCGCCGGCGTACGATCCATCAGCGGTTGTCCACCTACCGACAAGGAAGGACGGGTCAATATCTGCATCACCAAGTTCAACACGATAGAGATAGAGCGGCTACTCTCCCCGGCCACGCCCAGCTTCTCACGGAAACCACCCTCCTTATCGTAAGGCTCGTTGTAAACCGTCAGCTTCACGTCCAGCATATCCGCCAAGGAACGTATCAGCGTAAGAATCTCCTTCTCACACCGGTGCTTGGTCATGGCATCCATATAATTGGATTTATTATTAAAGGAATAACGTATCTCCAGCTTATTCGCGAATTTTAGAATAGAGTCACTCATTTGTTTCTAGTTTTTCGGTTCTTCTTTCGGTTTACGATCAAAAAACGGGTTCTTCGACGAGGCGCTGACC
>OHAI01002683.1_pt1 | contig 12822 bp, 20 predicted proteins | sample 1577091 | NCBI WGS metagenome assembly OHAI01 (sample SAMEA3541548, study PRJEB24748) | human gut metagenome | biome: human gut; feature: human-associated habitat; material: faeces | place: China | collected 2012
TGAAATGGATGTAGAAGATTTATTAAACAAAAGAAAATTAGAATCAGACCGAATAGAGTTTAAGACGGGGTGGAATCCTGATGATATCTACCATAGTGTCTGTGCATTTGCAAATGATTATAATAATGATGGCGGCGGTTATATTGTTGTAGGTGTTGAGGAAGAAAATGGTGTTGCAAAGCGTCCGGTAAAAGGCTTACCTGAATATATGCTAGATTCAATACAGAAAGATATGTTGGGGTACAATAATTTGATTTCTCCTCCCTACTTTCCACAGGGAATACCAGCAGAAGTGGATGGAAAATGGATTTTTGTAATTGTTGTCAGAACAGGACAGCAGCGACCTTATAAATCACCAGAGCACGTAACAAGTAAGAAAGAGAAGAAGTACAATTATTATATTCGTTATCAGACAAGTTCTGTTAAGGCAAATAGTGAACAAGAGCGAGAACTGATTAATATGTCAGATCAAACCCCGTTTGATTGCAGAGCAAACCATAAGGCAACATTTGAGGATATTTCACCGGTGCTGTTAGAAGATCATTTGAGAAAAACTGGTAGTAAGCTTGCTAAACAGGTAAGGGAACGTGGTGTTGAGGAAATACTTAATGATATGCAGCTATTGGTTGGTCCTCCAGAACTCAGATATATTCAGAATGTGGCAATTATGATGTTCTGTGAGCATCCAGAAAAATTCTTTGGATATACTTATGTACAGATGACCTCTTTTCCTAAAGGAAGCGTTGAAAATCCAAGTATTAGTGAAGATTTCCCTAATATTACAGGTTCGGTGCCTCAGATGATTCAGGCAACAATGGAAAGATTTCGTAATTTGATTATTCGAGAAAAGGTAATTAAAGTACCAAATCAGATGGAGGCGTTAAGGATATTCAATTATCCATATCAGGCAATAGAGGAGGCTGTGGTAAATGCTTTTTATCACAGAGATTATATGTCCTTTGAACCAGTAACTATAGAGATAGAGCCGGATTGCATAAATATTATGAATTTTCCGGGGATAGACAGATCTATTTCAAAAAAAACGATAGCTGAGGGAAAGAGATTTGTTTCGAGATATTATAGAAATAGACGACTTGGAGAGTTTTTAAAAGAACTGGATTTATCAGAGGGACATTCTTCTGGCATACCAACAATACAGGAAGAACTTGAGAAGAATGGCTCACCAAGAGCGGAGTTCTTTACGGATGAAGATAGACGAGCTATGAGAATAAGAATTCCAATCCACCCGGCATTTTTGGAAGCGGATGATGAAGTTTTGCTGCCAGATAGCTATGAGAAAGCGACGAAAAAATCATCAAAGAAAAAGATAGAACAATATGAAAAAATCTTAAAATTATTAAATGATGGAGAATGGCACAAAACAGCTGAAATAGCTGATAATCTGGGATTAAAGGATACTAGGACCAAGGAATTGTTAAAGGAATTAATTGCACTTGATAAACTCATTGATAATGGGAAAACAAAAGGCAAGTTGTATAGATTAAAATAATTCGTCGCTTTTTTCGATGAAAAAGCGACGAAAAAAGCGACGAAAAAAGTGTCGGAAAGCTATTTTATTAGATTGAGTTATCCGAACTATTCATTATTGCAGCTTGATATAGTTTAAATAGCCCCAATTAATTAAATTCATTCATTGCGTTAACATATTCCTGTAATTCATTGGTTTTGCAAGTCAATTCAGCATACAGCAGAGGACTTTCATGTGCCAGCCGGTATAGATACACAATATCATTGGGGGTATCAAGTAAGAAAGCTGAATTGCATTTTCACAACTTATAGTAAGAGACGTGTTGGCATATTTTTAATATACTTATGGCGTTCGGCAGGTGATAGTGGTCCTTATCAGGCAACGAAGTCTGTGTATATTTGAATACGATTATTCATATTAGGGATGGATTTGAAAATAAAGTGGCAATGTCTGAATCAATGTCCAAATTAATGTCCGAATTGGAAAGAGCTAGAATGCAGGTTATTTTAGGGTATTTGAATGGAAATAAAAAAATAAACAGTGTTATTGCGGCAGAATTGTTGGGCGTTGAGGTAAAGACAGCAAGTCGTTTGTTGTCAAAAGCAGAAAAGCTAGAGATTCTTAAAGGTGAGAGGAAGACAAAGAATAAAGTGTATGCTGTATTATAATACTAATTAAATTTAGGTTTTAAAGGAAGGATGAAGATATGCAAGACAAACAAAGTAAAGAGATTGTAGACAGTCAAGGAAATACTTATAAAAGTACAAGAGATAGTAAGGTTAAGCAATTTTTGAAAGATAATGTATGGAATATTTTGGGCACTGGTTTAGCTGCGTTTATTACTTTAGTAGGAACAATGAATTTGGTAATTTCAAAGAGCTTTTCTGTTTCATGCTCAAGTTTTTATGGGATAGATGGAAAGTATTTTAGTGGAACAGAAATGTTTGAAAATAAATTGATTTTTGTTCTATGTGCATTTCTTATGTTTGCTTATCCCTTCATATTTTCGTATATAAGTGAAAAAATTAACAGCAAGATATATGTGATACTGATGTTCCTTTTTACGGTGTGTATTTTGTTTGTTCAAAATATATTATATACAATTAACTTGATAGAAATTATTCCTTGGACATGGTTGAGAAAAATTGTAGATAATTATGTGACAATTATAGTGTTTTTAATTGTGGACGTAATGATAGCATATTTTATAATAATCAGGAATTTCTTTTGGAAAAATAGAAAATATAATAAAGTTGAAAAGATAGTATTATCAATAGCGTTGCTGCTATATGTTATGAATGTAGCAACAGGAATTGCAATAAAAATGGACTATGAAATTAGTGACAAGAAATCATATGAGGTTATTGAACAGAATAGAGCTATAGTATCGAATTATAATGGCAAATTTGTGGTTATGGACTGCGAAATACAAGGGGAAACGATTGTTTTAAAAAAAGGAACATATAGTTTGGAGGAGATGACAGGAGTTTCAATTACATATCATAAATATGAGAAAGTAATCTGTGAATAAAATAACCAGTCCCAACAAGTGTGTATGGAGGGACTGGTATAGGTATTAATTAAATTCATTCATAGCATCCACATAATCCTGCAATCCATTTTCCTTCATTGCAAGCTCGGCATACAGCAGAGGTGTTTCCTTTGCTAGCCGGAAAAGATACACAACATCGATCGGGTCGTCAAAAGTAACGGAGGAATTACATTCCTTACAACGGATAATAAGAACAGAATTCTCGCCGGTATTGATAATGATGGAGTCTGTGGCAGGCGCATACATACCAAATTGAAAATCAAAATTATTATTCATGGGATTCTCCTTCCCACAGATATTTTGCACCATCCAAGAGGTCAATAATAGCTGTAAGCATATTGGTGTATTCTGTTTGCAATTCCTTGATTTCATCTGAAGCAGGGAGCGTACCAGTTGATGTAAATACTTTCTGCATTTCAAGTAATTGCAGATATAGTGCATTAACAGTCTGTACAAGAGGATATATGTTTTCTTTCTTGCCGACAACGCAGATGCGGTTATAGATGCAGGAACGGACAAAGTAATCTTTCTTCATCATTCCGCTGGCAAGGATGCGAGCTTCGATTTGCTTGCGTTCAGCATCACTGATTCTAAAACTTATAGTTGGGTGTTTGTGTTGATTGCTCATAGAAAAGCTCCTTTCATAGTGGGTGTGGCAGCAGGCACGAGTAAGAACCCGCAAGCCACATTTGATTATTCGCTTTTAGTAGTAAAAGTAGATTATATCTGCCATGGATTTCGTAGATGCAATATTTAATAATTGCAACTGATTTGCTACTAAAGTTTTTGAAAACGATATGAAAAGAGTAACATTAGATGAAACAGATGCGGTGGAATGCCGCATAAAATCAGCATTTTTGATTTGATGATACTTCCTTTGGGAAGAGTTTGAATAGTAAAAAGGGAGCCGGGAAGCCGCATAAACAGCGGACTTTCCGGCTTTTGATGTGGACGTGATACCTTTTTGATACCTATATTAGATAAGGTTATTAAGTTTAGTGATTATGCTTCTAATATTTTTTACAAGAGAGGAATATTCTTCATGAGTTAACTCCAATCTAGGAGAGGTAGTACTATGGACTGTTTCATTACGCAATTTAAGTAAAGTTTTAATACTGCTTTCATCTTTTTCTGATATAAATTTATTTTCAGATAAGTATTGTATTAGTTTTGATGGAGATGACAGGGTATTATCTGGAGATAATTGAATCATCAAGCCTTCAAGTTCTTTCCATAAACTAACGAATTCATAACCATTTTGAAAATCGTTTTTTACATGGCGATATGATCTTCTTTTTAAGGTAATATTTTTAAGCATTATGCCATAGAAGGAAACAAATAAACCTATCATAATAAACGAAAGAGCAAGCATATTCATTGGCTCAGTAGAAAAACTTCGTTCTAGTTCTTGAAAAAACAACAGAAAGATTCCAAGCATACTATATACGAGTCCGAGACTTGCAAGTAGGTTATAAAGACGTTTTCTCTTTTTAAATTGTTTGTTTTCAACCAGTCTTTCTTTTATACTAACGTCAAGTTTGAGCAATTCTGAAATAGGGAGACTGTCAATGTCGGTAGTCTGATAGTCATCTAGCATTTTTTCGATAAGCAAGTCCTTATATTCTTCGCCCAACTCATTTACAACAAGTTGAAGTTTTTTACTTGATATGTAATACTTCATATTATTCACCATCCTTAAAGTGCATTATTATTGTTAAGATAAGAGAAATTGTAATTAGTAGCAGAAAAAATATAAAATATGGCATATTTAGTGTGTTGTCGGATTTGATAAACATATCAGGTAAAAAAAGTAATCCTGATATGAATAGAAGAATCTCTGATAAAATTTTCAAAACAATTGCTCCTATATTCTTTTTCCTTACAGTTTTGTTTCGCCGTATTGCTTGAACAACAATGCTCTCTGTAATTTCTTGTGAAGCACCGTTTTCACGAAGCATTTCTTCTACTTTATTTGCTTCACTTATAACTTCTAAAGTATATTGTTTTGCTTGCTCTGTAAGACGGTTCTTGGCACCTTGTGAAAAGTGAGCTAATTCAGTATCTGATAGATTGAACTGTATTTGCAAAATAAATCACCTCATTTCATTTGTGTGGTGTTAACTATCCTCCACTTATAGCTATTGTTTTTCTTATCATTCCCTTTTTCATCAACACTGCTGCTCGTAGCAGGCCAGTTGATTTTCCATTCAAAATACTCGTCCTCGGAAATCTCCCCATTTTTCAACTGCTCTTTCCGCAGACACCATTCACGCATGAAATCATTGACTAAACCATAATCAATCCATATACCTACTGGGGCATGAGCAGGCCAGTCGTCATTGTCATAGTAACGCACTGATTTATCATCAGAAGCGTTGCACTTGCCGGGATTGCGGACAAGCTGGAATAAGTGGATCGTGGTGCGGTCATCTTCATCAAGCCAAAGGAACGTAAGCATAATATCCTCGGCGCAGCCGGGAGTAACACCAATAAAATGGATATAATTGACATTCAGTATCTTTGCCATTTCCATTAAAGTGTTGTTTTTGGGAACACGATAGCCGGATTCATATTGTGCAATACGAACATCGGCATTGCGTTCCTCATATCCCAATTTCAAGCCCAATTCACGCTGTGTCAAGCCCCGAAATGTGCGTATTCTCTTTATTCGTTCTCCTAATACCATAACCATGTGTCCTTTCTGAAAATTAGAATGATTGTTTTGAAGCTATCATGTTACATCTGCTCCATAGCTCGTCTTTATATGCAAATACGTCTTTGTCAACATTTCTTTCAACAAAGCCAACTTTTTCATAACATTGTTTCGCTACAATATTTTCACTAAAAACATTCAGTTGAACTGCTTTTGCGCCGGTTATCTGAAAGGCATATTGCAGAGCTAGATTCAGCATTTCTTTTCCGTAACCTTTTCCACGTTTCGTTTTATCAACGATTATAAATTTAAGAAATACAACATTGTCTGTTGTATTGACGGAGTAACAGAAGAAGCCTACTGTCTGTCCAGTCCATTGCATTTTTCTCTAATAAATCAAGGAAAGATTTTGGTGTCATGGGGCATGGCAAAAGATTTGCACACCAAAAGGCATGGGTTCTTTCGTCATCAATCCATTTTGACACATATTCGTAATCTTTGCCTGGTATATACGGTCGGATTCTCATAAAGGGAATGTCCTTTCTCCAATTTATTTATAAATTTGTTATAGGTAGTTCACCATGATGTATTCTTCCTCGTTCTCCTTTACAATCTCAAAACCAACCTTTAGATATAGCTTTGCCGCATAATTGGCTTTTTGAACGGAAAGAGAAACTTGTCTATATCCATGTGATTTCAGCAGGACAAGGATTTCTTTCATCATGGCTGTTCCAATGCCAAAGCTTCGGTATTTTTTATAAAGGGAGAGTGCCAAAGAAGGCGTTTCATCATCTATATGTCCGTAATCATTCATAATACGAACCCAAACAGCACCGACAATCTTGCCGTCAACCTCTGATACTAATCCCCCAATCATCTTTTGATTCTCCGAAATGCTTCACATAAACCTGTAATTCGGGAGATGTAATAATGGTTTTGGGTGGCGGTTCGATACCCTCTGGAACAAAAATTGCTTCGTATAGAAAATTATCCAGTAACGGATATTCCTGTTTTTGTATTTCACGTATTGTTACGTCCATAACTGACCTCTCAATTTTGTATTCTTCATATATTCTAGCATAATTCAGATAATACAGCAACAAAAACTTATCAGAAATGCTAAATTTAATAAAAAAGATAAATTTAACAAATAAGCTATTGACAATAACAGAAATGTTAAGTATAATACGAATACGATATTTAACAAAAACGCTAAATAAAAGGAGGATGTTGAATGAAGAATGAACTATTTGTAACTGCCGGAGAGGTAGCGCAGGAGTTAGGTGTTTCCAAACCATTTGCTTACAAATTAGTACGACAGATGAATGAAGAACTGGAAGAAAAAGGTTTTATCACAATTGCCGGACGTGTCAGCAGAAAATATTATGAAGAAAAATTCTACGGCATGGCGCAGGCGGCGAACTAGGGAGGGCAGATTATGGTAGCATATAAAGATGAACAGCGTGGGACGTGGTATGTATCGTTCCATTATTACGACTGGATGGGCAAGAACTGCCGAAAAGTCAAGAGAGGTTTCAAAACCAAAAGAGAAGCTACGGAGTGGGAACACCATTTCCGCATGAAAGAGGCGGCTGACTTGGATATGACTTTCGGGGAATTTGTGCAGGCATACACAAGAGATATGAAACCGAAGTTGAAGCACAATACTTGGCTGACAAAGGAGCACATCTTACGCACAAAATTGTTACCGTATTTTGAGAATAAGAAAATGTGCGATATTCGTGCAAAAGATATTATCCAGTGGCAGAATGAGCAGATTTCCTATCGTGATGAAAAGGGAAAGCCTTATGCACCGACTTATCTGAAAACCCTGCAATCCGAATTGAGCGCATTGTTTAATCATGCGGTGCGGTTCTACGAATTAAAGAGCAATCCCGTTGTCAAAGCCGGACCGCTTGGGAAAGGGAAAGCGGAGGAAATGCTTTTTTGGACGAAAGAGGAATATCTGAAATTCATTGAAGCAGTAAAAGATAAGCCTTATTCTTGGGAAATAGCAGTGCGGGAATGGGATATTGTTGTGAAGAAGATGAGGAACATGCATCAGAATGTGTATGTGGAAAAGAGAATCTGAGATACTTATTTACGATTAGAAATAGAGAAACAGGTAGAAGTTTATACCCGATAGGATCTTCTTGTATAGAAAAATTTGAGCGAGATGATTTAGATTATGAAGTAGATGTTCAAATGGATATGTATCGTTTAGCGCATGCTATGGAAAGAGGGGAACGAATAGAATTAACTTCAAAGTACTTTTCGAAGAAATTACTATATGCATTGTATGAAGAAGGAGCATTTGCACCCAATAAATATAATAGGTATGATGGAACAAATGATTATCAGTTTATGTTGGATATGTTCAATAAAAGAAATAAGAGTGAGATTACAGAACAGCAGCATAGAAAGATAAGAGGTTTGATAGCATATTCCATCAAGCCATTTTTAAGAGAACGATTAAAATATAAGTGAAGTTTATATAAATAACAATAGAAACAAATAGTAATTTAGCAAAAGGCATGATTTATCAGATTTTTACTGACGATTGTAGCAGAAAGTAAAGTATACCTGAGTAGACAAGTTAAGAGAAATCTTGCAAAGGCAATCGATTTTATTCAGTACATAGAAATTGGTCGTGGTACTGCCCATTAGTACCTCAAAATTTCTAGTTGTAGAAACATCGTCCGGAGATTATAATTTCCATAGGTGGACTTGCAAACTATCAGATGATTATTCTCTGAATAGTAAACAAACCTGCAAGCCACCGGAACTACACACAATGATGAAAAAATGCAATGGTACTGGATTGGTACTAAAAATGTGTGAAACGAAGAATAACGTGTGGAAAAAGCATGGGTTATCAATACTAAATGGTATAGATAACTGCATTAAAATAACCTGAACCAAACCAGATTCTGCGAGTTTGAATAGTAGCCACAAGTCTTGGAACCCGCTAAACAAGCAACTTCCGAGACTTTTTGTTTTGCTCTGCTACTATTTTGCTACGTAAATGCTCCATGGTGAGTGCCTTTAAAATCAGTATTCATCTGTAATAAAATGTCTGTAGCAAATTCGTGTTTTTCGTAACGAATTTTGCGAAATTTCCAACATGAGGCAGATATTTTGAGCAGACGAAAAATTGAACAGGCGAAACTACAATACTGGGCAGGTATGATTCATGATTGTCAGCATTCAGGCCTTAAGACAAAAGAATGGCTTGCAAACCACGGAATAAGTAAGGATACTTATTACTACTGGTACAAGAAAGTTCAAACCGTTTGTGTAGAGGCTATGGAAATGCCAGACACGCTTTCAATGCCTGAGTTTATGTCATTACCAGTTCCGGCAGAGCCAGCTAATGTGCCGGTTGAGTCGGCTATTAGATCCTATGCAGTAGTTACAATGCACATAGGTAAAGCGGGGATTGAAGCAGAGTGGGATAAACTTTTGGACTAACAGTCCAATGCAATTATAGTTCCTATAGGATATCATATAATCAAAAGAAGAGGATTGGTGTATATCTTATGGGAACTAATTTTTATTTGATGAGTAGAAATAAAAAGCTAATGCGAGAGTATTTTGCTGTTGAAACAGAATATACAATCAAGGATATCGAATATGAAATTGTAGATGAGCCATATTTAGGGTATAAGGTACATCTTTGTAAACTGAGTGCAGGTTGGCGACCACTATTTCAAAGACATAAGACTATCAGTACATTTAAGGAAGTGGAAGAATTTTGCCTGAAAAATAAGATCATGGTAAGTATCTATGATGAATATGGCAGGAGATACACATGGAAACAATATTTCAAAAAAGTGTACAATCATAGTCAGCGTAAGGCAGAGCCAAGGAAATGGATATATGATATTGATCCTATTTTTCCAGATAATGGTCCTAGATTACATATGGCATCATGTACAGAGCAGGAAGCGGAAATATATATGCCATTCTGTCATAGAGAATACAACGAGAAGGAAAAATTGGCGAAGGAACGTTTTCATGTGCATGAAAGAATATGGAGTGATGAGAAGAGTTGGGAAGATCCAGATTATCCATTCGATTGGACAGAGGGTGAATTTTGCTAAAGGAGTTGACAACATATGTATGAACATATTGATATGAAGAAAACAGGCATCTTATTAAAATATAGAATTGAAAAAGCAGGTTATACAGTAAAGGATATACAGAAAATATTGCAGTTATCATGTCCACAGCCTATATATCGTTGGTTTAAGGGAATGATTCTGCCATCTGTTGATCATCTTTATGTATTGAGCAGGTTGCTGAAGGTACATATGGAAGATTTACTTGTGCCCCAATGTGAAAGTATCAGAGAGGTGGAAATGTGTGTATGTACATCAAGTTATAAAAGATTATCTGAGTACTGGAAACGTTTATATATAAACAAATGTGCGTAATATCAGGAAAGGTGGATTATATAGTACAAGCTATGGATGACGAAATTAAGAAAATAGTATGCATGATAACAGAACTTGATGACTTAGCATATGCTGCATATAAACCGATAGTCGAAGAAATATGTGCAAGAAAAGCATCTGAATCAGAAGTAGAATATTTGCTGGATTATATGGTTGGAATATGTAGCAGTGACAGGATGTTAGAGCTATTCAAGTGTGTATGTAGAAAGTATATATATTTATATCCAGAAATGGTTACATCTGAAATATATACATATAAGAGTATGTATGAAGAAGCAGGAAATGATTTAACAGGTGCAAATTTTGCACATGTTGATGGCAATGGAGAAAATCATTGATATTGATATATACAAAAAATATAAATTATTTGTTTGGGTTATTTTGAATGATATGTATAATCTGGACATAAAAGCAGTATGTGCAAAAAATGCACGTACTGGTATGATGATAAAAATGTTACAGCTGCATCGTCATCCTCATTCATATTCTGAACCAGTAGCAGGTCGTCATCATCAAGATTCAACGAAATAGTATACCCTATATTTGGGTCTGTTGGGTTCATTGGGCATTTTTCCTCTTTGAGATAATATTCCGTTTCTAATATTTCTACATCCTCCAGCTTGTCTCGTAAACGTGCCCAATAAGATGAATTATATTGTCATATTTGATGTGAGAGTGAATGTTGTGAATGTAGTTGATATATTCCACCAGCTAGAGAATTATCAGAGTAAATTATTATATGCTTTGGGGTAGAGCAGAGTCAGTTGAAAGGCTGGCTCTAATTTTTTGCACTTCTTTAGCAGACTGGCGAATAACTGTGCAGTTCATATAACTTCTTAAGAAGGATTCCAAACCATGCATTTACGCACTATGAAATAATGATTCCTCTGCATATCCACGATTCACTTTACGTACCTGAATTATATATTGCAAACTAAGAAACAATCGCAAGAGATTGCGATTGTTATTGATGATGTAGTGATTCTGTGATATCATATAAAAATATGGTACATGAAAGCGGAGGTCAAAATGAAAGTATTGGTAATGAATTGTAGTCCTGTAAGAAATGGAGCAACAGCAGAAATTGCTAATATAGTTACTGCTCGTCTGGAAAAGAAACATGATGTTAAAAATATATGTATTGATGATTATGATATAAAATTTTGCAAAGGATGTAGAACTTGTCATAAAACAGCAAAATGTGTTCAGAATGACGATGTTGATAGGATAATTGAGCAATATGAATGGGCTGATATAGTTATATCTGTGTCTCCATCATACTGGGCAGATATACCGGGACAATTTAAAGTTTTTATTGATAGATGCACTCCGTGGTGTAACACACATGAACCGCATGCCAAGATAAGTAGTGGTAAGAAGGGATATGTTATCGCATTAAGAACTGGACCGGGCATGAGGGAATGTGAGAGGATTATTGCAAGCATAGAACATTTCTATGGACATATGGAAATTGAGTGTTGTGGCAGTCTTGGTTTATGCTCAGTGGAATATAAGGAAGATTTGGACTGTAGGAAAGAAGAAATTATAGAATTTTGTAACCAGATAGAGTAAGTGGTTTATTGTATCTTACAAATATTTCAGAAAGAGTTAAGGATAGGTGGTAAAATTGATTCGAAAAGCTACTTTAGAGGATGTTCCCCAACTTGTGAGCTTGGCAATTCAAATGTGAATATCACACAGTTGAAGATTTAACAAAGATTTTTTGCGAACATATAAGAAAAGGAAAAAATATTATTTTTCTTGCTATATCAGAGGAACATATAGTTGGATTTGCACAATGCGGATTAAGGTTTGACTATGTAGAGGGAACTGATTCTAGTCCGGTAGGATATTTGGAAGGCATTTTTGTTTTAGAAGAATATAAAAAAGGGGTTATACGAAAGAATTGTTAGGAGAATGTCAGAATTGGGCAAAGTATCAGGGGTGCCTTGAGTTTGCGAGTGACTGTAAGTTGGATAATGAAGATAGTATTAAGTTTCATTTGAAAATGGGGTTTGCGGAAGCAAATAGAATTATTTGTTTTACGAAAAGTTTAACAGATTTAGAGGAGTAGTATGTGATGGCGAAAAACTATGAATATAAAAAAGCAACCATAGCAGACATAGATGAACTAGTAAAAACTAGAATTATCGTCCTTCGAGCAGCTAACAAACTATCGAATGATGTGGATATGTCATTAGTGGAAAAAGAATCCTATGAGTATTATAAGAGTGCATTAGAAACTGGTGAGCATATTGCATATCTGGTGTATGATAACGAAACCTTTATTGGCGCTGGTGGTGTCAGTTTTTATCAGGTTATGCCGACATATCATAATCCAACAGGTAAAAAGGCTTATATTATGAATATGTATACGGCACCGGCATATCGGAGACAGGGGATTGCATTTCTTACATTAGATTTACTGGTAAAGGATATAAGGAAACAGGGCGTATCACAGATTACTTTAGAGGCGACAGAGATGGGACGACCGTTATATGAAAAGTATGGATTTGTAAAAATGGAAGATGAAATGGAGCTGATAAAATGACAAGAGTTTATTTCGTGCGTCACGCACAGCCGGAACACGATTGGGAAGAAGACAGAACAAGACCTTTGACGGAAGAAGGCAAGAAAGATTCTGCAATTGTTTTGGAATTTTTGAAGGACA
>OHAI01002692.1_pt1 | contig 12790 bp, 9 predicted proteins | sample 1577091 | NCBI WGS metagenome assembly OHAI01 (sample SAMEA3541548, study PRJEB24748) | human gut metagenome | biome: human gut; feature: human-associated habitat; material: faeces | place: China | collected 2012
CATGGATCTCGGTGATCCGATGATACTGTTGGAAGAAGGGACTTCTGTAGGCGCCAACGGCGTTGGCAAAACGCTTTGGGAGCGGTTGCGCTCCTTGCCGCCGCAGAGGTTGTGCCTTACGACATCACTACAAAGACTCTGGGCACTGCCGAACTGTGGGCAGGACAGTGGGACACATCGGGCTATCAGAACGGCATAGGTACGTCCGCGCTGTTCGACCAGCCGAGTGCCATCGAGTTTGACGAGGACGGCAACCTGTACGTAGCTGACAAGTACAACCACTGTATCAGACGAATCACTCCCGACGGAGAGGTGTCTCTCTATGCCGGTATGCCGCGCACGAGCGGTTACAAGGACGGTCTGCCCGACGTGGCGATGTTCAACTGTCCCGAGGGACTTACCATCCTGTCAGACCAGTCGATTATTGTAGCCGACAGGGAGAATCACGTCATACGCAAGGTAGTCGTGGAGTGATAACATAACATTACAAATGCAATAAAATAGAAGTTTCATGAAAAAGATATTGTTACTGATGCTCCTGTTTGTCGTTCAGGTGGCTGCATTTGCCCAGGACGCTTCAGTCACCGTGAAAGGTGTCGTGCAGGACAGTAAGGGAGAGCCCATAATGGGTGCCGTTGTCATCGTGAAGAACCAGCCGGGTCTGGGTTCGTCGACAGACGTGAACGGCGCTTTCAAGATAACGACCGGCAAGTATGAGATTCTGGAGGTGACCTATCTGGGATTCGAGAAGCAGGAAGTGCCGGTGGTAAGCATAAAGGATTACGACAATCTTGTTATCGTAATGAAGGAGCAAAGTCAGGAAGTGGACGAGGTGGTCGTCACCGCAAGCGGCGCGCAGAAGAAGAAAACGGTCACCGGAGCGTTCACCACGGTTGACGTTAAGCAGCTCAACGCCCCTTCGGGCAATCTCTCCAACTCTCTCGGAGGTGTCGTTCCGGGTATCATAACACAGCAGCTCTCGGGCGAACCGGGCGAGAACCAGTCTGACTTCTGGATTCGCGGTATCTCCACTTTCGGCGCCAACGCCAGCGCGCTCGTGCTTGTCGACGGTATCGAGCGCAGTCTGAACGAGATTCCGGTAGAGGACATCGAGTCGTTCTCCGTGCTAAAGGATGCGTCAGCTACAGCCGTATACGGTAACCGTGGAGCCAACGGAGTGGTGCTCATCACAACGAAGAAGGGTGAGAAAGGAAAGATACGCATCAGCGGTAAGCTCCAGTACGGCTACAACCAGACAGGCAAACTGCCCGAGTATGCCAACGCTTCAGACTACGCGCGGCTCGCAAACGAGGCGCGGCTCGCACGCTATCAGTCACCGCTCTACTCCGACGAGGAGCTTTATATCATACAGAACAATCTTGATCCTGACCTTTATCCTAACGTAGACTGGCAGGACCTGATGCTCAAGAACGGCGCGTCGCAGTATCGCGCGCAGCTCAGTTTCACCGGAGGAGGTGACAATGCGACATACTATGTGTCCGGTGCCTACTTCAATGAGGACGGTATCTACCGCACAAGAAGCGCGGAGAACAAGTATAACACCAACTCTACATATGAGCGTTATAACTATCGTGCCAACACAACGATGAACATCACGCGCAGCACGGTGCTCTCAGTCGGCATCGGAGGCTACCTCATCAACCGCACGCAGCCGGGCAGCACGTCGGCTGACATATGGCAGGCGTTCTCCGAATACACACCGCTCACCACTCCGAGAAAGTGGTCGACAGGGCAGTGGCCTATAGTCAACGGAAAGAAAACTCCCGAGTTTCTCATGACGCAGACGGGTTACAAGACCATCTGGCAGAACAAGATGGAGACTAACGTGAGCCTCGACCAGAAGCTCGACTTCATAACAAAGGGTCTCACTTTCTCCGGTACGTTCGCCTTCGACACATGGAACGACAACACCATCACGCGCTCGAAGTCGCCTGAACTGTGGAGTGCGCAGAACTACCGCGACGGTTACGGCAAGCTCATTCTCAAACGCGAGCAGGACGTACAACCCATGACCCAGACCTCATCGACTACCGGAACGAAGCGTTATTATCTGCAAGCCAAGCTGGAATATGACCGCCTTTTCGCCCGTGACCATCAGGTGAACGGTCTTCTCATGGTCTATCAGGAGGAGAATTCCGACACAAACCTCGGCAGCGACATCATCGCCTCGATACCCAAACGCAACCTTGCCTACTCCGGACAGGTGCGCTACGCCTACAAGTCGCGCTATCTTTTCGAGTTCAACTTCGGCTATACCGGCTCGGAGAACTTTGAGAAAGGCAAGCAGTTCGGATTCTTCCCGGCATTCTCCGCAGGCTGGGTGCTCTCGGAGGAACCGTGGATAAGGAAAGCTTTACCGTGGCTCGAATTCTTCAAGATAAGAGGCTCATGGGGTGAGGTAGGTAACGACAAGATTGGCGGAGACACCCGTTTCCCGTACATCTCGCTTATCTCCGAGATGGACTCGTCGGGCAGTTACGCCTTCGGACAGTTCGGAAGCAACTACATCACAGGCTACCGCATGACGACGGTCGGCACTCCCAACCTCACATGGGAGAAGGCAACGAAGTGGGATATAGGCGTAGACTGGTCTATATTCAACGGTATGTTCACCGGAACAGTGGACTACTTCAGGGACAACCGTGACGATATCTTCATGCGGAGAAACAACATGCCGCTGTCCACGGGACTCGCCGACCAGACTCCGATGGCTAATGTCGGACGCATGAAATCGTATGGTTTTGACGGCAACATAGCGTTCAACCATAAGATAGGTGAGGTGAATTTCACCCTGAGAGCGAACATGACGTATCAGAATACGGAGATTCTCGACCAGGATGAAGCCGCAAACGAGTTCTGGTATAAGATGAGCAGGGGCTTCCGTCAGGGGCAGACCCGCGGATTCATTGCGCTCGGACTGTTCAAGGACGAGGAAGACATCAAGTCGAGTCCGTCGCAGGACGCGCTGGCAAACTTCCCCATCCTGCCCGGTGACATAAAGTATAAGGACGTGAACGGAGACGGTGTCATCACCGAGGACGACAGAGTGCCGATAGGCTACCGCAACACTCCGGGTCTGATATACGGTTTCGGTTTCAGTGCGGCATGGCGCAATTTCGGTATGAACCTTCTGTTCCAGGGAGCCGGAAAGCGTACGTTCTTCGTGGGCGGCAACGGTCCTCACGCATTCCACGACGGCGCTACGGGCAACATACTCCAGCGCATGGTTGAGGAGGAAAGATGGATTCCGAGCGACATCTCGGGAACCACCGATACGGAGAATCCCAACGCTCCGTGGCCGCGACTCACCTACACGAACAACAATAACAACAACCGCGCGTCCACATACTGGATGAAAGACGGAAGCTATCTGCGTCTGAAGAACCTCGAAATAACCTATGACGTTCCGAGAGAATGGATACAGCATCTGCGCCTTACAGGTCTGCGCCTGGGCTTCATAGGCGAGAACCTGTTCACATGGAGCCCGTTCAAGTGGTGGGATCCGGAAGGAAACAACGAGAGCGGCAACGCTTATCCAATCAGCCGGACATTCTCTTTCTATCTAAGTTTCAATCTATAACATAACAACAAGGTCATGAAAAAGATTTTATTATATATATTTTTGCCGATTGTCGCAGGCGGAATGTTCTCTTCGTGCGCCGATTATCTGGACGTGGACAAGTATTTCTATGACCAGCTTTCCATCGACTCGGCTTTCTCCAAAAGGAAGTATGTGGACGGATGGCTGTCTAACGCGTTCGAGCCAATACAGTATATAACTGAAGGGGAAGGCATGCGCAGGTGGATGAGTGATGACATCGTGAAGTATGAAGGGCGCGACTACCAGAACGGAAACTACAGTGCCACGACAAACAACGGTGACAGCGAGAACCTTCTTTACAAGGCTTACGAGGCTGTGCGCAAGGCTTCCACCTTCATAGACAATGTGGACCGCTGCGGCGAACTTACCGAGGTGGAGAAAGCCGACATGAAAGGGCAGATGCGGTTCATACGTGCCTATGCCTACTGGTCGCTCATACGCCACTTCGGACCGGTGCCTCTCATACCCGAGCACGGGCTCGACGTGAGCCTGTCTTACGAGGAACTGTCTTTGCCGAGAGCCTCTCTCGACGAGATTGTTGCGTTCATCGACCAGGACCTTGTGGTTGCCGCGCGCTCCCTTCCAATGGTGCGCACCGTGAACAACATGGGTCGTCCCACACGCGGAGCGGCTCTTGCGCTGCGTGCGAGAATACTGCTCTGGGTGGCAAGTCCGCTCATGAACGGCAACAGAGACCTCTTCAACGTGAAGGACAACCGCGGACGCCAGCTCGTGCCGCAGGAATATGACGAGTCAAAATGGGCTAAGGCAGCCGCCGCAGCCAAGGAAGTGATGGATCTGGGAATATACGAGCTCTACACCATAGAGCCTTCCCCAGACACCCCCGAGTATGAGCGTCCGCCCTACAACGCCGAGTTCTCCGACAAGAACTTCCCCGACGGATGGGCTGATGTTGACCCTTATCTCTCCTACAAGTCCATCTTCGACGGTACGATAATAGGCTCGAAGAACCCCGAACTCATATTCACACGCACGAGCAGGGGCAACGAGCAGATAAACCACTGGGTGTCAAACTGCATGCCGCGCACGCTCAGCGGCTCCAATCTCATAGGCGTGTCGCAGAAGCAGGTTGACGCTTACTACATGGACAACGGCCAGACCATACAGGAGGCTGAGGCTTCGGGATATTATAAGGAAGACGGTTTCACCACGTCGAGCAACCCGCTCAACGAGGGCGGCGCGCCGTTCCTGCCGGCAAACGTGTCGTGGCAGTACGCTCACAGGGAGCCCCGCTTCTATGCGTCGATAGCCTATTGCGGCTCCATCTGGGCTTGTTCGAGCGCGAATGAGGCACAATACCGCAACAAGCAGATATTCTACTACCGCGACCTGAACGACGGCAAGCAGGGCTTCAAGGAGGACTGTCCGCTCACGGGTATAGGCTTCAAGAAGTTCGTCAACGACGAGGATGCCTTCACGCAGGGCGGCTACCGCATGGACAAAACCGAGAACACGATACGCTATGCGGAGATGCTGCTCATCTATGCGGAGGCTCTCAACGAGCTCACTCCGGGCAAGTCGTACACCGTGGAACGCTATAACGGGGAGACGATGACCGTGCAGCGCGACGTCAACGAGATGCGCTCTGCCATGAAACCCATACGCATGCGTGCCGGAGTGCCCGACTTCGACGATGTGATATACGCCAACCAGGAGCTCTTCCGCACCGCTCTCAAGCGCGAAAGGCAGATAGAGCTCGTGGGCGAGAACTGTTTCAGATACTACGACCTGCGCCGTTGGAAGGACGCGTTGCTTGAGGAGAACCAGCCGCTTATGGGTTGCAATATCAACATCAGCGACGACGTGACACGTGTACAGGAGTTCTACCGACCCACCGTAGTGGCTTCGATGCCTAAGGTGTTCACACAGAGGATGTATCTGTGGCCCTTCCCCGACAAGGAGATGAAGCGCAACGTGAACCTTACGCAAAACCCCGGATGGTAACCATTTTAACACAATGACAATCATGAAAAGAATATATTTCAACAAGATAATGAAAGGCGTGGCTGCCGTAGCGGTGCTCTTCGGAGCGGCGTCGTGCAGCGACGACCTCGACTATGAGTTGTTCACGAAGTACACTTACCTGATGAACAACGGATGGCAGGAGAACATCGAGATGGAGATAAACGAGGACAACACCGTCGACCTGCCCGTATATTTCGGTGTGAACGGCACCACCGGCAACAGCAAGGATATCAGTCTGACTCTCGCCGTGGACGAGGACACGCTTGCCGACTACAACTTCGACAAGAACAAGTATGACGAGGAGTCTTACTATCTGCTGCTGCCTGAAGACTGCTATGCCTTCGACAAGACCGTCTACACCATTCCCGCAGGCAGTCTCAATGCCGGAGGTGTGTGCAAGATAGACCTTAACAAGCTGCGCGAGCACAACATCTACGCCGAGTATGTGCTCCCTATCAAGATCGCGACGTCGGAGGGTGAGCCTGTGGGACCGTCCAAATACACAAAGGCTCTTTATTTCCTTAATCTGAAAAACGAGTATTCAGGCATCTATTCCGGAAACGGAAACATGAAGCAGATAGGCACGTCTTATACCACGCAGGCTACCGGAAAGCAGCTCTACGCCATATCCAGAAAGGAATGCTATCTGTATGCCGGAAACGTGGACCGTACGACAACGGGACGCAGCAGCTTCATTCTCAACCTGCATTTCAACGATGACGGGACGATAAAGCTGACGGCTCTGAACGACGCCATAGAACTGAAGGAGATATCGGGAACATATAACTTCAAGTTCTATGAGAACACGTCGGACACGCGCAAGCTCATCATGATGACCACATTATACCTGAAGTATGAGTATAAGGACATCACCATAACCGACCGCGACGTGCGCTACAGCTACGAGGCGACGCTCACCAAGAGCGAGGACGTGTTCAAGTCTGACTATCCGGATGCGTCCATTGAAGTGGAAGATTAGTAATTATATTTTATTAGTTAGGTTGAGGGAGTGCGCGCCGTGAGGCGCGGCTCCTTTTTGTTTTGTGTCGTGCGGCACGGTGTTATGCCTGTGAGCCTCCGCCGCGCAGTGTCGGCGGCACCGCCGTATGCCTGCCTCCGTCATCGCGCTCACGGTTTTTCCAGCCGCAGACCGGTTTTTCCAGCAGTATATATGATTTAGTTTACCCCGCTGCCTGCCAAAAAGTAGAGACGCAAAATTTTGCGTCTCACAGGCAAGGATTGCGCTTGCAGGTGATAGGTTGTCATGTGGATGGCGTGCAATGTCTTGTGCCTCACGGGTAGGGATTGCGATTATAACTGTTTGATTATTGCAGGTATGGATTGTACTTACCTTCTCGTGAGACGCAAGATTTTGCGTCTCTACAGGCTGGCGCCGTTGTGGTGGTGTTATGAAAAGATGGGATATGGGTGGGTGGCGGGGCGATATTGTGTACGGGTGTTTATCCTTCCGCTGTCTCTCCGTCAAATCCCGGAATGCATATTTATGCAATTCCGTAGTAAAAATTTTTGACAACGGAAAATCGTGAAACAGAAAACGGGAGGGTGCGGAAGCAGGTGCCGGGGCATGCGGAAGGGGCTTTTCCGCTGCCGTAACCATGGTATGGAATGTCCGGATGTGGCGCGTCGGGATGCGGAAAAGGCTCTTCTGTGTTGCGGAAAAGGCTCTGCCAACATGCTGTACGTACTCTTCCGGCAGGCGAAACGGGCTTTCCGGCATTGTCATACGGGCTCTTTCGCAGTGTGGCGGCAACGGTTTTATGTGGCTGAATGGTGTAAACCGTTGTGTGTCAATGTGATGCGGAAAGTGCTCAAAAGTGGCGTATTTGCGCCCGAAGTGCTGCCCGGACGCAAATAACCGCTTATTTTCGCGTTATGGAATATTCTTATGCATTCCGCGATGTCTTGTTCTGCATATTTATGCATTCCCTTTCACGGCACATCCTTTGTTGTGGGTTGCGGTGGCGTTATGCGTCACCGTGTTACGTCTTTCAGCCGTTGCCTGACGCGCGATGGTGCATATCACTCTTTTTCCTTGTTTAATTTGTCGTTTTTATTGGGTAGAACCGGATTTTTGCATTACCTTTGTAGAAGCTAAGCTGTGGCTAGGCAGTATCAAGCCTGGTAAGACTTTGTCTTCCCGTCTTGCTGTTGCTCTCGCCTTGCATTACCTTTGTAGAAGCTAAGCTGCACTCGGGAGAGTGTAAGTAAACTTACTCTCCGCTCGTTTGCATTAGCTTTGTAGCAGCTAAGCTGCACTCGGGTGAGTATAAGTAAACTTACTCTCCGCCCGTTTGCATCATCCATATCACCGCGTCAGGAAGGGCGGCATGGGTTCCGCCGGGCGCAAGATTTATGTATGAAAAATCCTTATCCGATTGCTGAAAACAGAACAGATAACATAAAACCGGAAGACAAATGAAAAGAGCTTTATTATTATCGGCACTGTGCCTTTGTACTTTGGTGCAGACAAGAGCCGCAGACGAGGTTGACTATGTGAGCACGCTTGTGGGCACGGCGTCCAAGTTCGAGCTGTCCACAGGCAACACCTATCCTGCCATCGCCATGCCGTGGGGCATGAATTTCTGGGTTCCGCAGACCGGAAAGATGGGCAACGGATGGACTTATGTGTACTGGGCGGACAAGATAAGGGGCTTCAAGCAGACCCACCAGCCCAGTCCGTGGATAAACGACTACGGGCAGTTCTCGGTCATGCCTGTCACGGGTGAGGCTGTGTTCGACGAGGAGAAGCGCGCCTCATGGTTCTCTCATAAGGCTGAGGTGGCGCGTCCTTATTATTATAAAGTGTATCTCGCCGACCACGACGTCACCGCCGAGCTTGCCCCGACGGAGCGCGCTGTGGCGATGCGATTCACATTCCCGCAGACCGACAAGGCATACATCGTGCTCGATGCGTTCGACAAAGGCTCGCACGCGGAGATTATCCCGTCCAAGAACATGATTGTGGGCTACACCACGAAGAACAGCGGCGGTGTGCCCGAAAACTTCAAGAACTACTTCGTGCTTGTCTTTGACAGACCGTTCAAGTATACCGCCGCCGTCACCGACGGCAACATAGACGCCTCCTCGCTCAGCTCCACGAGCAATCATTCGGGTGCCATCGTGGGCTTCAGCACGAAGCGCGGAGAGCAGGTCAACGTGCGTGTGGCGTCGTCGTTCATAAGTCCGGAGCAGGCGTTGCTCAATCTGAAGGAACTCGGAGACGACGGCATCGACGAGGTGTCGGCACGGGGCAGGGCACGGTGGAACGAGGTTCTGGGTCGTGTGGAGGTCTCCGACGACAACACCGACAACCTCCGCACGTTCTATTCGTGCCTTTACCGCTCGCTCCTTTTCCCGCGCAGCTTCTACGAGACCGACGCCGACGGACGTGTGATGCACTACAGTCCTTACAACGGAAAGGTGCTGCCGGGCTACATGTTCACCGACACCGGCTTCTGGGACACCTTCCGCAGCCTCTTCCCCTTCCTCAACCTGATGTATCCCTCGATGAACGAGAAGATGCAGGAAGGACTCGTCAACGCCTATAAGGAGAGCGGATTCCTGCCCGAGTGGGCGAGTCCGGGACACCGGGGCTGCATGGTAGGCAACAACTCGGCGTCCGTAGTGGCAGACGCTTATCTCAAAGGCTTGCGCGGATATGATGCCGAGACGCTTTGGGAAGCGGTGAAGCACGGAGCCAACGCCGTCCATCCCAAGGTGTCGTCTACGGGCCGTCTCGGATTCGAGGAGTACAACAGCCTCGGCTATGTGCCGTGCGACAAGCACAGCCAGAGCGTCGCACGCACACTCGAATATGCCTACGACGACTGGTGCATATACCGTTTCGGCAAGGCTCTGGGAAAGTCTGACAAGGAACTGAAGCAATACCGCACCAACGCGATGAACTATAAGAACGTGTTCGACAGCTCCACCAGTCTCATGCGCGGCAGGAAAGCCGACGGCAGCTTCGAGTCTCCGTTCGACCCGACGGCATGGAGCCGCTCCTTCACAGAGGGCGACAGCTGGCACTGGAGCTGGTGTGTGTTCCACGATCCGCAGGGACTTATCGGTCTGATGGGAGGCAAACAGAAGTTCAACAGCATGCTCGACTCGGTGTTCGTGGTCTATCCTGACGTGAGCAGCAGGGGCATAATACACGAGATGCGTGAGATGCAGGTGATGAACATGGGGCAGTATGCCCACGGCAACCAGCCCATCCAGCACATGATTTATCTCTATGCCTACTCGGGACAACCATGGAAGACGCAGTACTGGATACGTGAGGTGATGGACAAACTCTACAATGCCAACCCCGACGGATATTGCGGCGACGAGGACAACGGGCAGACATCGGCGTGGTATGTGTTCTCAGCCATGGGCTTCTATCCCGTGTGTCCAGGCTCCAACCAGTATGTGCTCGGCACTCCTTACTTCAATAAGGTGACGCTGCACCTCGAGAACGGCAACACCATGACCATAAAAGCCGAGGGCAACAGCCGCTCAAACAGATACATAGACAGCATGACCCTCAACGGCAAGACATACACAAAGAACTATCTCACGCACGCTGACATCATGAAAGGCGGCAGCATCGTGTGTGCCATGTCGGCTGAACCCAACCGCAGCAGAGGCACTCAGGAGGCTGACTTCCCTTATTCGTTCACCAATGAGATGACGGGTTCTGAAAAGTAAGACAACATCTTTTTATAAACAAACAAATGATAATCAGACTATGAAACGTAGTTATTTTCTTCTCGTGCTGATGGCAGTCGCCTCACTGGCGTGTGCCCAGTCGCTCTTCGTAGGCACTTACAACATCCGCAACCACAACAGCGGTGACGACGCTGCGGGCAATGTATGGAACGTGAGATGTAAGGTGATATGCGACCAGATCAATTTTGAGGATCCCGACATATTCGGAACCCAGGAAGTGCTTCACGCCCAGTTGGGCGACCTCACCGCCGCGCTCGACGGCTACGACTATATAGGTGTGGGTCGCGACGACGGCAAGCAGGCTGGCGAATACTCCGCCATCTTCTACAAGAAAGACCGCATAAAGCTCCTGCGCAAGGGCAATTTCTGGCTCAACGAGACGCCCGACACGCCAAAGCTCGGATGGGACGCCGCATGCATACGCATATGCACATGGGGCGAGTTCAGGCAGAAGGACACGAAGTTCAAGTTCTATTACTTCAATCTTCACATGGACCACGTGGGCGTGACGGCACGCCGCGAGGGCGCGAAGCTTGTGGTAAGGAAGATAAAGGAGATAGCCAAGGGAGCTCCCGTGATTCTTACGGGCGACTTCAATGTAGACCAGAATGACGAGATATACGCCATCTTCACCAAGTCGGGAATCCTTAAGGACTCTTATGAGTGCTGCCGTCTGCGCTTCGCAGAGAACGGAACGTTCAACTCATTCGACTCCGACCTGAAGTCGGACAGCCGCATCGACCACGTGTTTGTGTCTCCGTCGTTCGACGTGGACCGCTATGGCGTGCTTACAAACGCCTACTGGACTCCGAAAGCAGGCTCCGAGGGACAGTCTCTCAAGGGCAAGGACGCTCCCGGAGAGATAAGCTTCGGCAAGTACGACCGCCGCACGCCGTCCGACCATTATCCTGTTCTTGTAAAGATGCGCTACGCCGGCAAGTAGCTCCCGACGTGCGTCACATATGCCTCCAGGGCTGACACGGCACCATGACTTGCCTGTGTCAGCCCGGGTGTTTTTTGTCCGCCGTCAGAGCCCGTGCGCCGTCCCGGCATGACATCCTTGCGCTGTCTGCCAGTGAGTGCGGGTATATCAAGAATCCGTCTGTGGTGTGTTGTTGTGCGGGCGGCATGCGTTCAGGTTATGAAAAGCCCTGCATCGTGTTGCGCCCTGTCCTTTCATGGCGTCCGGTATGCCGTTATCCTTCTGTCGTGTCCTGCTCTTCGCGCTTTCTCCTCATCTTTTCCTTCAGCTCCTCCCATGCAGCCTCGGTCCGCGGGTCGGGTGTGTGCGAATGTGTCCATTCCTCTTCCCATTCCGCGAATGCCGCCCTGTGTGTGCCGATTCTTTTATGAATTCAAGCAGTCTCAGCTCTTCCTCGTCAGTAGCCCTGCCCTCGAAGTAGAGTATAGCCAGTTGTCTCATGTGATGGTTGTGCCGCATTTGCTGTTTTATATGTATAACAACATAGCGAGGCTGTTCTTGTTATTTTCAGCCGTTTTTTCATGGTTTTTATCTAAATTTAACATTATTGAACTCCGTAAAACCCTTTTCCAGTCCCCGCACGCTTATAGTTCGGCGAGCTGTTCCATTATCGCAGACTTGGCGAGTTTTATGTGTTTTATCACGTGATATGCCGACATGCCTGTCTTTTCTTGTATTTCCCAGTTTTTAAGTCTCTCTTCTCTCGACATCCTGTAAACCATTCTGGTTGTCTCCGGGAGGTTGTCTATGGCGGTATGTATGGTGTTTATCACTTCCTCGGAGATGAGTCCTACTTCCTCATTGCATCCGAAGTTGATGTTGTACAGCCTTTCTTCCTTACGCATCCTTATAAGGTCTGAAGTGAATCTCTTTATTACAATCTTGTGCCTGAGGTAGTTCAGACACTGGTTTCTCACCATGGTGAACAGCATGGCATGTAGTGATATGCCGTCAAGAGACTCGCGTTTCTCGCAGAGCTGCATGAAGCAGTCCTGCACAAGGTCTTTTGCGAGATCTTCGTCTTTCACGAATTTTTCGGCGAATTTGCAAAGACGAGGATTCAGTGTAGTGAAAAGCAGTCTCATGGATTGCTCGTCACCACAGTCGATGATGTCTTTTGTGGCATGGTAGTCAGTCAGTGTCATATCTCAGATGTTTTGTTGTAGTTAGGCTGTTGTTTGTCCTTTGCCGTACATGACAGCATACGTTAAGTTATCAGAGTTTGAGATAGAGAGATTGCCTGGAATAAAAAAGACGTGGGAAAATCTACTCCTCGCTTATCCTGCGTACCGGCCTTCGCAATGCCTTAATCAGGGATAAGCAACGCAGTTAGCCCACGTCGTGATATATTTACTCTCGCATGACACGGGCTCACGCCCGTGTCTATTGAGTGAAAATACACCCGTCGTGGTCCGCAAGGACTATGACTCCCACAAGGAGAACGTCAACGAGCTGCTCGACGAGAA
>OHAI01002697.1_pt1 | contig 12765 bp, 7 predicted proteins | sample 1577091 | NCBI WGS metagenome assembly OHAI01 (sample SAMEA3541548, study PRJEB24748) | human gut metagenome | biome: human gut; feature: human-associated habitat; material: faeces | place: China | collected 2012
AGCGGATCGCAGATCCTGATATTTAATTCCGGCAGATTACAAATCTGCCGGCACATTAGTCTTGTTGGTATTTATGTTTCTAATGAAGCAACTAAGCTAATGTTCTGTCAGATTTGTAATCTGACAGCATGGAATATAAGGATCTGCGATCCGCAGCTTGTCAACAAAAAAGTTTTAGTCTTGTTGTTTTGTTCGATATGCCTTTCGGTTGTAGCTTCTTACAGCTTACTCATAAACTTCTCGCGGTCAACGATGAAGCGCAGGTGAGTGCCTTCGCCTATCACGGCGTCGCCCTGCATAGCTTTGACTGTGAAATACAGTTTACGGCCGTCTACCTTTGTCAGCGTGGCTTCTGCCTTGACCTCAGCTCCTAATGGCGTAGGCTTCAGGTGTGATGACTCTATGTGTCCGCCTACGGTGGTGCTTCCTTCGGGCAGTTCGGGGGCAACTGCCAACATTGCGGCGTTCTCCATCAGCGCCATCATGGCCGGCGTAGCCAACACGGGCATGTCGCCCGAACCCATGGCCTTGGCGGTGAGAGCTTCGGTCACCGTCAGGCTGCTTGTGTGTGTAAGTCCTGTTTCCAGCATAATATTTATAGATGATTTTATTTTCAATGTTCAAAAATACATAATCTTTACTTTACGTGCAAGCTATTAAGTGCCGATTTTTTGTTTTGCAATATAAAATAAACTAACTTTGCATCGTGAACATAAAAAAGATAATAACATTATGGCATTAATAAAATCAATAAAAGGTCTGACACCCAAATGGGGCAAGGACTGCTATTTCAGCGAGAACGCCACTGTTGTTGGCGAGGTTAACATGGGCGATGAATGCTCAATATGGTTTAACGCCGTTGTGCGCGGCGACGTGGCTCCCGTAACCATAGGCAACCGTGTAAACGTGCAGGACGGTGCCTGCGTGCATGTTACCAACACCACCGGTCCGGTTGTCATTGAAGACGACGTGAGCATAGGCCACAACGCCACCGTGCATGCCTGCACGATACGCCGCGGAGCGCTGATAGGCATGGGCGCAACGGTGCTCGACAATGCCGAAGTAGGCGAGGGTGCAATAGTTGCAGCCGGTGCACTGGTGCTGCAGGGCACAAAGATTGGTCAGCACGAGATATGGGGCGGAGTGCCTGCCAAGTTTATCAAGAAGACACGTCCCGACCAGGCAGAGAGCTTTGCCAAGCATTATGTTGAATACTCTAAGTGGTATCTTGAGGAAGAATAATTAAGTTGTGGCCAACGGCAGACAGCCGTGTGCCGGACGATACTTTTTCGACATAGAGTCAGCGCGGCATGCAGGTAAGGTCATTATTGCTATAACGCACAAAAAAAGTGACGCCCCGCAGGAATCATTCCTGCGGGGCGTCGTTGTCTTATAGGGGTCTTTAAATCTAGGAATTAATAGTCTGTGTTCTGAGGATCAAAGTTTGTCCATCCGTCGAGCCATGTGTCGCCTGCTGCGAAAGCTCCGATGTAAGAAACCTGGTCGAAACCGCTCAGCAGCGAGTTTGTGAATGCTGCAGCGCTGAGCAGCGGGCTGCCTGATGTCGGGATATATCCTGTTGTGTCGAACCAGCCTGTAGCAGCCTCATAGAACTTGTTGCCGCTCTGAGCCTTGAAGAATGTGCTTGAGAATGAAGGCTGAGATTCGTCAACCTGTTTTGTCTCGTAGTTGTAGAGACCGTCAACATAAATCTTGTTGAAGTCAGTACCAACGGCGTTGACATTAGCCAGCCAGATGTTCTCGAGCTTCAGGTTGCCTGCTGTTGCTGCGCCCTGTGTGTCGCCCTTCTCGTTGTCGATGATGATACCGATAGGCCAGCCTATTGCAACAGAGTTGAAGCAGTTGAGGTGAGTGTCGCGGCGTATGTGCATTGCAGCCTGGAACTTGCCGAGGCTTGAGCCGTTGTTGGGATAGTAGTTGCCGCCGTTGATGTAAGAAGCGTCGTTTACGAACGAAGCGTCTGTAGCCATCGGGCCTACGAGTGTCATGTTAGAGAATACGGCAGATGTGTGAGGCTCGCTGTTAGAACCGTCGGCGTTGTTGTCGCTCTCGAAGCTGTTGCTCTGTGATACGTCGGCAATCTTAGAGTCGCGTACTGACAGACCGAACTGAACTTTTCCGCTGAATCCGTTGTCTGTATCGAAGTCGTCGTCCCAGCCTTTGTATGCTACAAGATATTTGCAGTTTACTGTTCCGCCGAACCATTCATAAGAGTCGTCGTTGGTATATGACACCTGTACGTGGTCGATCTTTGTGCCGCTTCCTACAGAACCGAGTGTAAGACCGTTGATCTCCTGGTCAGTCTGGAAAGGATAGCCAGCAAACTCGATGCGCACGTAGCTCAGCACGCCAGAGTTGTCGGCGTCGTCGTTACCTCCGTGCTTGGTGCGCGGACCACCTTCAATCTGCATTTCGCTCTTGTTGTTCTTAGCCTTACCGCAGATGATGATGCCACCCCAGTCGCCCGGACGGCGGTTGCCTTTAGCCTCTTCTGATGTAAACACGATAGGTTCTGTTGCTGTTCCCTGTGCGATGAGCTTACCGCCGCGTTCAGCTATGAGCGAAGCCTTTGTCTGCTTGTCGCCCTTGATTACGGTTCCCGGCTCTATTGTAAGCTCGGCTCCGTCGGCTATGTAAACCCATCCTTTCAGGATATATGTGCCTTTCTTGATAGTCTGCTTTCCTGTGAAAACAAACTCCTGGTCACCGTTTCCGATCTGTGTACCGTTGTCGTTTACGTTGGCGTCGCCGTCTGCCGTGAACAGCAGGTGGTCGCAGGCCTTGATACCGCCGTTGGTGGTCCAGTTGACATCGCTCTGTGAAGTGCCTGAATTGTCGTCGTCGCTGCAAGAGCTCATTGTGAGCGCCATTGCCATGATGCCTAAGCATCCGTAAAGTTTAAACTTGTCCATTTTCATCTTTTTGTTAAACATCTTATAGTGAATAATTTTTTTTATTTTTTCTTTTATGGGAGTAATGGTACTGATTGGAGTGATTGGGGCAGATGTTCCGCTTTATCCCTTTATCAGAACTTATACACGGCGCTTACTCCTATGCTGCGGCCGGGCTTGTATACTCTTGTTATTTGCTCTACCTCGCGGCTTGTTCCGTTTGAGTAGTGAACGTCGGCAAACTGCTTGTAGTAGACTTTCTGTGCCAGCAGGTCGCGTATGCTTAGCTTCACTTCCCAGTGCTTGCCGAATTTCTTCGATGCCGAGAGGTCTATCACGTCGCGGGGCATCTCGTAGCTGTCGGGCACTCTCAGGGTCTCGTTGCCGCTTGTTGTTCCTTCGCTGCGTCCTACTCCGATTATTCGTTTGCCTATGCGGTTGTAGAGCAGTGCTATGTCGAGCTGCATCTTGTCGTTCTTGTAGAATATTCCGGTGTTCACGAGGTAAGGCGACTGCCCCTGCATGGGGCGGTTCTCCTCCTTTGAACCTTCTTCAAACTTCACGCGGCTCTTAATCAGCGCTCCGTTGAACGACCAGCTGAAGCCGGGCAGGCCTATGAACGAGAGGTCTTTGCGTATGTCGAGCTCTATACCGTAGTTGTTGGCACGCTTAGCGTTCATGTAAGAATACACAAGACTTGTTCCGCCCGTAACGGTGTAGGTCCACTCGATAGGTGAGTCGAAGTATTTGTAGAATGCCGCTATTGAGATAAGTTCGCCCTTAGAGGGATAGAACTCGTAGCGGAAGTCTACGTTCTGTATGTAGCATGGCTTCAGGTCGGTGTTACCCTGCACGTCTGATGCCAGGTCGAAGTCGTAGAACACTGAGGGCGACACCTCGCGGAACTCAGGACGGTTGACCGTCTTGCCGTATGACAGGCGCAGCTGGTGCTTGTCGTTAATCTTGTAGGTGGTGTTCACCGAGGGGAACAGGTCGCTGTACTCATAGTTGTGGCTGAAGGGGCTCTCGGCGTTGTCGCGTGTGTTTGTTATCAGCTCCATGTGGTCATATTCGTAGCGCAGTCCGGCGTAGATGTTCAGCTTGCCGAGCGGAATGTTGGCTGCGAAATATCCGGCTCCGAGATAGTTGTTGCCCTTATAGTTGTTGCGCATGTGCTGTTCCTCGAGCAGATACAGGCGGTCGGCACCGAAGTAGCTCTCGTCGCTGAGCATCTCAGACAGGTCGTTCTGGCGGAATCCGTCGGGCAGCGTGTTGCTGGCAGCGTTCCAGTTGTAGATAAAGTCGCGTGTGGTGTACTTACGTGTGCGGTATTCGCCGTAGGCTCCAAACTTGAGCGACGGTGTGAACGATCCGAACTTGAATTCGTGCTTGTCGTTCACTGCTGCCGATACGATGTGCTCGTCGAGCTTTGTCCATTCGCGCGATATGTCGTTGGGGCTTGTCAGCTGCATCACTCCCGGCTCCAGTGCGTCGTTTATGAGATAGCGGCGGCGGTCGGGCACGTTGCGGTTGGCGTAAGAGTAGCTTGCGCTCCAGTCGAGCTCATCCAGCGCAAAGGTGTGCTTTCCGGTTATCTGTCCGTTGTATGTGGTGCGGCTGCGGTAGTAATATTCAGCCGAGTTCTCGTTGTCCGACTGTGCGCTCAGTCCTTCGCGCCATGTGTAGCGGTCGTTGCCAATCTGGTTGAAGATGTTCTTCAGCTGATACTTGCTGTTGCCGTCGGCAGAAAGTAGGGTGAAGTTGAGCATGGCTCCCAGTCGCACGTTGTGGTTATACTGGTCGTCTACAGAGTAGCGCAGATAGTTCGACTGGTCTTTGTCGGCATCATACACGCCGTAGAGGTTGTTCTGCATGTCTTCATACTTGCGGTATTCGTTGCTGTAGTTGAAGGCCGCAATCATTCCGAGCTGGCGGTCGCCCAGTTTCCAGCGGCGTCCCAGCGAGCCCGACAGCTTCAGGTCGCCCAGCGGACTCATCGTCCTTACGCGCCAGTCGTTGTTAAGACCGTTGTTCAGCAGGTCGACACCGTTGCCGGCAATGCTGTTCATCGTGGCGTTTATGCCGCCGTTGAGTCCGCGCATGCCGCTGTCGAAACCTAGGAAGTCGGTGCCCGAGCCCTTGGCATACTTGAAGTCGGAGAATGAAGAAATGTCGTTCCAGTTGCCGCCGACAGACAGCTCGGCTGTGTTTTCCGCCGGAATGTCCTTTGTCGTTATGGTGATGAATCCGCCTGTGTAGTCAGCCGGATATTCGGGCGACGGCGTCTTCACAATCTGCATGTTGTCTATCTGTGAACTTGGAATAAGGTCGAACGAGAAAGCCCTTGAGTCGGCTTCCGAGCTGGGCACGGCTCCGCCGTTGATCCAAACGTTGTTGTAGCGCTGAGAGAGTCCGCGCACCATGACAAACTTGTCGTCGATGAGGCTCACGCCCGGCACTCGGCGTATTACCTCTCCTGCGTTAGTGTCCTGTGTCTTTGTTATTTCCTGTGCCGATACGTTGCTCACTATGACGGGACTGCTCTTGGTCATCTGTATTACCGCGATCTCCGTATTCTTCCTAGCCACGCCGGTAACCGTAACCTCCTTCAGCGTCTGTTCGTCGGGTGTGAGCTTTATCTCTAACACCTGTGGCTGAGCTTCAGCCCGAACCCCGTCAATTTTTTTAGTCTTGTAAGAGATGTATTTTATGGTTAAAGTATAATTTGCGTTTTCGTCGAGTCCGCTGAACGTGAACAGGCCGTCGATGTCTGTTGCAGCCGCTTTGGCCGTTCCTTCAATCTGCACGGTTGCTCCGATGAGCGCCTCGCCTGTCGTACTGTCTGTAACTTTTCCCTTAATGTCTGCCGCGTATGCTCTGAATGCTGTCAGGATGAATATCAGCGCCACGGCTAATCTTAACCTTTTAATCATGCTTTGAAATGCTTTCTATCGTTTACGGCTGCAAAGTTATATGCGGCATGTTGCAATAAGGTTAACGCCATGTTATGAAAGACTGACAAACGTGTTGCAATGGCGTAACATTATTTTCATTTTGTGACAGTTTTTCCACGGGCATAAATCATTGACGCAGGAATGAAATAAAAACGCCCTGCCGCCGTTCTTATAGTATATATGATAACACTACTGCTGGCGGTCGCCCTGACGGCCGCGCCATACGACAGCACCTCGGTTGCCGCAGACGACACCATAGCGGCTAAAGACAGACTTAAGGCCGAGGCTTACCGGGCTAAGCGCGAGATAGACAAGATACTCGACATGCGCGACAGCCGGGCGCGGAGCCGTGTAGACACAAGCTATATTGAGCGCACGCCGCAGCGGCTGCGCTTCAGGCTCACGCTCAACGCCTCGGGCTCTGACATACGCACGCGGGGCGTCAACGCCGACGGCAACTTCAATACGGAGATGAAGGCGCAGAACAAATACACCGTAAGTCTCAGCGCCGCTTACCGCGGACTGTCGCTCAGCGTGGCCATGAACCCGGCACATCTTGCAGGCGAGAAGAAAGACTATGAGCTGAACATGAACGCCTACGGCAACAAGTTGGGCGCCGACGTGATATTCCATTCGGCAAAGACTTTCGAGGGCAGTGTCCGCACTCAGCGCGGCGACATCAGCATACCGGCCGGACTGATAAGCCAGAACATGCTGACGCTCAACGCCTATTATGCCTTCAACGGCCGCCGCTTCTCTTATCCTGCCGTGTTCAGCCAGTCGTGGATGCAGAAGCGCAGCTGCGGAAGCCTCATGCTCGGCGCCTCGTTCATGGGCGGAGTGCTCAAGGCGCGCCACGACGACGTTATAGGCAACCCTGAGTCGAGGCTAAGCATACTCTGCGTCGGCTTAGGCGCGGGCTACGGCTACAACCTTGTGCTGCGTCACGGCTGGCTCATACATCTGTCGGCGCTGCCCGAACTTGTGGTCTACAGCCGAAGCCGGCTGACAACAGGCGGCAGCCGCACCAGGATGCCCTACAGGTTTCCGAACATAATAGCCGTGGGGCGCATTGCCGTGATCAGGCATTTCGGCCGCTATTTCGCCGGGTTTACCTCTGTTGTAAATACCTCGCAGCTTGGCGACCGCGACGAGCTGCTGCTGAACATCACCAAGTGGCGCGCACGCATCTTTATAGGTATAAAGATCTGAGGCGTGCCGGCAGGATGTGCATAACTCTACACAGACGCTTTCGGCTTTTGGAACGCGTCGGCCGATGAATCTCGTATATTTTTTGAACAGAAACTCGTCACTCGTCACATTCGTGTGTAAGACGTTGATAGTCAGTCTTTTGTAGTGTGACGAGTTGAAAAGCCAACTCGTCACATAAGCGTCGCAAACCTGATGCGTGATGAGTTGAAACGGCAACTCGTCACACTGCAATGCGTTGATTGTCAGAAGGTTAAACCGCTGTGTGACGAGTGATGAGTTTTTAGGAAAAATATTTTTTCGTACAGATTTGTTATATTTACTGATTTAGGTTGACCGGCTCTCCGCCTACTCCTGACAGAGGTCGACTCAGCCCATGCAGGCAAAAGCTATCCTTTTGTGTCGTAAAAGACCACATTTTGTAGTCTGAAGGCATACCTTTCGCAAGGCAAAAGACCGCATATTGCCAGGCAAGGTTTTCGTCAGATTTTTCTTGACATAGCCCGTCATGCCTGCGAAAAATCTGACTAAAATCCGCTAAGCAAAAATACAGAGCAAACCCTTATGGCTGATTTGGGATAAAAACACCGGAGGGACATGCGTCATGGCGCATGCCCCTCCGTCAAACTGAATCATAAAAAACATGTATTAAGCCGTATGCGGCCGATGCCGCATTGGGGGTTAATCTTCACCCCAGATGCTCTTGTGTTCAGGCGCGAGCATCGGACCGTCGCTGACTTCATCGTTCCATCCCAGGTCGGTATCTGATACCGGGGGAATATTAGATGCCTGCATCAGGTTGCCTTCAAACTTTACTTCTACTATTTTACATTCCGGTTTTATATACTTTTCCATAATATGTTTCTCCTTTATCTGTCTTATTTAATGTTGTTGTTTATTTCACTGCTACTTTCTTACCGCCTACGATGTATATGCCTTTGGGCAGCTTGTCGAGGCTCTTGCCTGCGTAGACGCCGGTTACGGTGTAAATCTTCTGGCTGTTGTCGTTGCCGTTCATAACGCCGTCTATGCCAGTTGTGCCGCCGTCGCCGTCGAGCGAGAAGCCTTCAGGAGCCTGCGATGCGTCTGTTATGTCGATGGCAAGGAATGCGCGGTTGGCTGTGTATTCGAATGCTGCGCCGTCGGCTGCGCCCCAGTAGAATCCGCATTTGCCGTCGTTGCCAAGTGCAAGCTTGTAGTATTTAACGTTGGTTCCCTCAACAAATGTCTTTCCTTCAGCGTCAACGTTTTCTGCGCCATAGAGCATGTTGCCTGCAGGAGCCGTTTCTTCAGATGTAGTGTAGTTTACGGTGTAGTCGCCTTTCTCGCCTTTAAGCACGATAGGAGTCTTTGCAGGAACAACAGTGCCCGGCTGATAGTTGTAGCTTATGGTGAGCTGGTTTGTCTCCTTGTTGGCTTTGGTTACAATTCCGCCCTGCACATTCTCCGGCATTACAAATGCCTTGTCGGTGTAGTATGTGGCGAAGCCGGCATCGGTGATTGAGAATGAACCGGTGGTAGGCTCTGACACTTTTTCCCATACAAAGGTTATGTCTTTGATGTATAATGCTCCGTCGTTGCTTCTTATTCCAACATAAGGATAGTTGCCTTCGATGGTCAGTGTTGATGTCGTAGATTCATCTTCGTATATGGCAGAGGCAATAGGCTTCTTATAATCATATAAATCTGCTGTGCTTGTGTATGGTTCATCACTGCCATATATATCTAATTGTTTTCCGGATGGAGTAGAACTATCCCAAGTAACAACTATCTGAGTTATTCTTCCGCCAGATGTTGTAGAGACAATTCCTGCATTCTCTTTTGATCTTAATTGTATAGAGCCATTTTTCTTGGCAGAATTACCTGCATAAACAGCACCTGAAGTCTTTGTTACGCCAGAGAAATCAGTATAGTGTGTATCTGTAGCAGCCAAATCTTCAGCTGTGATAACGTCGCTATAAACCTGCTGGTTCGGGTCAACAATATTCACCGTGCATGTTGCAGTTGCGCCTGTATATTTGTCGCTTTCTGCCAGTGTTGCAGTAACGGTTACGCTTCCGGCTGTAGTGCCTGCCAAGAATTCGCCTGATTCTTCATCTATATACCAGTCGCCGTCTGTAGTAGAATAAGTTATCTGTGCATCCGGATTGTTTGATACGGCTTTCAGAGTAATTATCTTACCAAAGTTCACTGTATATGATGACTGTTCAAATTCGAGTGTTGCGGCGGTCTTGCTTACTTCGTCTTTTGTTATGTCGTCCTGTGAAAAGACGTTCAACTGCTTCGTGTCGAAGTAAATTCCGGGTACTCCAATTATGTCTATTGTTTCTCCCAATGTCATTGAGATATTTTTGTTGTTTGCTCTTACTGCAAATTTAAATCCGTTTTGTGATATTTCGCCGTTTTGACTGTTGAAAGCCGAAGTTACTTCAGCTGCGGTTACTTTAACAAGGCGTGATTCATATTTGTCGTAGTTGTTTGTAAGTTCTTCAAGAGTAACTTCTGTCGGAGCTACTGCTCCTCCGTCTGTTATAGTTATGTCGCCTTCGATGCTTGTCAGTTCGGCCCAGTTGCTATACATAAAGCCTTTTACAGTGGCTGTGCCGTTGATAACCTGACCTTCCTTAAAGCTGTTGTTATAATTGAAATATTGTATACCTGTTCCGTTTTCTTCGATAAATGCATTGTAGCCGCTTACCTTTGTTACAACGGCATTGTTCAGGCTTACAATATATTCTTTAGCGTCCTTTTGGCTTGTTACGTTGTCTTCTCTTATCTTGGCGCGCAGTTCGGCAAGTCCGTTCAGCGCATCAATCTTTGTATATGTGGCTGATGCCTCACCGCTGTTTTCCAAAGCTCCGTTAGGGTCAACTGTTATGGCGCGTATTGTTGTTGTAGCGTCTATAGTAAGTCCTTCGCTCGGAAATTCAGTTGAGTTGGCGTCGAGTGTAGCCTCCGGGTCTGTAGTATAAACAATCTTTCCGCCTTCAGTGGCTGTTGAGGCTGTAACGGTCAATGTGTTTGCGAACGATGTGCCTGAAGCAGGACTGAATGTCGGGGCGATGCATTGAGTTGTTGAAGATGCTTTTGTGAAAATCTTAACGTTGTCAATAAAAGCACGTTTTGAAGTAGTTGCAATCGTGATTGTTGAATTTGATGTTCCACCTGAGATTTCAACTGTTTTAGTCTCAAAAGCATCATTTATGGTTGCAGAATATTCAACTGTCTCTTTTTCCGTTCCGTCAAGTGAAATTTTAATGTCACCTTCAATTGTTGTCCAACCTTTAACATCAAAAGTAACGTAGAAAATGCCATTGTTAGAAGATAAATCTAACGTCTTGGTTGTTATGGATCCAGTTTTGCTACTCGTTCCCAATTTTACAGTTCCACCAGCTTGATAGGTATTTGTCGTTATAGGAAATTTATCATTTTTCCATGATTTATTTGAAGGACCACTAGTATTATTGTTTGTTCCTTCATTTGCACTTGAAAAGTCTTCTTCAAGATAAACCGTCTCTTGTCCCCATACATTTACCGAGGCCAAGCACATAAGGGTCAGCAGCCAAAGTGCCAATCCTCTTCTTTGTGTGTGTAAAAGTTTTTTCATAAAATTAGTGTTATAAATTAGTCGATTTTTTAATAGTTAATATCTTGTATTTATATCTTATGCAGGTGAGGTTTTGTGTGCCTCAAGAGATAATTCAGAAGTGTAATATATCCAAGATGCAAATATATGGATATAATTCCAATAAATATAAAAAATGTGAATAAATTATTGCTTTGAAACTAATTTATAATAAAAACGTAAAACTGTATATGTTACGTGCTTGTTTGTCGATTTATTTTCGTGTCTTAATCTTATTCGTTATATGAGCTTTGCGGCATGTCGTGGCTTTATACTTTTGTCGGTAATAAAGCTAAAATGACGTTAAAGACTTTGTGTTTTGGCGTGCGGCAGGATGACATAAATGCATATTTTATTATTTTTGTGGAAACATTAAACACCGGCGCTGTACGGGCTGTATTCGCTGCGACACGCCAAATATAATACGAGGATATGATGAAACATACTGTTTTGCTGACATTCTTTATGGCACTGACCGGCCTTTCGGCACACGCCGCCGGCTATGACGACAATGCCATGAAGGTGAAAGAAATGAAACTGAGTAACGGACTTACAGTGTGGATAAACGAAGACCATGCGCTGCCGAGAGTGTTCGGCGCCGTGGTGGTGAAGGCAGGAGCAGCAGACTGCCCCAACACCGGCATTGCACACTATTTTGAACACATAATGTTTAAGGGCACCGACAAGATTGGTACGGTGGACTATGAGAAGGAACGGCCCTGGCTCGACTCGATATCAGCCAAATACGACCTGCTGGCGCAGACCGCTGACGAGACAACGCGCCGGCAGATACAGGCCGACATAAACCGGCTTGGGGCAAAGGCTGCCGAGTATGCCATACCCAACGAGTTCAGCAACCTTGTGTCGCGCTACGGAGGTTCGGGGCTTAACGCCGCAACGAGCCTCGACTATACCGTATATTACAACACGTTTTTGCCGCAGTATGTAGACCAGTGGGCGTCGCTCAACAGCGAGCGCCTTGTCAGTCCCGTGTTCCGCCTGTTTCAGAGCGAACTCGAAACCGTGTACGAAGAGAAAAACATGTATGCCGACAATGTGCTGATGAGCGCATACGAACGTGTGATGGAAAACTTCTTCGGCGGCACGCCTTATGCCTATCCGATAATAGGCAGCACCGAAAGCCTGAAGAATCCGCGGCTGAGCGAGATGCAAGGCTTCTACGACCGGTATTATGTGGCAGGAAACATGGCGCTGATACTTGCCGGCGATGTGTGCGCCGACTCTATTAAACCGCTTCTTGAGCGCACTTTCGGGCGTATAAGGGCAGGCGAGGCTCCGGCGCGCAGCGAGTTTACGCCCGTGTCGCTCGCATCGCAGCCCGAAGTAAGGCTGCGCATACCTTATCCTATAGTTAAGGGCGAGCTTATGGCATTTCGCACTCCGCCGCACGGACATGCCGACGAGGCAGCGCTCGACATAGCTGTAAGACTGCTGACAAACAACTTTGGTTCGGGCAAGCTCGACTCTATAAGCAACAACGGCGACGCGCTTATGGCCACGGCCATGACTGCCGCGCTTAAGGATGCAGGTATAACGTTTGTGGCAGGAGTGCCGAGTCTGCCGTTCGGCTCGCGCAAGAAACTTATGCGCAGGTGCATGGAGCAGGTGGACAAGGTGAAGAATGGCGACTTCGGCGACAGCGACCTGCAGGCGCTGAAGATGGAAGCCGGACGAGAGCTGAAGCGCAAGCTGGAAGATGCCGACAAACGTGGATGGATGATGGTTGAGGCTTACGGCAACGGCGAAGACTCATGGGCGGAGTATCTTGCGCGTGAGCAGGCTGTAGAGAATGTGAGCCGTGACGACGTGATGCGCGTGGCTCGCAAATATTTCAACAACGAATACATGGACTTCGTGAAGAAATACGGCAGCTATCCTTCCGACAAGGTGTCGCAGCCGGGATATAAGCCCATGCCTGCAAAGAACATAACGGCGCAGTCGGCTTATGCCGCCATGCTCGACTCTATGGGGCACAAGGATGTTGAGCCGCGCATAATCGACTTCGACCATGACGCCTCTCGCATAAGTCTCGGCCGCATGGCAG
>OHAI01002717.1_pt1 | contig 12709 bp, 15 predicted proteins | sample 1577091 | NCBI WGS metagenome assembly OHAI01 (sample SAMEA3541548, study PRJEB24748) | human gut metagenome | biome: human gut; feature: human-associated habitat; material: faeces | place: China | collected 2012
CCGGTAAGCACCCGGCTCGCTGCGGCGGACGCTGCTGCGCCGGGAACTGCTCCATCTGGGCAGCAGCGCGTCCTATCTGCTCAACTGCGCCATGGGTTCGCTGGCGCTGCTGCTTCTCAGCGGCGCAATGAGATACAAGGCGGACGCACTGCGGGCGTTGGCGGCGCGGCTGCCCGCGCAGGAGCTGGGCGCGGTGCTGCTGACCTTCACGGTGGTGCTGGTGGCCGGGATGAACCTCCTCACCGTGCCGTCCGTCTCACTGGAAGGGGAACAGCTGTGGCAGCTGCAAAGCCTGCCGGTAACACCATGGCAGGTGCTGCGGGCGAAGCTGGACCTGCATCTGTTGGTCACCATGCCGCCCGCGCTGCTCTGCCTGGCTTGCGGGCTGGTGCTTCTGCGTACACCGTGGATTTTGGTCCTGCTGGCGGGTCTGCTGGTGGCATTGGATGTTGTTTTCACAGCTGCCGCCGGGCTGATGTTCGGCGTGACGATGCCACAGTTCCACTGGACGAGCGAGATGGCCGTCATCAAGCAGAACCCCAGTGTTCTGCTGGCACTGCTTGTCAACTGGGCCGCTGGCTTTGTGCTGGGCATGGGGGTGCTGGTGCTGGCGCAGTTCGTGCCGACCGAGGCCGCATGGATGGCAGCATTGGGCATCCTTGCTCTGGCTGATGGGGCTGCGCTCCGCTGGCTGAAGACGAAGGGCGCAGAACGATTGCAGCGATTATAAAAGATAAAAAGACCCTCTCCGGGCATTGCAGCAAAGCAAGGACGGAGAGGGTCTTTTTGGTGGGTGCGGCTTATTCGATGCCGGTCACTTTGTAGTCCTGGTCTTCAACGGCCTTCTTCAGGGTCTCGTTGGCGACATCGGCGTTCAGGGTGACGACGGCAGTGCCGGTCTCGTGGCTGACCACGGCCTCGTGGACTTCGGGCAGAGCTTCCAGTGCCTTCTTCACGCGGGCCTCGCAGTGGCAGCACATCATGCCTTCAACGTGCAGGGTCTTTTTCATGGAACATTCCTCCTTGACAGTGGATTCCGAAACGGGTTCGGTCGTATCTTCAGCCTGCGGCTGCGCGGCAGCGGGCAGGGCGGAAGTCTTGATCTTGTGGTCGTGTTTGGTGCTGTGCAGGTCGAACAGGTTCAGGCGCAGCGCATTGCTGACGACACAGAAGCTGGACAGGCTCATCGCGGCGGCACCGAACATGGGGTTCAGCGTCAGGCCGAAGGGGATGAACACACCGGCGGCCAGCGGGATGCCGATGATGTTGTAGATGAAGGCCCAGAACAGATTCTCGTGGATGTTGCGCAGGGTGGCGCGGCTCAGGCGGATGGCGGCGGGCACATCGGAGAGCCGGGAGTTCATCAGCACCACGTCCGCCGCATCAATGGCGACGTCCGTTCCGGCACCGATGGCGATGCCGGTGTCGGCGCGGGTCAGGGCCGGGGCATCGTTGATGCCGTCGCCGACCATGGAAACCTTGCCGGAGGCTTGCAGCTTGCGGATGACGGCTTCCTTGCCGTCGGGCAGGACGCCAGCGATGACCTCATCCACGCCTGCCTGACGGCCGATGGCGTCGGCGGTGCGCTGGTTGTCGCCGGTGAGCATCACGACCCGGATGCCCATGTTCTGCAATTCACGGATGGCGCGAGGGCTGTCCTCCTTGATGGTGTCGGCCACGGCCACTACGCCCAGCAGACGGCCGGCGCCGCCGAAGTAGAGCGGCGTTTTGCCCTCGCTTGCCAGCGCGGCGGCTTTTGCCTTCAGGCTGGCGGGCACAGCGGCCTTTGTCGCAAGGAAGGACGCATGGCCTGCGTAAACTTCTTTGCCGTCCAGCGTTGCAGTCAGGCCGTTGCCGGGCAGGGCTGCAAAGTCGGAGACTTCCGGGGCCTCGATGGCATGGGCCTCGGTGTAAGCGAGGATGGCCTTGGCCAGCGGATGCTCGCTCCTGCGTTCCAGCGCGGCGGCAAGGGTCAGCAGCTCCGTCTCGCTCACGCCCTCGGCGGGCAGGATGTCGGTGACCTTGGGTTCGCCGCTGGTGATGGTGCCGGTCTTATCCAGCGCCACGATCTGGGTGCGGCCTGCGGCTTCCAGCGAAGCGGCCGTCTTGAACAGGATGCCGTTCTTGGCCCCCAGACCGTTGCCGACCATGATGGCCACCGGTGTGGCCAGACCCAGCGCACAAGGGCAGCTGATGACCAGCACCGAGATGCCGCGGGCCAGTGCATAGCCGAACTCCCGGCCCAACAGCAGCCAGACGATGGTGGTGACCACAGCGATGGAGATGACCGCCGGGACGAAGAAGCCCGACACGGTGTCGGCGATCTTGGCGATGGGAGCCTTGGTGGCGGCGGCATCGCTGACCATCCGGATGATCTGCGCCAGAGTGGTATCCTCGCCCACACGGGTGGCCTCGCACCGCAGGAAGCCCGACTGGTTGGTGGTGGCGGCTGAGACCTTGTCGCCCTCGGCCTTGTCCACCGGGATGCTCTCACCGGTCAGTGCGCTCTCGTTCACGGCGCTGCTGCCTTCCAGCACGATGCCGTCCACCGGGATGTTCTCACCGGGGCGGACGACAAAAACATCACCCTTGCGCACTTCGGCGATGGGGACGCTGACTTCGGTGCCGCCCCGCAGGAGGGTGGCCGTTTTGGGAGCCAGCTTCATCAGGCTCTTGAGTGCGTCGGTGGTCTTGCCTTTGGAGCGGGCTTCCAGCATCTTGCCCACCGTGATGAGGGTCAGGATCATGGCGGCCGACTCAAAGTAGAACTCCATCATATAGTGCATGACGAGAGCGTCGTTGCCATCCACCTGCGCGCGGGTCATGGCGAAGAGGGCATAGGTGCTCCAGAGGAAGCTGGCCGAGGAACCAAGCGCCACCAGCGTATCCATGTTGGGGGCGCGGTGGAGGAGGCCCTTGAAGCCGTTGATGAAGAACTTCTGGTTGATGACCATCACGATGCCCGCCAGCAGAAGCTGAACGAGGCCCATCGCGACATGGTTGCCATCGAACCAGTGGGGGAGCGGCCAGCCCCACATCATGTGCCCCATGGAAAAGTACATCAGCACCGCCAGGAAGAGCAGGGAGGCGATGAGCCGCTTTTTCAGTTTGGGGGTCTCGTGGTCGGCCAGAGCGTCGAGGTCGGCGCTGGGGTCCGGGGCGGCGGTGGGCCCGCCTGCTTTCGGGCTGGCGCCATAGCCTGCATCCTGCACCGCCTTGACGATGGCGGCAGCACTCGCAGTGCCCTCCACGCCCATGGAGTTGGTGAGCAGGCTCACCGAGCAGCTCGTGACGCCGGGCACGGCATTTACGGCCTTTTCCACCCGTGCAGAGCAGGCCGCGCAGCTCATGCCGGTAACGTTGTATTGTTCCATAGTCTTCACTCCTTGCGATGGGTCAGCTTGTCCGAAAAAGGGTCATTTCATGAGTTTGGGCAGCAATTTCAGCAGTTCGTCCAACTTTTCGTCGCTGCCCGCGCGCAGGTCGTCTGCGACGCAGGTGCGCACATGCTGGCTGAGCAGCTCTCTGGAAAAGGCGTTCAGCGCAGAGTTTGCCGCCGCTACCTGCACGAGGATGTCGGCACAGTAGACGTCTTTTTCGACCATGCCGCGGATGCCCCGGATCTGGCCCTCGATGCGGTTCAGCCGATGGATGAGGCTCTTGTACTCCTCCTCGCTCCGCTTTTTGTGGCGGCAGCAGCAGGCGTGCAAGGTCTCTGCTTCGGCCTGCGCTGTTTCGGCAACTGCATCTTCGCAGCAGGGGGCAGGGGACGCTTCGTGCAGGGCACAGCGGGGGCAGGGCTCCATCTCGCTGCTCATGGGAACCACTCCTTTCAAATTACCCCTTGGGGGTATCTTTCGTACAAAGGCATTGTAGCACAGCTTGTCCTACAGAACAAGTAGGAAATGAAAATTCAATTGTGAATTTTTTGTGAACACAGAAGACAAAAAAAGAAGGAGCTGCTGCAAACTCCCTCCGTCACAGCGTCGCTGTGCCAGCTCCCTCATGGAGGGAGCCTTGGCGCAAGGGTCAGCTGTAAAAGGCCCCCTCGCAGAGGGGGCTGTCACCGTAGGTGACTGGGGGAGCATCAACAACTCCTGAAAGGCAAGCGCTTATTCGCAGAATTTCCGCATAAAGGCGATGTCGCTGGCGGCGCGGGCGGGGACGGCTTCCTCACGCAGGACCGGGAAGGCGGCCTGCGGCATCTGCTTCAGCATGGCGAAGCCGCCTGCATAGTCCACGCAGGAATCCTCCAGGCTGGTGGAGTACAGGGTGCCATCCGGCCGGAAGTTCTGGCCCTTGAAGTGGACGGCGGCGATCTTGTCGCCGTACCAGCTGCCCACCTTGTCCCAGATGCGGCGCTGCGCGTCCAGCGAAGCATCCTCCGGGCCGACGTAGTTGGCAAAATCGCAGAGGACGCGCAGATTGGGGCTGGCGATGGTGTCCAGCACCATCTTGACGGCCTCCGGGGTGTTCATGGCGTGGTAGTAGACGCACTCTACGGCGAACAGCACCCCCTGCTCCTCACAGACGGGCAGGATCTCGCCCAGGCTGCGGAGAAGGGCTTCCTGCGCTTCCTTGCGGGTGACGCCGGGCTGCTTGGCCATGTTGGTGGTCTCGCTGCCCATGCAGCCGGCGCGCAGCGCCTTGGTGACCGGGATCTGGCTCAGCACCTTGGCGACCTCGGCGCGGCGCTTGTCCTCGTCGGCATAGCTCAGCTCGACATAGGTGCCGTTCACCGCGATGGAAACACCGGCAGCGGCGGCAGCGGCGCGGGTGGCCTCGACCAGTTCCGGGGTGACATCGGCATAGCTCTTCACGCCCTCAATGGCCTTGGTGTAGGCCAGCTGGGTGCAGGCAAAGCCCGCCTTGCCGATGGAAGCGAACAGCTCATCCGGGGTGTGACGGCCAAAATCGTGCCCGCGGGCACCGATCACAAATTCAGGCATGACTTCCTCCTTCTCCAAAGATGCGTTCTGCGAACAGGTGCAGCTCCTTGCCCCACCAGTACCAGTCGTGGGAGACATCACTGCCCCAGAACTCGCAGTGGGCGGGCAGCCCGGCGGCGGTCAGGGCCTCGGAGAGGGCGCGGGTGTCGGCCTGTGCCTCTTCCTCGTAGCTGCCCTGCCCGGCGCAGAGGATGAGGTCGTTCTCCTCCGCCTTGGCAAAGGCCTTTTTGTCCACGAGGCCGGTCTCGGTCAGGTAGGCGAGGGGGGCATTGCGGAGCACGAGGTCGTCCTCGGCGCTGCCCAGAAAGCGGCTCATGTCGTACAGGCCGGACAGGCCGATGGCACCGCCGAACACCTCCGGGCGGCGCAGGCGGCAGTTGACGGCCTGACAGGCACCGGTGTCCACGCCGACGCACCAGATGAGCTGGCCTTTCTTGGTCTGGTTCAGTTCCCGGATGTGGGCGGCCAGCTCGGTGGACAGGTAGTTGAAATACTTTTCCTGCATCTCGGCCCGGCGGCGGGGCGCAGCATCCCCGGCCAGCAGGCTCTCGGCGTCGATGCCGTCGGCGGTAAAGAGCTGGAGTTTGCCGCTGCTCAGCAGGGAAGCCACTGCTTCGGGCATCCCGTTGTTTTCCCAATCGTAGAAACGGCCCCCGCGGGCGGGCAGGGCCAGCACCGGCACACCGGCCGTGCCATAGACCTTGAACTCCATTTCGCGGCCGAGCATCCGGCTCCACTCTTTATAATAGGTACCTTGCATCATGAAAGCATCCTCCTGAATTTATACGAATTGATTCCGCACCGGGTCGTATCCATACCCGGCGGCAGCGAGCGTTGCGCACAGCGCGGCCTTGTCCTCGTCCAGGTCGTCGCACAGTGCGTCGAGGCTGGGGTAGAAGTCGCGCAGCTTCAGGTTCACCATGCTCAAAAGCATGATGGGGTCATGGGGCAGAGCCATCTGAAAAACCTCCTCCTGGAAAACAAAAAAGCCGGTCACTCGACAAAGTGACCGGCAAATGCAGCTACTTAGACAGCGCGGGTAACTTTGCCAGCGCGCAGGCAACGGGAGCATGCGTAGATATACTTGGGAGAACCCTCCACGACCGCCTTGACACGACGGACATTCGGCTTCCAGGTACGGTTGGAACGGCGATGGGAGTGGGAGACCTTGATGCCAAAGGTAACGCCCTTGCCGCAGCATTCACACTTAGCCATGATACTTGCACCTCCTAGCAGTGAAGTAAGGAATTCAAAATAATCAGCTTGACTATTGTACCAGAGTCGGGCAGAAATTGCAAGCATTTTTTTGAAATTTCTGCAACCTTTTTTATCTGTGGGCCAAACCCTTGTCTGAAATCGAAAAACATAGTACAATAAGACAAAATAATCCACTGTTAGGAGAATACGATGACCTCACGCGGACTGTACTATCTGATCCGGGCGCTGGTGACGCTGGTCGCCATCCCGTTCCACGAAGCGGGCCACGCCCTCGCGGCCTGGCTGCTGGGCGACCCTACGGCCAAGCGGGAGGGCCGGCTGTCGCTGAACCCGTTCCGCCACTTTGACCTGATGGGCACCCTGTGCATGGTGCTGGCGGGCGTGGGCTGGGCAAAGCCGGTCTCCACCGACCCGCGCAATTTCAAGAACCCCAAGGCGGGCATGGCGCTCACGGCGCTGGCAGGCCCGGTGGCAAATCTGCTCCTGGCTTACCTCGCGATGGTGGTCTGGAAGCTGCTGTATTACTGGGCCCCGGTCACGGTCGGAACCGTGTTTGCAGCCCGCTTCCTGCAATATCTGGTCATGATGGACGTCAGTCTGGCGGTGTTCAACCTCATCCCGGTGCCGCCGCTGGACGGCAGCCGGGTGCTGCTGGCGGTGCTGCCCCAGCGCATCTACTTCGGCATCATGAAATATGAGCGGGTGATCCTCATCGTCATGCTGGCGGTGGTCTGGAGCGGCTTTCTGGACGGCCCGCTTACCCTGTTGAACGATGCCGTGTGGGACCTGCTGGATCTGGGCACCGGCTACATCGACCAGATCGCCTATTCCATGTATTACGCATCCATCGGGACGGTGATCTGAGTGGCAGAAGAGCTGACGTTCCATCTGGCGGACTTCGAGGGCCCGCTGGAACTGCTGCTGACGCTGGTGCAGAAGCACAAGATGGACCTGCACAACATCCCCATTCTGGAACTCATCGACCAGTACACCTGCACTGTGGCGGCGGACGCCGGAGCCGACCCGGAGACGGCCAGCGCCTTCATCGAGATGGCGGCGCATCTGGTGGAGATGAAGAGCTATCTGCTGCTGCCCCGCAGCGAAGAGGGCGAGCGGATGAAACAGGAACTGACCGGCCAGCTCATCGAGTACGACCAGTGCCGCCGGATGGCCGGGGCATTGCGCGCAAAAGGGGAGCAGGCCCCGGTCTTCGTCCGGAGACCGCTGGAAGTGGAGCAGGACAACACCTACGACCTCTTCCACTCGCCGCAGGTGCTGGCGGACTGCTGGCAGGCGCTGGCGGGCCGGAAAGCGGCCGTCGTCCGGCAGCCCACCCAGCAGCAGTTCGAGCCGCTGGTGTCCGCGCCGGTGGTGTCGGTGAACAGCCGGGTGGTCTATATCCTGCGCCAGCTCATCGGGGGCAGTGCCCGGAAGCTGGGGCAGCTGTTTTCCCGCCGCCAGAGCCGGAGCACCCATGTGGCCACCTTTCTGGCCCTGCTGGAACTGGTGCGCGGCGGGCGTGTCACCCTCGGCCCGGACGGTGCGATGACCATGCGCCGCGGGCGGCTGGAACGCACAAAGGAGAACGAATGAACCAGAAAAAACTGCGAGCCGCCGTGGAGGCGATGCTCTTTGCCTATGCGGAACCCATCGGAGCCGACAAACTGGCCCAGGCGCTTCAGATGCCGGTCTCCAGCGTGGAGCCGGTGCTGGAAGAGCTGCGCACCCGCTATGCCCGCGAGGACAGCGGCCTGTGCCTGCTCCACCTGAACACCCACTGGCAGCTGGCTACCAAGGCCGACTTTGCCGAACCGGTCCGCCGGGTGCTGGATACCCGGCGCTCGGTGCCGCTGGGCCCGGCGGCGATGGAGACACTGACCGTCATCGCTTACAACCAGCCGGTCTCCCGCGCATTCATTGAGCAGGTGCGCGGCGTAGACTCCTCGTCCAGCGTGTCCGGCCTGCTGGAAAAAGGCCTCATCGAAGAGGCCGGGCGGCTGGACCTGCCCGGACGGCCGGTGGCGTTCCGGACGACGGATGTGTTTCTGCGGTGCTTTGGCCTGTCCAGCCTGGACGACCTGCCGCCCATCCACAGCAGGGAAGAAAGCGGGGGAGAGGTATGAGTGTTCTGAGCGTTTTGGGAGCGGTGCTGCTCGTTCTCTTGAAAGGGATCGGCGTCCTGCTGCTGGTGGTGCTGATCCTGGCGGTGGTGCTGCTGTTCTGCCCCTTCTGCGCGGACGTGCAGTGGGAGAACGATGTGCTGACCATCCGGGCCGGTGCGCTGGGGCTGACCCTGCCGGTGTTCCAGTATCCTGCACCGGAAAAGCCGAAAAAGAAAAAGAAGAAAAAACCGGCCGAACAGAAAGCGGACAGGAAGCCCAGGCCGGAGACCCCGCCCCGCAAAAAGGCCCGGCTGACCCTGAACATCCTCTGCACCATCCTGCGGGGGGCGGGCCGGCTGACCAGAGCCATCATCGGGTCGCTGCGCATCACGAAGATCGACGTCGTGCTGGGCGTCCGGGGTGAGGACCCCGCCGAAGCTGCCCTCAGCTATGGCAGCCTGAACGCCTGGCTCTATCCGGCACTGGGCTTCCTCGACCGGTTCGTCTATCTCGATTTTGAGCAGCTGCGGCTGCTTCCGGATTTCGGCTCGGCCCAGCCGACGGTGCAGGACCGGGTGTCCTTCCGGGTGTCGGCACAGGCGTATGCCATCGTCTTCACGGCAGTGCGTGTGCTTTACGAGTTCTGGCGCGAAAAAGTGCTGGACGTCTTCCTATAATTTGGTTATAATATAACTGTATGGTGTGTTCTGCCTGTCCGCTGCGGCGGGGGCAGTTCCGGAGAAAGCGTTCCCGCTTTTTCCCACTCATTGAAATAAGGAGGCCGATTTTATGGCTGAGCATCCGATCCAGGGTTTAATGAACGTCACGATGGACAAGGTCCGTCAGATGGTGGATTCCAACACCATCGTGGGCAAGCCCATCACCACCGAGGACGGCACCACCATCCTTCCGGTGTCCAAAGTCAGCTTTGGCTTTGCGTCCGCAGGCACGGACTTTGACGGCAAGAATGCTGCCAACAAGGACCTGTTCGGCGGCGGTTCCGGCGCGGGCGTCAACATCCAGCCGGTGGCCTTCCTTGTCATCAAGGACGGCTGTGTCCGCACCATCCAGCTGTCCGACGGGGCCAACACCGTGGACCGCGCCCTGACCATGATCCCCGAACTGGTGGAGAAGGTTAGCGTCCTCATCGACAGGAAGGGCGGCAAGGCGGCCCCCGCGGAGACCGGCCCCGAAGCGCCCAACGCGTAAGAAAAGGCGCATGAGCTTCCCCTTGAGGGGAGCAGCCGAATGAAGCAAGATGGATGAGGCAAACGCGCGAACATGCGCACCCTCATCCGGCACTGCGTACCACCTTTCCCGCAAGGGCAGGGCTCTTCAGCGCGGTGCATTTTGAGCGCCGGGAGGCGCACAAGGAGTAAACGAACAATGGCAGAAGAACGTATTCAGAAGATCATGAGCGAGCAGGGCCTGTGCTCCCGCCGCGCGGCCGAGCAGATCATTGCTGAGGGCCGCGTCAAGGTCAACGGCCACCCGGCCAAGGTGGGCGACAAGATGGACCCCAACCGCGATGTGCTGCATGTGGATGATGAGCGCATCTACATTCAGAAGAACCAGCAGCTCTACTATCTGGCGCTGTACAAGCCCCGCGGCTACGTGACCACCGCCAGCGATGAGCTGGGCCGCAAGACCGTCATGGAGCTGGTCAGCGACATCCCCGCCCGCCTCTACCCGGTGGGCCGCCTGGATAAGGACAGCGAGGGTCTGCTGCTGATGACCAACGACGGTGCCTTTGCGCAGGCCGTCACCCATCCGTCCGGCGGCATCTCCAAGCTGTACCGCGTTACCGTGCAGCCCCGTGCCGACGAGAGCCAGATCCTGAAGATGAGTTCCGGCGTCGTGCTGGACGATGGCACCAAGACCATGCCCTGTGCCATCAATGTCGTGACCGACGAGCCGGGCCGCACCGTGATGGAGATGACCCTGAAAGAGGGCAAGAACCGCGAGATCCGCCGGATGTGCGAGGCCGTCGGGCTGGAAGTCGTCCGCCTGAAGCGGAACGCCGAGGGCGTCGTCAAGCTGGGGATGCTCAAGCCGGGCACCTACCGTGAGCTGACCAAGGCAGAGATCAACGGCCTGCGCGCCGCAGCCGCCAAGGGCCGTGCCCAGACCCGCAGCGCTGCGCTGCAATCCAAAGCGGCCGAGCGCCGCCCCCGCGGCCCGGTGGGGCAGGGCGCAAAGCGCGGCGAGCGCAATGCACCCGCAAAACGGAGAAAATGATGGTCCCCACAGCATCTTTGTCGGGCAGACCAAGGCGGCCGGGCCTGAGATGGAAAAGATTGTGAGATTTTCCCTCAAAAATGGGGCGTTCGGCACTTGAGAATCCTGACAAAATATAGTATAATAAATCTAATTTTGAAAGCTCAAAATAGACAAAGCAGGAGGTCTTACCATGGCTTCAAAGATCAACAAAGGAGAAATCCTCGCCAAGTTTTTCGATGACGGGGAATATACCGCACTGTTTGCGGACGGCGCGGTGAGCGCTGCCTGCGGCTATGCGGCTGGCCAGCAGGCCTACGCCGTCTACCAGAACGGCGAGGCAGTCACCGTGAAGGACGTTGAGAAGAACATCAAGGTCCTCGAAATGGCTGCTCAGACGGGCTGCCCCGTGGTCACGTTCTACAACTCGGTCGGCGCAAAGCTGGCAGAGGGTCTGGACGTTCTGACCGCGACCGCCAAGCTGAACGCTGCCATCTCCAAGGTGTCCGGCGTCGTGCCCCAGGTGGCAGTCGTCACCGGCGTGTGCGGCGGTACCAGCGCCCTGAACGCTGCCAGCGCAGATGTCTGCGTCATGGCAAAGGACGCCGAGCTGTTCTTCACCGCGCCCTTCACCTCTGCCGCCAAGGGCGACAAGGTCGCAGATGCAGGCTCCGCTGAGGCTGCTGCCAAGGCTGGTGTTGCTGCCATCGTGGCCGAGAGCGCTGCCGAGGCTGCCGAGAAGGCTGCCCACATCGTGGGTCTGCTGCCCGCCAACAACCTGACCGGCCCCGCCATCTTCGAGTTCGAGCAGCCCACCGCGGTCCTGGCCGCTGGTGCCGCTCCGGAGAAGGCTGCTGCTGCCCTCATTGATAAGGACAGCGCCGTGGAGCTGTTTGCAGGCTTCGGCAAGAGCGTCTACACCGCATTTGCTACCATCGGCGGCAACGCGGTCGGCGTGGTGGCGACCGGTGAGCAGCTGTGCCACAACTGCGTGTCCAAGGCTTCCCGCTTCGTCCGCCTGTGCGACGCCTTCAGCGTCCCCGTGCTGACCATCGTGGACACCAAGGGCTTCGTTCCCAGCGCGACCGATGACATCGCCGGCGGCATCCGTGAGGCTGCCCGTCTGGCTGCCACCTATGCAGACGCCACCACCGCGAAGGTCGCTCTGCTGGCTGGCAAGGCTGTGGGCCCGGTCTACACCGCTCTGGCCAATGCCGACCTGAAGATCGCCGTCAACGGCTGCGTGGTCAGCGCTCTGGAGCCCAACGCTGCCGTCTCCGTTCTGTACAAGAGCGAGATCGACGCTTCCGACAACATCATCGCTGCGACCAACGCCAAGGCTGCTGCCTACACCGCTGAGGTGTGCAGTGCCGCCAACGCTGTGGCCTGCGGCGCTGCCGATATGACCTGCGACGCTGCCAACGCACGCGCAAGCGTTGTGGCTGCATTTGAGCTGCTGAGCACCAAGCGTGCTGCCCGCCTGCCCAAGAAGCACGGCAACATGGCTCTGTAAGCGTTCCGATCGTAAAACGTACATAGGATAAATGATTGATTCAGGAGGGTCCTTCCATGAAGTATTACAATATTACCGTCAATGGTGTTGCTTACAGCGTCTCCGTTGAGGAGACCGCCGCTGGCGCAGCTCCCGTTGCTGCTGCCGCTCCCGCTGCTCCCAAGGCTCCGGCTGCTCCTGCTGCCGCTCCCAAGGCTGCTGCTCCCGCCGGTGCTGCCGGTGCCGTCACCGTCAAGGCTCCCATGCCCGGCAACATCCTGGATGTCAAGGTTGCAGCCGGTGCATCCGTCAAGGCTGGCGACGTGCTGGTCATCCTGGAGGCCATGAAGATGGAGAACGAGATCGTCGCTCCGCAGGACGGCACCGTTGCTTCCGTCAATGTCAACAAGGGCGACACCGTCAACTCCGGTGACGTTCTCGTCTCCATGAACTGAGAACGAAGGGAGAGGTGACAACCATGGCCAAAAAGCCGATCAAGATCACGGAAGTCGTCCTGCGCGATGCGCACCAGTCTCTGCTGGCCACCCGTATGACGATGGACGACATGCGTCCCATCCTGCCCGAAATGGATAAGATCCCGTACTTCTCTGTCGAGTGCTGGGGCGGCGCTACCTTCGATAGCTGCATCCGCTTCCTCGACGAGGATCCCTGGGACCGTCTGCGCATCCTGCGCAAGGAGCTGCCCCACCAGAAGCTGCAGATGCTGTTCC
>OHAI01002719.1_pt1 | contig 12693 bp, 10 predicted proteins | sample 1577091 | NCBI WGS metagenome assembly OHAI01 (sample SAMEA3541548, study PRJEB24748) | human gut metagenome | biome: human gut; feature: human-associated habitat; material: faeces | place: China | collected 2012
ATAAGAAAACGGCCAACGTTGAATACGAAGAAATATCCAGTTCAGATGAATGCCTACCAATGACGTTCTGTAACAATTTACTAGTTCCGCAATACATGGCCGGAACAGTGAATCTCAATACAACACTCCGGGGAGCTAAAGTCAATGAACAAAAAACAGATACTCCGCTTTGCTTCTGTTTTGCGATGGGAATGGCTACTGATGAAAAGAATGTTCCTTTAGGATATTACTATGGTAGTTCACTCTGCCGCACCCCTGCAGGTAATTATTTCCGTGATAACGACGGGAACACTTTCAAATATTCACTGGTCTTTCGTGGAGAGGACGGAGCTTTCAATCAATTCTTTAAAGAATGGGATGCCATCTTAAGACATGCAAACCATACTCTAAAAAGTAAAATCAATCTTGATCGGATAGCACTAACTCAGATAGATACCAGCCGGCCAATCTTATTGTCTGGTCAGAAACTGATGATTGAGAGTGCCAAGCACACAGTACCCTATCAAGTGAACAAACCTGCAGAAGTGAACCTTCGTACCACAAAACTTTTAAAACCATTTGATCTTGAGCAAGAACAAGGTATTGTAAAAATGATACCCCAAACGACTAAATGGGTAATTGTCTCCTACGCAGATAATGCCTTCGCCGCAACTGCAGCACAAGTAAAGAGTCAACTTGAAAAAAGATATGATCTCAGAGGATTTAATGTCTTAGACAGAAAGATACTAACCCAACCTTCCGGAGATGATTTCAGTTCGTATCTGCCTCCAACTAAAGAAGAAGTACTAGGAAAAAAGGAAATACTGGATACTTATGACGCTGAATTACAGTACTGGTTCTCGTTTTATGTGGATAATCCTGAAGGTGCAAATACTGATTCGATAGATTCAATCAGACTTCAATATGAAGCCGGGATCAAAGCAGTCACTATGTAATCTTGTCCTTTATACAGCAATTAAAAACAAACACATTTGCATATGGAAAAAAAGGAAACAATACAATCAGCTCCTGAAATAAAGAATGTCTCCGGAGTATTTCTGAAGTTTCAGTCTCTACCAGGCAATGGAGACAAAACAATGGAAGACTTTTATTCATTGATGTCATCTCCCTGCATTGAACGAACTTCTCTCCTGGCCGACCTGAATTTTGTAGTAGTGACCTCAGAGAACATTGTAAGAACACAGTTTGAATTATGAGTTTAACAGCAGCAATTTCACCCCGCACGATGGCTTTATCAGGGAATCCGGTAAAGTTGGAAATCACTTCTTCATCCCCTGTCAATTACGTTATCCGAAATCAAAGTAATGTCATTTTCGAAGGATCCGGAGAAACTGGAAATTTCTTTGTTTTTATCGATGAGATCTTATCAGCTATTTTATCTCCAACCCACTATACGGGTGAAGAAACCGATATCATCCTATCAACATCGAGCAATCTCAAAGAATACACAATCGAAGTCAATAATCAGACAGGTGACCGACAAACCTTGCAACATAAAGTATTACTCGGTGGGATCAGCAAAAGAGCTATGAGGCATCTGAATCAGACAGGCAGCAACATTTTTACTATGAAGCTATTGAATGCTGCCGGTAACTTCTTTATGTCTACACGGACAGAACAAAGGGTCCTGTCTATCCGCGAAACAGAAATACGGCCATTATTATTCATTGCTCCAGTAACGACTTTTACGGTTAAAGTAGCAGAAGGTATTTCTACTGTTATTTCGGGTCTGACAGTCGGGGCCTGTTATGCTCTTAACCTTGAAGCCTTAAGAAAATATTTTTTCAGCAAGAATAATATGCTTGCCAGTCAATTTGAAATCATCACAGTAGAAGGCAAGGCAGTCACCATCGTCATTTCTCCTGCTAACATAGAGAAGGAACGATACTATATCGAATTTTTAAACAGTTATGGAGCGTATGAATGCATAGAAGTTACCGGGAAGCCCACTCTAGATCAAGACAAAGGAGAAGATGAAGTGTATGGGAAATATGATGAAGAAGTAAATGACTATACTGAAAGCAGGGAGAGAGTAAACACTGTAGACAATCTGCATGTACAGACTGGTTTCAAGACAGAAAAGGAACTGATGTTTATTCTTGATATGCTCTCTAGTGATGAGATCTATCTTATAGGATACGGAAACAGAGGAATCAAAGTCAATGCTTCTGCTGATAGTTTAGCAATAGCAAAGAATATGAATACGCCTCAAAGTCTACCCATTACACTTAGATTCTGCGATTCGGAGAAACATTTTACTCAGGAATTAAATAGCAATGATTTCAATAATCCGAGAATTCATACAGATGTTTTCAGTAAACAATTCAATTAAGGATGAGTACAACACAAGATATTGTAGACTCTCTGATTGATCACATAGACAAGGCCATCACCAAAGGCAGTGTAACCAACCAGCAAGTAGCCGGTGTCTTGGACTTTTTGAACGAAAGGTACAAGACACTGGCTAAAGCCGGTGGAAGCTTGTCCAAAGATATTCGCGTCACCTCGCCCAAGACAGGGAATATAAACCCTGGGGACATACTCAAGGAAGGAACAACATACGAAAGTATCTTCAGGACGATGCTCACCAGTGTAGAGTCTGCATCTTTAACAGGTAAACTTTCAACGTCCAACGACGTTGAGTTTGGGACAGCCAAAGGACAGCTAACCTACACAGCCAACAGACACGGTAACGGCCCCATGAGTAAAGCCTTTTATGATTATATCGAAGAGAATAAACTAGAGTTTTCTGCAGAAGTTAATGGGGAACAGAAGGCAATAAGGCAATTGACAGGCTACTATACAATGGAGGAGACTTACGCTGCAACCGTCGTCTACGACGCTAGCCCTGATGGAGTATTACCGCAAATTACATTAAATAATAAGATCAGTGTGAACGTTCGACGTAAATGGTTTGCCGGTGTATGCAATACTGTGCCTCAAACATCAGATGCAGTACGGGCACTCAGTTCAAACGGACTGTATACCGGTCCCGGTACCTATAAATTTCCGATTGGTACATGGTCTATGTTTGCAGTATGTATCCCTGCAGACATGATCACCGAGCTTACCCTAACCAGTTATCCTGGCAACTTCATCGAAAATGGAACTGAAGGTCCGATTAAAATTATGGTAGAAGGGGCCAACGGTAGTAAAGCTATTGAATATAAAATGTGGATTGCAGAAGCTACAATGCCTAACGATCCGGATACATTCACTTTTAAAACAGTCTGAGTATGGAAGACCAAGTTGAAATTGTAGAATATCTATCTGAAATAAAAAACGTATCACCACGTTCTAGCCTTGTCATCGCAGGAGCTAGTTTCTATCTTCAATACAAGCGCACCAGGAGTCTCCCTATCGACTCTACATCGACCTGGAACTCTTTAGAAAAAGCAACTCGATATGCGCAAAATATCGACACTGTAGCTTATGCCCCTTATGACGGACAAATGATTACTGTAAAAGAGAATGGGAAAACAAATGTTTATATCCTTGTTCTTGACGAATCACTTCCATTGGCAGACAAGCGCGTACACTGCAAACTTGAGCCTGTCGCATCTCAATCATTCGGTGATGATCGTTATGCACGTAAAGACATCAAAGATACTTTCAAGAAAGGCTTTACTTCCAAAGAGGGCTGCGACATCGAAGGTGGGCTAAATGTCGGTAAAATGACCCGGCTGTCCGGTGGTGTCGTCGTGATGGCCGACACCGATTATGGAGTTACTGAATCAGAAAAAGAAAATCCCGAAAATAGTAATGTTATGGCAATAGGATTAACAGAAGTTCCTAAAAACAGCGGATTCGGTTCTACCTCACTGGGTGAGATGGACAACACGGATGAATCATTCGATCTAGTTCCGGACGGAAACTACATGATGCAAAAACGAGCAGGTGTATTCTATCCCGTGAAAGCAGCCGCAGGTGGCGGAGGAACAAAGCTCACGCTTGCCTTTGTCACCCCGTCAAATGCAACGGCCGTTCATGGTAAGGAGACACTGATCAAGTACACATACTCATCTACCTTGTCCGGAGAGGAAACCGGCGAAGGTATCGCAACCTATACTTTGAACAATAAGCAGGTAGCCTCCGAAACAATCAATCAAGGCGAAGTCTCATTCAATATAGGCAAATACCTGATACTCGGTGATAACGTCCTCGTTGTACAAGTTACCGACAGTTACGGAGCTACCCGCAAGCTGACATTCAAGATCAATGCGGTAAGCATTGCCGTAACGTCTACATTCGATGATTCAAAAGCCTATGTGGGAGCGATCTCATTCCCATATACCCCGCTTGGTGCCGTAGAGAAAACCATTCACTTTGTCGTTGATGGTAAAGAAACGGGTACCTACACCACATCTGTATCTAATCGTCAGCAGACATATTCAATCCCGGCACAGGCGCATGGTGCACATACGCTCGACGTTTATGCGACGGCAACGATCAACGATACCGAAGTAGAAAGCGATCGTCTACGCTATGATATTATCAGCATTGTATCCGGAAACAACACACCGGTTATTGCGTCATCCTTCAGGACTGCCGAAGTGGAACAATTCGGCACACTCCTGCTCCCCTACATCGTTTATAATCCTGCTACAACGACAAGTGATATCACCCTGTCAGCTAATGGAATCGTAATTAGTGATCAAACGATAGACCGCACGCGACAAACATGGAGTTACCGGGCAGAAGCTCCCGGAGACCTGGAGCTGAAAATCGCATGCGGACCTGTGAGCAAAACATTCAACCTGACGGTTAGGGAATCAGAGATCGATGTTCGTCCGGAGGCCACCTACACCGTGACCGTCATCGGCGGCACGATCGACGGCAAGACGTCCGTTTCCGCCAAGGAGAACGACACCCTGACCGTGGTGCTGGACCAGAGCGAAATCCCGGACGGCATGACGTTTGACATGTGGAGCATTTCGTCGAGCAAGCTCAGCGGCGATATCAACGTCGATTACCGGGCCGAGGCCATGACCTTCCAGATGCCCGCCGAGGATGTGACCATCCGGGCGCAGTACCGCTCGGCGGAGATCATCGAGGATGCAGCGCCCTCTCCGCTGGCAACGGCGGCGACCATCGCGGTGGGCGGCGCAGCCGCAGGCATCGTGGTGTGGCAGGGCGTGAACCTGGGCGTAGACCTCTACCTCGCCAATGCGCTGCCCCAGGGTGTGCCGGTGCCAACCGACCGCCGTGCGCTGGCGCTGCTCCTGTGGGAGACCGCAGGCAAACCGGAGGTGGCTCTGCCCACCCTTTACGGCGATATCCCCACCGAAGAGATCGAGCTGCAAAAGGCCACCCGCTGGGCGGTCCAGAACGGCCTGATGGACGCGGCCGACAAGAAGGATGCGTCCTTCTTTGACCCGGACCATTATGTCACCAAGATGGACGTCTTCGGCGCATGGCTCCGGCTCAAAAAGCTCCTCGGCACCACCTGAACATCCCCGACGCAGTGAGCGTCCCCCTTAATGCAAAGGACCTCCCGGCCTGCATGGGCTGGGGGGCCCTTTGTTTCGAAACGGAAAAATTCCGTTGCTTCTGGGAAAAAACATGGTATACTAAAGGAAATTGAGCGATCGGAAGGAGCCGTACCATGCTGGAAAAAGCATTCAACGACGTTTACACAAAATTCAAGCTGCACTTCTATCAGAACGTGTTTCAGCGCTTTGCCACCCGCGAGGCGACCCTGACCACGGTGGAGTCCTTCTGCATGGAGGGCATCATGGCCATGGGCGAGCCCACCATTGCGGAGTTCTCGCGGATGATGAAGATCTCCACCCCCAACGCGGCGTATAAGATCGGCAGCCTGATGCGCAAGGGCTACGTGGAAAAGATCCAGTCCGCCAAGGACCGGCGCGAGTACCACCTGCGCCCCACCCAGAAGTATTTCGAGTATTACAACATCAGCTATTCCTACCTGCACACCGTGGTCGAGCGTGTGCGGGAGCGCTTCCCCGCCGAGGACGTGGACAAAATGGAACAGATGCTCACCATCATCAGCGAGGAGCTGATGCCGGAGCTGGATCTGAAATCAAAGACGGCGGACGAATAAGCGCCGTTTCACCCCGTTGGAGCAAAACGGCCGGGGCAATTGCAATCCGTGCGCCGGAATGATACAATAGGAGCCAGCGAGAACCGCCGCCGGACGTTTTTCCGGCAAGTGCAAGAAAGAAGGCTTTTATCATGAGCATGAATACAGTCCCTGAGCGTCTGGCTGCGCTGCGCGCCGCCATGGACGCCAATGGCGTGGACCTCTACCTCATCCCGGTGGGCGACCCGCACTCCAGCGAGTATCTGCCCGACCACTACACCTCCCTGACCTATTTCTCCGGCTTCCACGGCGAAAACTCGAACTTCGTCGTGACCAGGGACAAGAGCGCCCTGTGGGCCGACGGCCGCTATTTTGTGCAGGCCGAAAAGGAGATCGCGGGCACCGAGATCGAGCTGGAACGGATGGGCGAGCCGGGTGTGCCGACCGTGGAGCAGTATTGCGCCGATGCCCTGCCGGAAGGCGGTGTGCTGGGTCTGTGCGGCCTGACCGCTTCCTGCCAGCTGGTGCGCAGCGTACAGAAAGCGCTGGACGCCAAGCACGGCACCATCAAGACCCTGAATCTGGAAGATGAGCTGTGGACCGAGGGCCGCCCTGCCCTGCCGGAGACCCCGGCCTGGCTCCTGAGCAAGGAGTATGCGGGCTTTGCCCCCGCCGAGAAGCTGGAGCAGCTGCGGGCCAAGCTCAAGGAGCTGGGCTGCACGGCCCAGCTGGTGGGCAAGCTGGACAACCTGGCCTGGCTGCTGAACCTCCGCGCGATGGATATCCAGTGCACTCCCTATGCCATGGCCTACTGCTATGTGACCGGGGACCGTGCCGTCCTCTTCATCAACACCCGTCGTCTGGGCGCGGAGGCCGCTGCCGAGCTGAAGGAGAACGGCGTCGAGATCGCCGAATATGACGACATCCTCACCTTCCTGGCCGCAGAGACCGAGGCCCAGACCGTTCTGGCCGACCCGGCTTCCGTCAACTATGCGGTCTATGAGACCCTGCACAACAACCCGGCCCTGACCGTCAAGGACGAGGCCGACCCCCTGCTGCCGATGAAGGGCGTGAAGAACGAGACCGAGCTGAACCACGACCGTGAGGCCCATCTGCGCGATGCCGTGGCCATGGTGCGGTTCCAGAAGGAGCTGGAAGAGCGTCTGGCCGCAGGCGAAGAGCTGACGGAGCTGACCGTGGATGAGATCCTCCACAAGTACCGCTCGGCACAGGACAAGTTTATCGTGGAGAGCTTCGGCACCATTGCAGCCTACGGCGGCAACGCGGCCATGATGCACTACCATGCCACCGAGGAAGACCACGCCAAGCTCGAAAAGAAGGGCTTTTTGCTGGTGGACAGCGGCGCGACCTACATGGACGGCACCACCGACATCACCCGCACCTACCCGCTGGGCGAGCTGACCGAGGACGAAAAGCGGTTCTACACCTGGACGCTGCAGTGCCATATCGACATTGCCAAAGCCGTCTGGCTGAACTACTGCGACGGCCACATGCTGGATACCATCGCCCGTGAGCCGCTGTGGCAGCACCTCATCAATTACCGCTGCGGCACCGGCCACAGCGTCAGCTTCGTGGGCAATGTCCACGAAGGCCCCCACGCTCTGAACGGCCGCAACACCACCGTGTTCCAGCCGGGCATGATCGTCACCGACGAGCCGGGCGTCTACGAGAGCGGCGTCGTCGGCATCCGCATCGAGAACGAGCTGGAGTGCTACCACAAGGCCGACAACCAGTACGGCACCTTCCTGGCCTTCCGCCCGCTGACCTTTGTGCCCATCGCCACCTCGCCCGTGGTGCCCGGCATCCTGACCAAGGACGAGATCGAGTGGCTGAACGCCTACCACCGCGAGGTCTTCACCAAGCTCGCTCCCCGCCTGACCGAGGAGGAGCGCGACTGGCTGGCCAAGAAGTGCGCTGCCATCGGAGCGTAACCTCTCATAACGAAAATCGAGAGGCCATCGGCCTCTCGATTTTTGTTATTCCTGTTCCGGTTTGTGCTCTTTCCAGTAGGCTTTTGCCTCATCAATGGCCTTTTTGAACGGGCCGGAGGGGTAGGTGCTCTCGGCGATGTCCACCAGAAACTTGTACAGCTGGGGGCGCACCTCCTCATACATGCCCAGGCGGGTGTAGAGGTCTTTGTAATAGCGGAACACCTGCAGCTTGTTCTGCACCACGGTGGATACGTGGACCTGGGTGTGGCAGATGCTCTGCGGGTTCTGGACGTAGTAATAACCGGCCTTGCCGATGGAAACGAAGGTCTCGGCGTACTGGATATACCGCAGGTTGAAGACGAGGTCTTCGGCCCAGTGCATCTCGCTGACGAACTGGATGTCGTTCCGGGTCAGGAGGTCGCGGCGGTAGAGCTTGTTCCAGAGCACGCTGTAAAAATAGGAGGCGGGCTTGTCCATCAGGCGGAGGGCGAAGGTGTCCTTGTCATAAACGCCTGCGGGCAGAAAGCCGTACTCCCGCATTTCCGGGGGCCGGGCGACGCTCATGACGCCCAGCTCGTCCTGGATCTTATCGAGCACCTGTTCGGGCTTGGAAGCGCCCGCCGGGATGACCATCTTGTAGGGCGCGATGACGAGGTCGGCGGTGTGCTCCTCGGCCGCGGCCACGAGAGCGGCTGTGAAGTCCGGGTCGAGATAGTCGTCGCTGTCCACGAACTGCACATACTTGCCGCCGGCCAGCTTCAGGCCCAGGTTGCGGGTGTCCGCTACGCCGGAGTTTTCCTTGTCCACCAGCACGATGCGGGGGTCTTTGGCGCGGAACTCTTCGCAGACGGGCAGGCTCTGGTCCTTGGAACCGTCGTTCAGGATGATGATCTCGATGTTGGAATAGGTCTGTGCACAGATGCTGCCCACGCAGCGGGCCAGATGGTTCTGGGCGTTGTACACGGGCAGGATGATGCTGACAAGGGGCTGATTCATGGCGGCGTCTCCTTTTCTGATTTTATAGTAACTATACTCCCGTGCGGCGCAAAATGCAAGCGCCCGGAAGGCCGGGCAGGAGGAAGGAATTGAAAAAATGATCTTTCACATTGCGGTCTGCAGCCCGGATGCGGTGCTGCGGGGGCGGGTGCAGCGGCACTGCCTTGAATATTATGCCCGCCGGGCCGATGCCTGCATCGTGGAACAGCTGGGGGATGCGGGGGCCCTGCTCCGGAAAGAGGATACGGGCAGCCGGTTTGAGCTGTATCTCATCGAGCTGACAGCGGCAAACCCGGCGGCAGGTCTGCAGGCGGCGGCGCAGCTGCGGCAGCGCGGGGTGCGGGCACCGCTGGCCTTTCTGGCCCACACGCCTGCCTACGCCTACGAGGCGTTCCGGGTGGATGCGATGCAGTATTTGCAGATCCCCTTCCGGCCCGAACAGCTCACCGCCCTGCTGGACCGCGCCACCGAGCCGGAGTACGGCCCCGTCATCCCGGTGACGACGGCGACCGGCCTGCGGGCGCTCCCCTTTGCGGACATCGAGTATCTGGAATGCACCCACCATGTGGTGCATTTCCACCTTGCCAGCGGCGAGGATGTGGCCTCGCTCTCGCTGCGGGTGCCCTTCTCCGAAGTGGCAAAGCCGCTTCTGGCCGACCGGCGCTTTTTGCAGCCCCACCGCTCCTATGTGGTCAACCTGGCGGCGGCATCGCAGCTGTCCGTGGGGGAGCTGTGGATGCGCAGCGGTGCCCGCGTCCCCATCCCCCGCGGCCGCGAAGCCGCCGTGAGGGCAGCATTCCGGAAGTTTTTGGAACGGTAAACGATAGAAAAGAGGTCTTGTCCAACGGGCAAGGCCTCTTTTTGTCAGAACTTCAACTCCGCCCACCGGGTCAGGAACTGGTCGCTGACGCGGCGGAGGGCGGGTTCATCGGCGGCGCTGGCGGCGTCGGCGATGCCGATGACGTAAAAGCCGGCGTCGTGGGCGGTGCGGGCCGCGTAGAGGGAATCCTCGCAGACGGCGCAGCGGTGCGGGTCGGTGCCGCCGAGGCGCTGTAAGGCCGCGAAAAAGACGTCCGGGCGGCTCTTGTGCAGGGGGCCCTGGGCTTCGATGTAGAACTCGAAGCAGTCGTCCACGCCCAGGCGGGTGAGCACCGTTTTGCACTGGTCGCTCCAGGTGTTGGAACAGATGCACATCCGGGCACCCTCGGCCCTGAGGCGGGCCAGCAGCTCCCGCACACCGGGTTTTAGCTCCACGGTCTCGTACAGCTCGGCGATGACCGAGCGCATCACGCCGAAATAGTCTTCCGGCCGCAGGGGCAGCGCGTATTCGCGGATGAGGTACTGCGCCCCGTCCGCCATGCCCATGCTCAGGAGCGTGGAGCGCAGGTCGGCCCTTGGGGTGCGGCCGTAGCGGCGCAGCAGCGCCAGCGGGGCGTTCTCCCACACCGCAGTCATGCTGTCGGTCAGAGTGCCGTCCATATCAAAGATCCATTGGTTGCAGTTCATGCAGTCCTCCTCACAGTCATAATTTACTAAATTATACCACGCTTTTTGTTCCAAAAACAGGGAGAAATTTTTCCGAAAATATGGTATACTTTTTGCAGGTTTGAATCGGACGACAAGGAGGCGTATTGGATGGCGCAGAACGATACCCCCAGAAAGGCGCTGGTGCTTGCCGGCGGCGGGGCCCGCGGCAGCTATCAGGTGGGCGTCTGGCGTGCCCTGACCGAACTCGGCTGGAACCCGCAGCTCATCACCGGCACCAGTGTGGGCAGCCTGAACGGCGCGATGTTCGCGCTGGACCTGTACGAGACCGCACGGGATATGTGGACCAGCATCCGCAGCCAGGACGTGATGGAGCTGCCGGAGGAGACCCGGAACCTGACCGAGCTGCACCAGTTCCTGCGGGACGTGGTGCGCGCGGGCGGCATGGATGTCACCCCGCTGGAAGAGATCGTGGAGCGGGTGCTGGACGAGGACGCGCTGCGCGCCTCGCCCATCCGGTTCGGGCTCGTCACGGTGGAAAAGCGGGGCCTGAAGCCCCGTGAGCTGCCGCTGGAAGAGATCCCGAAAGGCAAGGTGAAGGATTACCTGCTGGCTTCGGCTGCCTGCTTCCCGGCGCTGCGGGCCAAACAGATCGACGGGGTGCAGTTTCTGGACGGCGGCTACCGCGACAACATGCCCACAGGGCTGGCCCAGAAAATGGGGGCCGAGGAGCTGGTCTGTGTCGATCTGGAAGGGGTGGGCATCACCCTGCCCAACCGCACCGGCCTGCCCACCACCATGGTGCGCAGCTATTGGGAGCTGGGCGATATCCTCCACTTTGACCCGGACACCGCCAGACGGAACATCGAGCTGGGCTATTACGACACCCTGCGGGCCTTCGGGCGGCTGCGCGGCTGTGCCTATGCGGTGGCGAAGAACGAGCAGACCGCACAGGACGCGGCCGCATTCCGGCAGCGGTTCGACGCTGTGCAGAAGGCGGTGAAGGCAAAGTACCCGGTGACACTGACGGCAGACCTGGCGCTCAAGCTGGCCAACATGCAGGACGCAGAGCTGGCCCCGCTGGAAGCGGCCGCCGAGGATGTGGGCGTGGACCCCACCCGGTATTACACCGTGGAGACGCTGGCAAAGGCGTTTCTGGAGACCTGTGACCGCACCCGCATCGAGGGGTTTGAACCGCTGTTCGAGGGCAGCGGAAACGCGGCGCAGGCCGCATGGGCAGCGCTGCTGCCCAATACATTCCTGCAGGCGCTGGTCTGCCGCACGCTGACTGCGCCTGCCCCGATGGAGGTGACAGAGGGATGAAAGTCTATCAGGGACCGCCTGTTCTATGTCCGGTATACCGCCGATTCCGTCACGGCTCATATTACCGAGTACAAGGCTTGCGCAGCCGTCCTTTTCCATATCGGCCGCTTCTTTAAACAATTTTTCCGCCATCTGGAGATCCTGGATTTCAGACGCCCTCAGATACAGATGGGCAAGGGGCAGGGCCGTCTGCTTCTGTCCTGCCGCATAAGCACGGCTGTACCAGTAAAAAGCCTTCTCATCGTCACGTTCCACCACCTCATCCCGGTAGAAAATATTTCCCAGCTCTGCAAAGCTCTCCGGTTCCTCCGCCTTAGCCGCCTGTTCCAGAGCTTCGACAGCCTTTCCGATATCACGTTCCGTTCCCTGACCGTTCAGGTACATGCGCCCCAGATGCAGAAACGCCTTTAGGGCCCCCTGTTTGGCCGCTGCTTCAAAATATTCCCAGGCAGCCTCCATATTCCCGAGATTCAGATGGTGCAGCCCCATTCTGTATAGGCCCCAGGCATTTCCCAGCGCTGCACAGCGATCGGCCCACTTAAGGGCCATCTCTTCATTTTTCGGTACATACTGGCCGTTTAAGCAGCATTTTCCAACTTTCACCATAGCGGAAACGATCCCGCCTTTTGCCGCCTGTTCGTACCATTTATAGCAATTCTCGCGTTTCTGCTCCTCCGGCTGGAGCAAATCGAAGATTGCCTCCCACTCATAAGCCGCCGCGATCTGGAATGCGGAGAATGCGTCGCCCTCTTCAGCAGACTGAAGCACGGCCCGATAGCTCTCCTCCAGGGTGCAGGGTGAGGCTTTCTTAAGCTCTTCGTCAAACTGGCCTGCCCTTGCCGCCCCCATAAATTGTACAAATAAAAGAGAACGCTTCCACCCCTTTTTCCCATC
>OHAI01002722.1_pt1 | contig 12681 bp, 9 predicted proteins | sample 1577091 | NCBI WGS metagenome assembly OHAI01 (sample SAMEA3541548, study PRJEB24748) | human gut metagenome | biome: human gut; feature: human-associated habitat; material: faeces | place: China | collected 2012
TCGATAGCGGGCTTCTGGCCGTCGAAACGTTCCAGCAGCTTGAACACGCGCTTGTGGGATTCGCGATAGATGTCTTCTTTACCGGCGATGTTGTCTTCGAGACGCTGCTCATGAGGCGATTTGATTTCAGCTACCTGAGTCATGTCACTTCTCCGTGTAGGAATTAAGGTTGTGTAGTATGATGTGTGGAGCTTTCCGGCGGACCGCTCGGACCACCCGATTCGCCGCGTAACGCTCGCGGAAATGCCCGGATGGCGGAATCGGTAGACGCGTTGGTCTCAAACACCAATGACAGCAATGTCGTGCCGGTTCGACCCCGGCTCCGGGTACCAGTAAAATCGCTTAATTTGTTGATTATGGCAGGTTAAGCGATTTTTAATTTTCGGGTTTTCCCCGCATTTTCCCCGCAGAGAAGAAATGGTTGAATGCGAAAACCAAATGTTGATATTACTTTTGTTTTGTGTAATCCGTTGGTTGAATTTAAAACAAAGCATATTTGATAAGACCATTTTTTCAATTTTTGTGCTTGCTGTAAAAATTTTCTATTGTTTTCGAAATGCAAATCAGCAAAAATCTGTCTGTGGAAACCGGAGTATTGCGTTGTTATGGCAGACAACGTGCTACTAATCTCTATTTTTCCGGTTCTCGCAGACAGATGTGAAAGAACGGCGGCGGGATTTAAATGCAGGAATGTTTGCAATGGTTCACCGCGATCAAAAGGCCCGCCGCCGATTAACTATTTGTAAATCGAAATGAGTTTTCGAAGTTCAGAAAACTTGAATTGCCTGTTATTTCGGTCTTTATCGCCTTGTGTGTATTTCCTCTTTGAGCAAATGCAGGTCTTCCACACCCATTATTTCGGTCGAACATTCCCCAAGCCAACCGTTCTCTTGGTTGACACCGGTGTATATTTTTATATAATCGACTCCCGGCAGGTTGACGCTGTTTCCGCTCGCATCGACAGCCCAGCTTATATCGATCGACGAGTCGTCATAGCTGTTGATTTCATTGTCCGCATAGCCATAGCGGAATTTGTAAAGAACGAAATAGGTTCCCGAACCGCTTTCGTCAATGGCATTCTGAGGCAGGCATGTGCCTGTAAACGACAGCGTATTTCCGGCCCAAAGCGGATAATACGGTTGTGAATGATACTGATTTTTCATTTTGTAGCCGGAATTTCCCTGATTATCCTCCCATTTTATATACGTATCCCATTCGTCTCTCGATGTTGGTTCGCTGTCGGGACGGTAATAGGTTATCCGGTAATCGAAGTAAATGTTTACATCGTTACCATTGACCTTCGCCATTTCATACCACGGTTCCTTGGTAGGATCCACATGGGCGCTGCCCTGTATTTCATACCATTGTACGTTGTCCGGTCCGAGATTGTCGGGATCATAGGCCACCATAATTACTCCGGGCTCACAGCTTCCGCCCTCTGGAGCATCCGGATTGGGATTGGCATTTGCATAAAAGGCATTGCCTAAAACCCGGAAGTCTCGCAAGCCTTCGACATTCTGGATTGTATGGTCGAAACCGACCGTTACGTAGCCGCCGAATCCGCCGAGGGTGATCATTCCGCGTTTATTATTGCCGATGGCGTCCAATACTTTGTGATTCATTGTCTCCTGCGTATCCCCCTCCTCGTACAGCGGCAGCGTATTGGTAAATTGTCCGACTGCCGGCATGTAGTCGAAGACTTTGGTGATATAGGGATTCGCCCCTTCCGCAGGCGGGTCGATAGGAGCATATTCGACAAAAACAGTGAAATAATAATCAAAGAAGATATCCCCTTGCGATGCTGTTAATTTCAAGCCGATAGCGCCGCCATGTGAAAACATGTGCTCAAGATTCTTGGTTTGAGCGACCGGCTCCTCATCCTCGAACCATAAGTAAGAGACACCGTCGTCGGACACGCTGGTTACTTCTATCCGAAACAGTTGGTCGACCTTGGCTCTAAATCCTCCTTCGGGCTCTTCGATGGTTATATCTTCCTTTTTGAGTACGTAATCGGTGGTTACTTTGACCTCGAAATCATAGTCGAAGGTGGTCGTTCCCTGGCTGGCATGCAGCGTAAGGGTGAATGTTCCCAACGAAGTGAAGGTGTATTCCAGATTCTTCGAATCGGCTATTTTCGAATCACCGAGAGACCATTCATAGGAAACGCCCTCATCCGAAACGCTTTTCACTTCGATCCGGAAAGGCTGGTTGACCAGAGCCTTAAATCCCCCGTCGGGCCGGTTCACAGAGATGTCTTCCTTTTTCAGGAGATAACCGTCGTCTCCGTTATCAGCGTCGTTGCACCCGGCAAGAAATCCAACCGAAAGCAACGCCGATAGAAGCAGTAAAACGATTCGCTCATAATTTTTTTTCATATTCAAGTGTGTTAAGTTACTCTTCCAGCGGTTGCAATTTTTTATGTGTGAAAACAATATGTGCCGGTATGTTCCCGGTGCTTATCGACCATTTTCGTATGCCGTCCGGCCCAAAGCAGTGCAGGGTTCCGGCACGGACGTAGTCTTTGGCATCGGTAACCAGAAACTCTCCGGTGTTTGGGTTGACGGCGATTCCATAAGGTGTCTGGATACGCTTTTCGGTGCCGTCTTTGATAAAGTTGCGCGTAACGATCTCCCGTGTGCGCGTGTTTACGATGGCATAGGATACCGTCCAATCGTTTGTCAGATAACTCCATTCGGTACTGTAAAGGAACAGCGAATCCCGACACAAGGTCATGTGTGTATTGGGCAGGTCCTCGAACTCGTATGCAACCTCGTCAGTTGAGGTGTCGATTATGAATGTTTTGGAAGGTATTTCATAATAGTCTCCGCGGGAAGAAACATACAGGTTGCCGTAATTGTCCGGCTGTATCCGGTGAAGGTTGATAGCGACATCTATTTTTTTCTCTTCCGTAAAAGTTTTCAGGTCGATAACCGACACGGTACGGTCGTAATTCGGGACACGGTAACCGCCGGAATTGGCGACATAGAGTTTATTGCCCACAATGGCCATCTCTTCGGGCTGATAACCTACAATGCACTCATCGACGACCTGAAGGCTTACCGTATCGATTTTGGCCACATATCCGATCCGGGCATCCGGTGCTATCTGTACGGGGCCTGCATAAGCGCTCACATAAGCATATTTATCTTTGAATGCAAGGTAGCGGCAATTGGGGATAGCTATTTTGGTGATATGCTTGGCTGTATTGACATCCATTACCTCGACATAATTGGAACAATTTATAACCGCCCAGAGTTTGTCACCGTAGATTTGAATGTCGTTTCCCACGTCGCCGAGGTCTTTGACCTCATAAGGGTTGCGTTCGCCGTAAATATTTCGCGTGTAAACGCCTGTCTCATAGTCGTAATAGTCGAGCGAAGCCTGGTTCGTTCCCATATTGCCTTCGTTGAGCAGAAAAAATCCGTATATATCGCCAGTAACCTGTTCCCACGGATTCACCAAGGTCGGCTCGGAGGGTAATACCGGATCGTCCTTGCGGCAGGAAGCCGCAAGGATGAGAATGCCGATGAAGACTGTAAGCCATTTTAAATAAAATCCCTTCATAATGTAAGACTTAGAATAATCTTGAAATTGGTTCCCGGCATGGGATACCATTTAACCACTTCGTATTGCTGGTTGAAAATGTTATTCACCTCCGCGGTGATACGAAGCTGAGCGTGTTTGAATGGGAAATTTCGCGACAGCGACATATCGTGCGTATACCACGGCTGGATATAATTGACCGGAGTATTGTTTCCGAGCATATATCGCTCTCCCGTATAGATAAAACTGTAATTAAAATCCCACTTTCGATAGGAAGCGTTAAGAATCACGGTGCCGCTGTGCCACGGAATGTAGGGTATCTGGTCGCCATATCCGTCCATAACGGTTTCCTCCCAACCTTCATCCTTCTCCTCAGTGAAGTCCTGTGCCTTCTGATAGGTATAACTCAACCGGGCGTCCAATGCCACGCCGCCTATATTGAAACAGGGATTGAACGTCACATCCACACCGCGTATCTCCACATATCCGAGATTAACCATTGTCCAGACGAGCTGGTTGGAGGTCGGGGTGGCGATTATCTTGTCTTTCACCTCGTTGTAATAGGCATCCACCGTAAGATTGAGCGTCGACAGCACTCCTTTGCCGAATCGTTTGGAGTAGACAACCCCCACATTGTATTGTGTGGCGTATTCCGGCTTCAGAAGCCGGTTGCCCAATTGCACGTAATAGAGGTCGTTGAAGGTCGGCATCCGGAATATCTCTTTATAAAAGGCTCTTATATCAAGGCCGATCTTTTCAAACGGACGGTATGATGCGATTACCGTGGGAGAGAATACGTTTTTATCCGGCGCTGTTTCCATCCTCCGAGCGCTCCGGTCATGTACATACGTGTAAAGCAGGCTTGCCTGCATGCTGAATCGTTTGAGGTTGACCGATGTGGCTATGGCTCCCAGCAACGTATAGCGCCTCGGTTCGATGAAATGCGCATTGAACATATCGGTGCCGTCTGCATCGAGTTTGTTCCATTGGAAATCTGTGGACAGATTCGCTGTCCACCACGGGGTGAAAGCGAACAGATTGGCAGCCGTAATATAAACCTCCTGCTGCCAATAGTGATTATCCATCGGTTGTACGGTACTTTGGGGCGGCATGACGTAATTCATATAGTCGTAGGCGTATTTGGCTTGGATTTTATAGCTGTAGAGATCCGTCACCTCTTGCCTTAAGGAACCTTGAAAGAAAAAATTACGGTCTTTCTGCCGGTCTTCGTTCAGTAATGAAATACCGTAATCCTTTTTTACGGCTGCACCGGGATAGCCTCGCTCGGAATTGTAGAAATATCCTTTCGCCTGCCATTCTCCGCGCTTTACCTTGCCGAAAAGAGCAGCCTCGGCGCGAAGAAACCGGACATCCCCGTTGCGTCTGACTTCGGTGGTGTCATAGCCGCCGTCCTTATGATAGCGAAATTTATATTTGCCGGAAGAGTTCAGATATTCAATATTGGCCGACGACGAGAGGTTTTCGCCGATCCGGTGCTCCCAAAGGGCGGAAGCGTTGATAAGGTCGAAGGAACCGCCTTTGAGTTTTACATTGAAACGGTTTCTGCGTCCGCTCTCGAAAACAGGTCTGCGCGTCACCATATATACCGCACTTGCCGAGGCGAAATCGCGTGCGGACTGGAATATGTCGCTTTTCTGGCCGTTATAAACGGATACCAATTCCATGTTGTCAAGCGAAAATTTACCGAGGTCCACCGTCCCGTTCTGGGCATTGCCGATCTGTATGCCGTCGTAGAATACCCCCACGTGTTGGCTGCCCATACTACGGATGTTGACGGTTTTCAGCCCCCCGATACCTCCGTAGTCCTTTATCTGCACACCGGAAAAATAGCGCAACGCATCCGATACGGAATGTGAGTTGAGCCTTTGCAGTTTCTCGCCGGAGAGGATCTGTGCCGGGACGACTGCCCTGTTCTGTCTCCCAAGCACCGTCACCTCGTCGATAGCCAGTATCCGGACCGAATCCGGGATTTGTCTATTCTCGGCATCTTGAGCATTCGTAGTGCCGCAGGCGAGAAAGTGGAACAGTATCAAAATTACCGATATTCTTTTCACTTCTTGATAGCGCTTGTTAATTAATGGAGTGCCGGGATTTTCTTATCCCGGCACTCCGGGTGTTGTCGCAAACGAGGGCCGGTTATTCGAACCTTACCGCCAGATCGTCCCACGCAAAATATGCCGGCTGGCTGAACCCATAACCGTTATCGCTGTCGCCTGTGACGTTGAATTCGATGCGGCTGACTTTTCCGAGTTCGGAAAGATTCCATTTCTGCCAATCGATGACGCAGCAGCGACGCTACCACTCGACGGTAATGTCATCCACTGCATAATACGCAGGCAGCGAGTAACCGTAACCGTTATCGGCGCCGCCAGCCTGGTTCAGCCGAAGCGAAACGATCGGCCCCAGTTCGGAAAGATCCCATTTTGTCCATGTTTTCGTGATGGCTTCGGGCGTAGCGAAAATCATCGTAATGGTTTTGATTTCTTTGCCGTTGGCATCGAACCCCGTAGCGTAGAAGGTTACGTCTTTGGTCAGTTCGGGCGACAGTCCGTTGCCGGAGGTGGCAACCGAGTAGAAATAGCAGGTCGAATTGACGTACAGGCTTCGGATCGTCCGTGCTTTGTTGTCTGCAAATTCGAGAATGGGACGTCCATCACCGTAAGGAAAGTCAAAATCCAAATAGCCGAATGTCGTCAGGAAATTATCGGAACCATTGCGGCCTCCGCCTGTCATACTATCCTCTACTCCGTCGGGATTGTACACATACAGATCGTATAAATAATTGCCATATTTACTCTGATCCAGCGAATTGGAATTATAGGAGCATACGAACCAAGGATAGCCCCATCCGTTCATGAAGCCGGTAGGACGGCCAGTAGTGAGCTGCGTGGTTTCATCGACCCAGGCATAATCGTCTGGACTCCCTAATTGTGTCGTTGAATATTTTCCGGGGTTATAGTTGCACCCCCTTTTAGACAGAGTGGATATTCTGCTGTGTCTGCTCAGAATATCCACTCCCAAAATGATTATAACAGTTTCTCCAGTTCGCCCACAATATAATCCACTGCCTGGTCCGCACTATACCCATCTGAAAGCATCTTAATCAGGCCATTGCCCAGAATACACTGGGATTCAAACTCGCCGGCGCCCGGGAACGGTCCATTGACCATGCCTAAACCATTGGATGTTGACAGAATATCAAGCGCCATATCCGGTACCATTTCTTTCAGATTGTCAGGAAGATTTTCCTGATATTTGGTGTTCTGGAAGAGATCTTCCTTGGCTGGGAACATGGCATATGGATAGCTGAGATAAAAGTCAACCATGTTATCACCTGTAAACATATATCTCACAAAATCCTTTGCCAGTCCTGTATTGCCGTCGGAAGAAATACTCAATCCAACCCATCCCTGTCCGGAACCTGTCTTTTTTCTTCCGGGTATTTTAAAATAAGATACATCATCCATGTCATCAGGGGCAACGGACTGCAGTGTATAGTAAATTTCAGGTGTGTCGATTCGGCTCATCACAGTACCGCCTGCCACCATTTCCCTGACATTTGTCTGTGTATAACCCACGGTTCCCTCCGGCGCGCAGTCCTTCACTAATTTGTAGAGGTAGTCATAGGTTTCCACCATGGCGGCCCGGCTTTCATCGTCCAGGTCAATATACCACTCACCATTTTCATCCACATTTAAAAGGTCCACATCATTGGCCTGCAGGAAACTCCAAATCGTTTTCCAGGCGTGGAGGTCTCCCAAAGGCAGGGCAAAACCATATCTGTCCTTGGATGGGTCTGTCACGGCCTTACACATATCGTAATACTCTTCCCAGGTTGTGGGCAGAGTCTCGATACCGGCCTCTTTCAGCCAGCTGTCCCTGTAATAAGCCACATAAGGAGTGATATAAAGAGGAACAGAATATAATCCATCCTCATACGCACCTTGAACTGATAAGGATGTACTTAAAAACGCATCCTTTCCCCCTATTTCCTCCACAAGGTCAGATAGCTCCAGCAGGCCTCCCGTACCAGCCAAGGACTGGGGATACCCCGTTCCTGTCACCATAATATCCGGTGCGTTTCCTGCCATAATAGCTGATACAATTTTGTCCATGGCCCCGCTCCATGGCATGACTGTAATGTTAATCTGTGTTCCCGGATTCTGTTCCATATAAGAATCTGCCAGCTTCTGCAGTTCATCGGCCCTCTCCTGCTGTGTCAGCATGGACCACATCTCAATGGTTCCTGTCGCTTCCTCTGCAGATTCTGCCTGGGCGGAATCTGCATTCTCCGCGTTGTTTTCTGATACCTTTACCTCTTGTGCATCCTTTGTACCGGAGTCAGCGCTCTGTCCGCATCCTGCCGCAGCCATCATGACGGCTGCTCCCATAATTACCCCCAGTATCCGTTTCACTTTCTTTGTCATTTGTGTACCTCCCATCATTTTTTATTATTTATCATCAGAAGAATACGTACAGTATGGACGTATTCTCTCATATTCAATCTCCACCCCTAACCCCGGCGCCTGGGGGACCATGATCTGCCCCAATTCGTTCAGCCTGATAGGATTAGAGAACATATCTTTTAGCAGGGCATTTGTATTATTGTCGTAATATTCCGCAATCAGGCCGTTGGGAACCGAAGCCACCAGATGAGCGTGTATCTCCTGGTCTCCGTGAGGTGCCAGCAGCACATGGGACGACATAGCTAAATCAGCTACCTTCTTCCACTCTGTAATGCCGCCCAGCACCTGGGCATCTGCATTCAGCACCTGGGCTGCATTTGTCTCTATTAACTGTTTAAATCCCCATCTGGTATACTCATTCTCCCCAATGGCAATGGGTATGTCCAGTTTTCTTTGAAGCTCAGCACAGCCTTCAATATCATCCGGTGATAAAGGCTCCTCAAACCAGTATATGTTCCTGCGCTCCAGCTCCCTTCCCATTTTCAGAGCATCTATCCGGTTATATGCATTATTCGCATCTACCAGTAAATGTATATCCGGCCCAACCGCATCCCGTACCGCGTCCACGCGTTCCAAATCTTCCTTAATAGATACGCCTCCTATTTTCATCTTTACGGCCTTTGCTCCCCGCTTCAGGTTTTCCTTCATTTCGCTCTGGAGCATATCCCATCCTTTTCCCTCTTCATAATAACCGCCTGCTATGTAAGCCGGTATCCGGTCGGCATATCCTCCCATCATCTGGCAAACGCTTCTGCCCGCCACCTTACCTTTTATGTCCCAAAGGGCTATGTCGATGCCGCTGATTGCCCGAGTAGCAAGCCCCTTTCTTCCATATACTTTAGGAAGATACATCCGTTCCCAAATCCGCTCTACGTTAAAGGGATCCTGGCCTATGACCCTGTCTTTTAAACTCAGCATTGCCTTTATCACCATATCAGAGCCATGGACCCATCCAACACCGTTTACCCCCTCATCCGTTACTACCTCGCATATTACGATTTCAGTTGCAGGATATGTATATTTGCCGTTCCGAATCGGATTTTTGTAGGCAGCGGAATATGCGTGAATCCTGATATCTGTAATTATCATTTCGGACCTCCCATTTATTATGCATTTTGTATGTTTTACTATTCTTATTCCTTTTTCTATTAACACTATATCACTACGCCACACTTTATGTCAATAACTTTTGTAAAATTTATTTACAAAATTATTTTAAATAACTTTTACAGTCAAAAATGGCAATTGTCCCTGGGTTTATGCTCTGCTTCGTGCTGTTATTGGGCGGCTGTTCCAATGTACAGGGGAAAACACAAAAAAATACCGGGAAGTTCAGAATCTTCCCGGTACGTTTAAATATTATATTTTCATTCAGACAGTTTCCTTATGCTTTCATGCAGCATCCCCAGCCCCTTTTCCGTCCTCTCCACATACGGCGAATCAGCAAGATACTGTTCCAGTATCAGAAGGTTAGCCTCCGTTGCCTCCACCCCCAGTTCCCTTAAGGACAGAGGCATATCCAGATGTCTCATGAACTCCTTCAAGTTCTCCATCTCCCCTCCCAGGCCATTATAGTGAAGCTGGACAAACAATCCCACTGCCACTATTTCCCCGTGAAGGGCCTGCCTTGCCTCCCTGGTAAAACAGGTTCTGATTCCGTAGTATATCATATGGGCCAGGGCCGACTGGTTAAAGCTCCTTGTAATGTTAGAGATAATGCCTGTGACCGCAATATTGATGTAGGTGACATACTCCACTGCCTTTGTCACCGTCCCCCGCCTTATATCCTCTATGGCCTGGTGTCCATACCGCTCCAGCAAATCATAGGCAAATTCAGACATCCTGTACGCTGTATATAAGTCAAAGGCAGCCGTATCCGGCTCCATGGCAGGCCTGCCGTTAAGCATCTCTATCTTCTTTGCCATGGCGTCCAGTATTCCGGCCGCCGCGTAGCGGCAGGGGCACCCGGAGATTACATCCAGGTCCACATATACCCCGTCTGTTTCATATTCATATCTCCAATTGTCCTTCATGGCTCCCTGGGGCGTATACATGACGCTCATGGCTGTAAAGGCGGCGCAGGTGGCAATGGAGGGAGGGATATTGATAACGCCCACTCCCGCTTTTCCGGCCACTGCCTTTGACAAGTCCATGATGACGCCGCCTCCAATGCCCACCACTTCGTCGCATCCCGCGTCCAGACACTTTTTACCGAGGGCATCCGCCGCCTCATAACTGCATACGCCGTCATAAATCTCAGCAACAAACTCCACTCCGGCCTCTGTAAGACCGGGAAGCAGCCGGTCCTTTACAGCGTCAAAAGCCCTGGGACCGGACACAATGTAAGCCTTTTTTCCAAACCGCCTTATCTCCTGTCCGCAGTGTTCCAGTACGCCCCTGCCCTGACGATACCTTCCTGCACCGAATTTGACAGCGCTGTCCATCCCATTGTTTATCCCGTTTCCCATCACAGTATCCACTTATACCCAATCCTCATAAATATAATCCGGGGCACAATACATGATTTGCCCGTCCTTTACCGTCATCTCGGGTTTCAGCAGTTTATCCGCGGTAAAGGCAGTCCCCTTCCAGTCCTTATAGGTCTGTTTGAAATCCATCCACCGGAAGATGGCCACATCCGCCCTGGCCCCTTCCGACAGGCATCCAATCTCTCCCTGCATTTTCATCAGTCCGGCCGGGCGCTCCGTGGCCATGCTGACCACCTGGCTCATGGGGATTCCCATACAGATATACCGGGACATCAGGTTTGGCAGTGAAAAAATGGGGCGTCTGAACATGCTTCCCAACACCAGGTCCGTACTGCACATATCCGCAATAAATCCCTGTTCCTTGGCCTTAAGCATGACGTCAAAATCACCGTGCTTCCTTCCCTCTGCCGTGTCAAAGATAATTCCCCGTTTCCTGGCTTCCCTGACACAGTCGTACAATTTGCCGTTTTCATCAATGATCGTGTTCTTCACTCCCTGGTATACATGTTCAAAGATATCTCCGGGACGCAGAACCTTAAGCACCTCACTGGTGGGTACCGGGATGTTGGTGCAGTGAACCTCCACCGGACAGCCTGCCATCCCGGCTATACGGACCGTTTCCTTTAACGGCTCAATGCCCAGTCCCTCTGCCAGTTCTTCACTCTGGCGTATTTTAAGACCCAGGATATTGTCCTGATTATCATGGTACATACGGACAATCTTTTCCGCATTGAAAAATTTCGGATTGATACACTCATGATAGCTGGTTGTGGTCAGCCCTGCGGAACACACCTGAAGGAAGCTCTTGATGGTAACCCTGCTCCTGGCAATCACTGCCGACCTGAAGATTGGATAATTGGCAACGCCGGCCGAAAAATCTATGGCAGACGTGACTCCTGTGGGCAGATAGGCCACATCCGGATATATGCCGATCTCCGTGCCTTCCTGGAACATATGGGCATGGGCGTCAATCAGTCCGGGAAAAACATATCTTCCCGCGGCGTCCACCACATGCCTTGCCGGCTCCCCTTCCTCATATCTGGTAATTCTGCCGTTATAAATCGCTATGTTTCCTACCTGATCGGTCCGGTTGGCCGGGTCAATCACATGTCCGTTCTTAATCAATAAATCTAACATTCTACCACCTCCGGGTATCTTACCAAAGACCAATGAGTTTCCAATAAGGAAGGCCAATCAAAAAGAAAATAACAAGGGCCATTGCCACCATGATGGTGCCCACTCTCCAGAAGTCCTTCTGGGGCACATAGTCCGACGCAAAGGTTATAAGGCCGGCTCCGTTTCCATAATGGGTAAGGAGGGCTCCAAAGCTGGCGAAAAATGCAAGCAGCAGTCCCACCACCATAGGGTTTGCCTTTGTATTCACTGCAAGGGAGAACAGCACCGGATAAAAGGATGCCACAAACGCGCTGTTGGAGACAAAGAAATAGCGCACCGCCAGGCTGACCAGCACCAGAATCACGGTTACTGCCATGCCGTTCATCTGGGAAAGATCCAGCACAACACCCAGCTGGTCTGCCAGCCATGTATAAAATCCGGCTGATGACAGGGCTGAGGCAATGCCATAGAAAGCGCCGTACCAGATAAAGATACTCCAGGCCCCTTTGGCGGCCATTACATCATTCCAGTCCAGCACATCCAGAAGCAGAACAAGTGCCAGGAACACAAAGCCCACCACCTGCATGCTCAGGTTGACAACCGGAAGCTTCGGTCCGAACATCCATCCCAGAATGGCAAGGAGGAACAGGACAAACAGTTTCTTCTCAGCAGACGTAACAGCTCCCAGCTCCTTTAACCCCTTTTGCGCAAGCGGCTTGATGTCATCCAGGGATTTGAGTTCCGGCGGATAGATTTTGTAAATCACATAGGGAGCCAGCAGCAAAAACAGGCCTACGGCCAGCAGCGCCCCCGGCACTACACCGGCCGAAACGTCATAATGGAACACCGTAAAGATCTGCATGGCCAGCAGCAGACCGCAGATAGCACCCGGCAAAAGCGACGCCCTGACGTTACGTTTCCAGGCGCGGCGGTAGGTAGTCCACCAAAAGCCCGGCTCGTCGCGCAGGCTGCGCAGGATGGTATCCAGCAGGCCGCACAGCTGGGGCGCGGCTATCATGCCGCCCAGCACGCCTGCCCGCAGCAGC
>OHAI01002723.1_pt1 | contig 12670 bp, 8 predicted proteins | sample 1577091 | NCBI WGS metagenome assembly OHAI01 (sample SAMEA3541548, study PRJEB24748) | human gut metagenome | biome: human gut; feature: human-associated habitat; material: faeces | place: China | collected 2012
GTAAAGCCGTCAATGCCGGCCATGTGGATATCCAGCAGCACAACGGGCGGCACGCATACCGGCGACCCACTCGCCGGTGAAGGGGTCGACAACGTTGCCGCAGGCGTTGACCGAGACCACGGCGCCCACCTTGACGGGGCCGAGTGCCACGGCGGCGGCTCCAAGGCCAGCCTTCATGCAGGTGGCAGGTCCCATGAGCTTACCTACGGTGGCGCCGGTGCCGGCGCCAACGTTGCCCTGCTCGAGTGAAGCAGGGGTGTGGTCGAGCGCCTCGCGCACGGCGGCGATGCCGGCCTCAATGTCGGGGCGAACGGTGGGGTTACCATAGGCGAGGTCGAAGATACAGCTGGAGCACACGATAGGCACCTGCGTGGGGCCGACGGGAAGGCCGATGCCGCGGCTCTCGAGTTCGCGGGCCACGCCGCTTGCGGCTTCGAGGCCAAAGGCCGATCCGCCCGAAAGGCAGACGGCGTGGACATTATCGACGGTGTTTTCGGGACGCAGCAGGTCGGTCTCACGCGAAGCGGGAGCACCGCCGCGAACGTCAACGCCACCGGTGGCACCCTCGGGCGCCACGATTACGGTGCAGCCGGTGCCAGCCTCCTCGTCCGTATAGTTGCCAAAGCAAAAGCCATCGACATTGCAAACATCGATGGCTTCGAGCAGTGTGTCCATGTTTTCTCCTATCGGTTTTCCGCCGGGCCTTATGCCCGGTCGGGATCCGTACGGTACGGCAAAATTGTAGGCGCTGGGGGAGACCCAGCGCCAGATGCAATTACGAGAGTTTTTGAATCGCGCGTGCGACGCGAGCGATGGGCAAGCCCACCACGTTGTAGAAGTCACCCGAAATATCGTGCACGAGCATGCGTCCGCCTGTGCCCTGAATGCCGTAGGCTCCGGCCTTGTCCATGGGTTCGCCCGAGGCGACGTAGCGCTCGATTTGGTCATCGGTAAGCTCATAGAACGTCACGTCGGTCACATCGACAAACGACAGCCTCTCGGCGGCATGCGGAGCTGTAGCGTCGCCGGCCTTGACGATGCAGACACCGGTCGCCACCTGGTGCGTGCGGCCCGAAAGCTCGCGGAGCATGGTACGTGCCTCATCCTCGTTTGCGGGCTTACCCAAAATTTGGCCGTCAAAGGTGACAATAGTATCGGCCGCGACGGTCAGTTCTTTGGGCTCGGCATGCTCGGCGGCGACGGCAGCGGCTTTAGCGCGCGCCAAGCGCTCGACGAGCGTAAGCGGAGCTTCGCCATCAAAGGGGGTCTCGTCGATGTCGGCGGGGATTACGCGAATGTCATAGCCTGCCTCGCGCATCAACTCGATGCGGCGCGGTGATTGCGAAGCCAAAATCATAGCTGAATGCCCTCGGCGACCTTCTCGACGGCCTTGTCGCCGGCGAGCGTGCGCAGCAGCTCAAGCGCAAAGGGGAGCGACTGGGCCATGCCGCTGGCGGTGATGATGTTGCCGTCTTGCGTAACCTTTTCGCCGGTATAGGCGCCTTCGGGGAAGCTTTTCTCAAAGCCAGGGAAGCACGTGGCGTGGCGCCCCTCGAGCAGGTCGAGCTCGCCCAGGATAAACGGGGCAGCGCAGATGGCGGCGACGTGCTTGGTCGCGGCGAACTCGCAGACCACGTCGCAGACGCGCTGATCGGCGCGCAGGTTGGTGGCACCGGGCAGGCCGCCGGGCAGCACGACGCAGTCGTACTCGTCAAAGTTGATCTCATCAAAGAGCGCATCGCAGGTCACAGGGATCTGCAGCGAGCTTACGACCTCACGCGTGGGCATGATCGAGACGAGCGTGGCACGCACGCCGCCGCGACGCATGACATCGACCATGGTCAAGCATTCAATAGTTTCAAAGCCATCGGCGGCGAGAACGGCAACGCTGGGCATGAGGGTTCCTTTCATAGGCGGCATACAATTAGCCGTCTTATACCCCGAAGACCTCCGCTTGCCACGCTCGATTTCCCAATGATTTTTCTGAGCAATGATTAAGTGACTAGTTGCGCCTAAGGTGGACGACGGTCTCGCAGTGGAAGGTTTGTGGGAACAGGTCGACTGGCGTGATCTTTACGGGGGAGAAGGTGCCTTCTTCGACAAAGCGTTTGAGATCGCGCGCCAGGGTGGCCGGGTCGCAGCTCACGTAGGCGACATCGCGAGCACTCGTGCTGGCGATAAGGTCGATCGCCTCGGGGGCGAGGCCTGCGCGCGGCGGGTCGACCACCAAGACGTCGGCATCCTGGTCGGGGAACTCGCGCACCGCGTCTCCGCCAATGACGTCGACGTTATCGAGCTTGTTGATCTCCAAGTTACGGCGTAGATCGCGCACGGCGGGGCCGTAGGCCTCGACGGCGGCGACAAAGTCGCAGCGGCGGGCGAGCGGCAGGGTAAAGGTGCCGGCACCGCAGTACAGGTCCACGGCAAGCTCGTCTTCCTGCGGGTCGAGCGCTTCCATGACAAGCTCGATCAAAATCTCGGCGCCCTTGGTGTTGACCTGGAAAAAAGACGGGGCAGACAAGCGCATCTGACCCTCGGCGATATTCTCGGTCCATGAGCCCTCTCCGGCGAGCATTTCGACCTTGGAGACACGGCGGGCCTTCTTTTCGCCCTTGCTCATCACGCGCACGATGCTCGTGGGATGAGCGGCGTCCGCCAGCACGCGGGAGACCTGCGAGCGCGGAAAAGAGCCTGTGGGCGTCCAGAGTGCGACCTCGAGTGCCTTGGTACGGCGCGATGCACGAATGCCCACGCGTTCGAGTCCCAAGTCATGGCTGCCGCTTAGATAGTTGAGTGCGCCGACGACCGATTTGAGCGCCTTCGGGAAGCGCTTATCGAACAGCGGGCACGCATCGACGGTCACGATTTTGCTGGGGTCGACACCGTGCATGCCAAGGCGCACGCGACCGTTGACGACGGTCGGTTCGAGCTCGATTTTATTGCGGTAGCCCCAGTCGTCCTTGGTGTGGCAGATGGGCTGTACCAACTCATCGACCTGCTCAGGAGCGAACTTGCCGATGCGCTCGAGCGTGGAGCGCAGGTTTTGCTCCTTGGCGGCGAGCTGTGCCGTGCGTGAGAGATTGCCCCACGAACAACCGCCGCAGATGCCAACGAAGGGGCAGGGGGGCTGAATGCGATCGGGGCTCGGCTCCAGAATCTCGGTCGTGCGGGCGCGCATGAACGACTTGCCGTCCTGTACGACCTCGGCCTCGACGGTGTCGCCTGCCACGGCGCCCTGCACAAAGACGGCCTTGCCGTTGTCGGCGTGCGCCAGCCCGTCGGTGCCGTAGGTCATCGATTCTATAGTGAGCTTCATATCCCTGCCTGTCATTCGTGTTGTTGCTCGCACCATGGTAGCAGGGAAAAGCGCCCCGCATCCGAGGCTTTCCTCAAATGCGGGGCGCTTCTACAAACTGCTTCTACAAACGACTATTTCGTCTTGCCGGTAATGAGCGTCTTAAGACCCAGGCCGATCAGGCCCAGGCCCATGCGCACACGACCGGGGCGATGGCGCTCGATGGCCTTGGTCTTGCCGGCGGGCTTATCGCGACGGGCGCTCGTCTCGGGTGCGGGCTTGGTGACCTGCGGCTCGGGCTGAGGTACAGGTGCGGGCTCGGGCTCAATGACGGTCGCCTGGACCTTTTGGACCTTGGGTGTGGCCGGCTGCGGTTCAGGAGTAGGGGCGGGTTTTGCCTCAATGACGGGCTCGGGCGCGGCCTCGGCGTTGCGATAGGCACGCTCCAGCAGGGCTTCCTGCGAGTTGAAGGGTTTCTCGCCCTCTGCACGCTCCACGGGGACCCAAGTGCCGTCGCTCGTGAGGCTGCGGGCCTTCACGTTGTCGCGCAGCTGCATGCCCATGTACTCGTGCACCAGGGCGCGGCAGGTGGGGTCGAGCACGGGGAAGGCGATCTCCACGCGGTGCTCGGTGTTGCGTGTCATCATGTCGGCCGAGCTCAGATAGATCATGTCCGAGTCCACGCCAAAGGCGTAAACGCGCGCATGCTCCAAAAAGCGTCCGACGATAGAACGGACATGCACGTTCTCGGTCTTGCCAAGAACGCCCGGCTTGAGGCACGAGATGCCGCGGATGATCATGTCCACGCGGACTCCTGCGCACGATGCCTCGGCGATCTTGTCGATGACCTCGCGGTCAGTGAGCGAGTTGAGTTTAAAGAACACGCGGGCGGGCTCGCCGGCGAGGGCGCGCTGGATCTCGCGGTCCAGGCCGCGCATGATGAGCGGCTTGAGACCGACCGGCGCCACGCCCAGGAAGCGGTAATCGCCGCGCAGATTGCCCAGCGACAGGTTGCGGAAGAACAGGTTGGCGTCCTCGCCGATACCGGGGTGGGCGGTCATGAGCATAAAGTCGCTGTAGAGTTTGGCCGTCTTCTCGTTAAAGTTGCCGGTGCCCAGCAGCGTTAGGCGCGTTAGCGCCATGCCCTCGCGATAGGTGAGCTGGCAGATCTTGGAGTGGCACTTAAAGCCCTCGGAGCCGTAGATGACGGTGCAGCCGGCCTCTTCCAGGCGCTCGGCCCACTCGATGTTGTTCTGCTCGTCAAAGCGCGCGCGGAGCTCCATGAGCACCGTGACCTCTTTGCCGTTCTCGGCGGCATCGATCAGCGACTCGCACAGGCGGCTCTGCTTGGCCACGCGGTAGAGCGTGATGCGCAGCGAGATGCACTCGGGGTCGTAGGCTGCTTCGTGCACCAGGTCCAAGAACGGATTCATGGCCTCGTAAGGGTAAAAGAGCAGCTTGTCGTGCTGCAGCACCTGCTCGCGGATGGAACGGGACATGTCGATGGTGGGGTTGGGCTGCGGCTTAAACGGCGTAAAGAGCAGCTCGTTGCGCAGGTGCTCGGGAATCTTGCCCTCAATGCCGAAGACGTAGCCCAGGTCGAGCGGGATATCGCAGGTAAAGACCGAGCGGTGAGAAAGCTCGAGCGCCTTGCGGATGGTCTTGAGCGTCGCCTTCTCGAGCGACCCCGAGACCGCGAGCACTACCGGCTGCAGACGCAGGCGCTTCTTGAGGATGCGCTTCATGTGCTGACGGTAATCCTCTTCCTCCTCGACGCCCTCGCCGTCCGGGTCGATGTCGGCGTTGCGGGTGACGCGGATGAGCGCGCGGTCGAGCGGCTTATAGGAGCCAAAGCAGCTGTCCAGGCAGGCGAGGATGACGTCCTCGAGCAAGATGTAGGAGTAGGTGCCGGTGGACGAGGGGACCTCGACCACGCGGTTCATCGAGGTGGGAATCTCGATAAGGCCCAGCAGACTCTCCTCGTCAGTGACGCCATCTAGGCCGCAAGCCAGATAGAGCGCGCCGTTGCGCAGGTTGGGGAAGGGGTGGCGCGGGTCAATGACCAGCGGTGAGATAACCGGCGACACGTAGGCCTGGAAGTAGCGGGTTACAAAGGTGCGTTCCTCGGGCGTAAGCGAATCGATGCGGGCGCGGTGAACGCCCAAGGTGTCGAGTTTGCCCTCGATGCTCTTAAAGATGGACTCCCAACGGGTAAGGAGCCCGGGCAGCTCGGCCATGACAGCATCGACCTGTTCGGAGGCGGTCATATTGCTCTTGTTGTCGACAGGCTGTTTTTTGAGCTCTGCCAGATCGGACAGGCCGCCCACGCGCACCATAAGGAATTCGTCGAGGTTGGACTCGAAAATCGACACGAACTTTAGACGCTCGAACAGCGGAACGGTTTCGTCGAAGGCTTCGTCAAGCACGCGGTTGTCAAAGCGCAGCCAGCTAAGTTCTCGGTTTTGCGTGTACGAGAAGTCGCGCGGCGGCTTGCGCAGCTTAGCGGCGGCTTGCTTTTTTTCGATTTTGCTCGGCATATGCATCTGTCCGTTCAGTCCCCGCAGGGGACGGTAGCCTAACACTATTCCCTATTGTCTCAATTTAGTCGACCTATGGCACGGACGTATCGCGTGAACGGTATCTTTACCTACTTCTTACGCTGACAAGCCATAGGACTGACGCCCTGCTGTCCGCAAACGGTCTATATCCTCTCTCGACTGGTACGTAAGTGTGAATAAGAATGATAGATAGCTGAATATCATCGAATACAGGCAGAAACGTAAACAAGCGTCATTTATATACATAAAACTGATTTAGCTATGCAATTTTCAATCAAAAGTTTAGAGACGCGATTGTAAATGGTTTTTAAGAAAAAGAGCGTTTACCTTAGAAAAGTTACTTTAGAACGCCGAAGTGCATTATGGGGGAATCATAGGCGATATACCGTTCATCGTACTTTGCTGACCGTTCGGGGGCGAGGTAGCATTACGGATGGAATTTGGATATAACTAGAGCTGTCAGCAAGCAGCGTCCCATATGGAGGGGCGCTGATACATTCGGCCAGTAAGGCCCGAAAGAAAGGTAGGAGGCCATGACGAAAGGTCTGCACGTGCCTTCCGAGATCGGCAAGCTCAGGAAGGTCTGCCTGCACCGCCCCGGCGACGAGCTCCTCAACCTGCCGCCCGACGAGCTCGAGCGACTCCTGTTCGACGACGTCCCGTTCCTGGAGGTCGCGCAGCAGGAGCACGACACCTTCGCCCAGATCCTGAGGGACCAGGGCGTCGAGGTGCTCTACCTCGAGAACCTCGTCGCCGAGGTGTTCGACCAGGTCCCCGGCGCCCGCGCCGAGTTCACCGACCAGTACATCGCCGAGGCCGGCATCCGCGGCCAGCACATGCCGCAGATCGTCCGCGAGAAGCTGGACTCCATCGAGGACAACCTCGAGTTCGTCAAGAAGACCATGGCCGGCATGACCAAGGCCGAGATCGACATGCCCCTCACGGCGTCCACGACCCTCGACTCCCTGGTCAACTCCGAGTCCGAGTCCGACCTGATCATCGACCCGATGCCCAACCTCTACTTCACCCGCGACCCGTTCGCGGTCGTCGGCGAGGGCGTCAACCTCAACCGCATGTACTCGGTCACCCGCAACCGCGAGACCCTGTACGGCAAGTACATCTTCAAGTACCACCCCGACTACAAGGACGTCTCCCTGTACTTCCGCCGCGACTGCCAGTTCCACACCGAGGGCGGCGACGTGCTGAACATCAACGAGAAGACCCTCGCCGTCGGCATCTCCCAGCGCACCCAGGCCGCCGCTATCGACATCATGGCCCAGAACATCTTCTGGAACTCCGACTCCAAGGTCGAGCGCATCCTTGCCTTCGACATCCCGGTCTCGCGCGCCTTCATGCACCTCGACACGGTCTTCACCCAGATCGACGTCGATAAGTTCACGATCCACCCCGCCATCATGGGCACCCTGCGCGTCTACGAGCTGACCGCCGGCAAGAACCCGGGCGACGTGAACATCCGCCTGATCGAGGACACCCTCGAGCACGTCCTGGAGGACGCCACCGGCGTCGACCAGGTCAAGCTGATCCCCTGCGGCGGCGGCGACCCGATCGCGGCCTCCCGCGAGCAGTGGAACGACGGCTCCAACACCCTGTGCGTCGAGCCCGGCAAGATCTGCGTCTACGCCCGCAACACCGTCACCAACGACGTGCTGTACAAGGAGGGCCTGGACCTTCTCGTCGTGCCCTCCGCCGAGCTCTCCCGCGGCCGCGGCGGCCCGCGCTGCATGAGCATGCCCTTCTGGCGCGAGGACCTCTAAGGTTTTCAAAGATCCGTACGGGTCTTAATACAAACATCTAGCTGCCATTAGATGTCTCCCAATGGGGCGGTGCGGTTTTTCGCACCGCCCCATTCTTGTCTAATAAGCTAAATTAGCATCAGATAAGGTGTCCATTATGTCTAGAGGCGGTCACGTTGATACCCCAACGGTGTCGGCTTCTTTGTCTTTTGGGCATCATCTCGATTCCCATGACCTTTGCCGGCATCATCCTCGTGTTCTAGCGATTGGAGCTTAGTCATGGATATCAAGACAATTGGCGTTGAGGAATGGCTCAACGTTTGGGAGAAGAGCGCTACGTGGGACATTGCCCAGTCGACGATCTCATCGCTGACCATGGGCGAGCTTCGAGCGCTTGACGAGCAGGACGGCGCCACGTTCTACGAGCGCCTGGATCGCGAGAAGATGAATTACGGCTGGATCGAGGGCTCGCCCGACTTTAAGACCGAGGTCGCCAAGCTGTATCGTCGCGAGGTCAATCCCGATCGCATTCTGCAGACCAATGGGTGCACGGGTGCCAACCTCAACGCCGTCATGGCCGTTGTCGAGCCCGGCGATCATGTGATTGCCGAGTGGCCTACCTATGCGCCGCTCTATGAGATTCCGCGTACGCTCGGTGCCGAGGTCGAGTATTGGGAGCTTCGCGAGGAGCTCGGATGGAAACCCGATTTCGAACAGCTCAAGCGCCTCGTTCGCCCCAACACCAAGCTCATTTGCATCAATAACGCATCGAACCCTATCGGTACGGTGCTCGATGCCGATACGCTCGGTCAGATTGCCGAGATTGCCCATTCGGTGGGCGCCTACGTGCTGTGCGACGAGGTGTATCTGCCGCTCGAGAACACCGAGTCCTTTATGTCGATGGCCGACGTGTACGAGAAGGCCATTGTCACCAACTCGGTGTCCAAGACCTATTCGACGCCTGCAGCCCGCGTGGGCTGGGTCGTGGCCGACGAAGAGGTGTCCAACCGCATCCGCACCTACCGCGACTACACCATGATCTGCGGCGGCGTGTTTAACGACGCCTTGGCGACCTACGTGCTCGAGCACAAGGAAAAGATTCTCGAGCGCAACCGCAAGATCGTGTTTGGCAACCGCGATATCGCACAAGCATGGATTGATACGCAGCATCGTGTCTCCTGGACGGCCCCGCAGGGTGTGTCCACCTCGTTTATCCAGCTGGAAATTCCCGAGGATGACGAAGAGTTCTGCAAGCGCCTGCTGGCCGAGAGGGGAGTGCTGCTGGTCCCCGGTAGCCGTTTTGAGCTTCCCTGCGGAGCGCGCCTGGGCTACTGCGCGAGCGAAGATGTTCTTCGCGAGGGCCTGAGGCTCCTGGGCGAGGCACTGGCCGAGTTCGATCGCTAGGATCGTGACTCCCTTTGAAGGCAGTATTCAAATTGGCCGACGATAATCGAAAACGGACCTGTTCCCCTAGGGGATCGGGTCCGTTTTTCTATATCGAGAAGTCAAGTTGTTACAAATGAGGCAGTGCGGCGAGCCGATCTCCGCTGGGTCTTATACTGAGCTTCCGGTGAACGGTATCCAACGTCTGGTAAACGGTAATCTGTTTGCTAAAAATGAATAGGACGAACTTTATTCTGAATAAAAATCAAAATGGTTGAGACACAGCGAGAATTGCGAATTCTATTCATATCGTTGCGCGAAATATGCAATTTGAGGGTGGTTTAACAAAGATTAGTTCCAACTAATCTATCGTTTAAAAAAGCGTTTAAGCACGTAAATACACTTTATTAAATCAAAGTGTGCCATGCGTGAAGTATATGTGTATGCCGTTCACCCCTCATATAAAACCGTTCAGGGGCGAGGTGGAAGTATGAACTGATTTTGGATATAAATATGCCGTCAGCAATAACGCCTCACACGGAGGGGCGCTAACGAATCGGCCCTGACAGGGGCCCGAAAGAAAGGTAGGAGGCCATGACGAAAGGTCTGCACGTGCCTTCCGAGATCGGCAAGCTCAGGAAGGTCTGCCTGCACCGCCCCGGCGACGAGCTCCTCAACCTGCCGCCCGACGAGCTCGAGCGACTCCTGTTCGACGACGTCCCGTTCCTGGAGGTCGCGCAGCAGGAGCACGACACCTTCGCCCAGATCCTGAGGGACCAGGGCGTCGAGGTGCTCTACCTCGAGAACCTCGTCGCCGAGGTGTTCGACCAGGTCCCCGGCGCCCGCGCCGAGTTCACCGACCAGTACATCGCCGAGGCCGGCATCCGCGGCCAGCACATGCCGCAGATCGTCCGCGAGAAGCTGGACTCCATCGAGGACAACCTCGAGTTCGTCAAGAAGACCATGGCCGGCATGACCAAGGCCGAGATCGACATGCCCCTCACGGCGTCCACGACCCTCGACTCCCTGGTCAACTCCGAGTCCGAGTCCGACCTGATCATCGACCCGATGCCCAACCTCTACTTCACCCGCGACCCGTTCGCGGTCGTCGGCGAGGGCGTCAACCTCAACCGCATGTACTCGGTCACCCGCAACCGCGAGACCCTGTACGGCAAGTACATCTTCAAGTACCACCCCGACTACAAGGACGTCTCCCTGTACTTCCGCCGCGACTGCCAGTTCCACACCGAGGGCGGCGACGTGCTGAACATCAACGAGAAGACCCTCGCCGTCGGCATCTCCCAGCGCACCCAGGCCGCCGCTATCGACATCATGGCCCAGAACATCTTCTGGAACTCCGACTCCAAGGTCGAGCGCATCCTTGCCTTCGACATCCCGGTCTCGCGCGCCTTCATGCACCTCGACACGGTCTTCACCCAGATCGACGTCGATAAGTTCACGATCCACCCCGCCATCATGGGCACCCTGCGCGTCTACGAGCTGACCGCCGGCAAGAACCCGGGCGACGTGAACATCCGCCTGATCGAGGACACCCTCGAGCACGTCCTGGAGGACGCCACCGGCGTCGACCAGGTCAAGCTGATCCCCTGCGGCGGCGGCGACCCGATCGCGGCCTCCCGCGAGCAGTGGAACGACGGCTCCAACACCCTGTGCGTCGAGCCCGGCAAGATCTGCGTCTACGCCCGCAACACCGTCACCAACGACGTGCTGTACAAGGAGGGCCTGGACCTTCTCGTCGTGCCCTCCGCCGAGCTCTCCCGCGGCCGCGGCGGCCCGCGCTGCATGAGCATGCCCTTCTGGCGCGAGGACCTCTAAGTTTTTCCGTTTCCGGTGCGGTCCCCCTACAACCGCACCGGTTTCGCCCGTCAAACGGGCTACACTAATTACTTATGTAATTCATTTCTTCGAAAGGATTCGAACCATGGGTGTTAACCTCTCCGGCCGTAGCTTCCTCAAGCTCCTCGACCTCACCACCGAGGAGATCGAGTACCTGCTCAAGCTCTCCAAGAACTTCAAGGACATGAAGCGCGCTGGCGTTCCGCACCGCTATCTCGAGGGCAAGAACATCGTTCTGCTCTTCCAGAAGACCTCCACTCGTACCCGCTGCGCCTTCGAGGTCGGTGGCATGGATCTGGGCATGGGCGTTACCTACCTCGATCCGGGTTCGTCGCAGATGGGCAAGAAGGAGTCCATCGAGGACACCGCCCGCGTTCTCGGCCGCATGTATGACGGCATCGAGTTCCGTGGCTTTGCCCAGGACGACGTCGAGGAGCTCGCCGCTAAGTCCGGTGTGCCCGTGTGGAACGGCCTGACCACTGAGTGGCATCCCACCCAGATGCTCGCCGACATCCTGACCGTCCAGGAGAACTTCAACTACGACATCAAGGGCAAGACCCTCGTCTTCATGGGCGACTGCAAGAACAACGTTGCTCGCTCCCTCATGGTTGTCTGCTCCAAGCTCGGCATGAATTTCGTGGCCTGCGGCCCCGAGGAGTGCATGCCCGCTGACGACGTCATCGAGGCCTGCAAGCCCATCGCCGAGGCCAACGGCTGCACCATCAAGCTGACCACCGACGTCAAGGACGGCGTTACCGGTGCCGACGTTATCTACACCGACGTGTGGGTCTCCATGGGCGAGCCTGACGAGGTCTGGGCCGAGCGCATCGCTCAGCTCACCCCGTATCGTGTCACCTCCGAGGTCATGGCTACGGCCAACCCGGGTGCCATCTTCCTGCACTGCCTGCCCAGCTTCCACGACACCAACACCACCATTGGCGCCGAGAAGTGCGAGCAGTTCGGCATCACCGAGCAGGAGGTCACCGACGAGGTCTTCGAGAGCCCCGCTTCCAAGGTCTTCGACGAGGCCGAGAACCGCATGCACACCATCAAGGCTGTCATGTACGCCACGCTCAAGTAAGAGCATCTAGCATCTCGCTCGGGGTGTATTGTCGAACACCCCGAGCGGCTTTATCTGGTAAAAATCTCGCATCGAGCGGCAGGCACGGCACGGAAGAGCCGCTTCGGGCGAGATCAGTAAATGATTTATGAAGGGGGGATGAGAACTATGACTGAGACCGCTAAGAAAAAGCGCGGTATGCCTTCATCGTTCACCATTCTTCTTGCTCTGCTGGCAATTGTTGCAGTGATTACCGTTATCGTCTCCGGCACGTCCGGCGGCGCGGTTACTGCCGCCCGTCTGAGCGATTTCTGCACCGCCCCGATTCTGGGCTTCGCTGACGCTCTGCCCGTCTGCCTCTTCGTTATGATCCTGGGTGGCTTCCTCGGTATGATGACCGAGACCGGCGCCCTGGACAACGGCATCGCCGTTCTGGTGCAGAAGCTTAAGGGCAACGAGATCATGCTCATTCCCGTGCTGATGCTCATCTTCTCCCTCGGTGGTACCACCTATGGTATGTGCGAGGAGACCGTTCCCTTCTACGCCCTGCTCGCCGCTACTATGATGGCTGCCGGCTTTGACCCGATGGTCGGCGCCGCTACCGTCCTGCTCGGCGCTGGCTGCGGCTGCCTCGGCTCCGTCGATCATGCTGAGCATGAAGGAAAACTGCATGGACTTTACGATAAATACAAAGTTATAGGTTTTGACCGATGGGTCCGTCGCCTGGGCGGGCTCGTAAATATTTTCCGGCTTTTGCCAGTGA
>OHAI01002725.1_pt1 | contig 12670 bp, 7 predicted proteins | sample 1577091 | NCBI WGS metagenome assembly OHAI01 (sample SAMEA3541548, study PRJEB24748) | human gut metagenome | biome: human gut; feature: human-associated habitat; material: faeces | place: China | collected 2012
CTTCCGACAGTATTTGGTGAGAAGTGTGTTATGCGACTTGCGCAGAAAAAGGCACAACCAGGGGCGGGAACGTGAGAACAAGGCGAAAGGTATCATTGAAGAGGCAAAACAGAAAATCCAGGAAGAGTTCGGAGATCCGGATATCGGACTGGAAAAGATTGCTGCTGAAGTCGGACTGACGCAGACCTATTTTTCCAGCCTGTTCAAAAAAGAGACCGGCATGAGTTTCGTAGAGTATCTGACGGACACCAGAATGAAAGAAGCCATGCGGCTTTTAAAAGAGACAAGTGAAAAAATCTATGTAGTTGCCCAGAAAGTGGGCTATCTGGAATCCGGATATTTCAGCCATGTATTTAAGAAAAAATATGGAATGTCCCCGATCCAGTGCCGCAGACAGGGGCAATAGACGGGAGGTTGTATGTGGGGGAAAATCAGACAGGACTTTCGGAAGTTTCTGCCGAAACAGAGTATGCAGAATATTCTGTATGTGATCATTCTGACGCTGACGCTGCTTGTCGCTGTCTTTGTAGGATTTTTTGTCTCAAAGTCTCAGCAGGAAAAGCAGGCACAGATCATCGTTCAGGATAATCAGGAGCTGGCAGAACAGATCAACGTATCTTTTTCATCTGCTTTATTTAATAGAGTCTTATGTCACAGTATCTGCACAGTATGATGCGTCTATCAGATACACTTTATTATAATATCATCAAGGGAAACGACAGAGGACAGATGGAACAGATGTTTCAGGCGATGTATGACGGCTACAAAGATTATGTGGAGAGCATTGCCCTGTTTCAGGAGGATGGGACACTTTTGCAGGTCATGCCGGCACTGTCATCTGCCGCTTCCTCAGATGTTATGCAGGAAGAATGGTTTTCCAGTGCACTTGAGCGAAGTGAGAACATTCATTTTTTCAGACCGCAGATACAGGATTGCTTTGAACATAACAGCAGTTTTCCGTGGGTGATCCCGATGAGCCGTTTTGTGCAGATCACGCACGGAAATCAGGTGCTGAGCGGAGTGCTGCTCATCAATATAAAATACAGTGCATTATCTGAAGTTTTCAGGAACTCAACAGATGATATGAACCAGTATTCTTTTCTGATGGATTCAAACGGAGAACTGATCTACCATCCCAGGCACGCCCTTGTAAACAGTGGGATTATAGAAAAACCGCCAGAAACACTGGCTGAATATCAGGATGGATCCTATGAAACAGAAATCGGGAAACAGCAGGTGTTCTGCAGTGTCAAGACGGTGGGATACACCGGATGGAAGATCATTCGTGTGATCGGGAAAGAAGAACTTAGAAGTTATGGGATCAAAAGTACTTTTTTTGTGCTGGCGGTCATCTGTCAGGTAGTTCTGTTTTTCCAGGTTGTCGGATCGTATATTTCAATGGTGCTGACAAGACCGATCTGCAACCTGGAGGAAGATGTCAAACGAATTTCAGCCGGAGAGCTGGATATCAAAGTCCATACTGCCGGAAGTTTTGAAGTGTATCATCTGGGACGCTCTATTCAGAAGATGACAGTCAGGATCAAAAAACTGATGCGAGAAGTGATCCAGGAGCAGGAAGCCAAAAGAAAGAGTGAACTGGACAGTCTTCAGGCACAGATTACACCACATTTTCTTTACAATACGCTGGACATTGTAGTGTGGATGATCGAGGAAAACCGAAAAGAAGATGCCGCAGGCATGGTTACGGCACTGGCAAGATTTCTGCGTATCAGCCTCAGCAAAGGAAAAAATATCATCACGGTAGCAGATGAACTGGAACATGCAAGGAATTATCTGATGATCCAGTCACTTCGTGCAAAAGATCAGTTTACGTACCGGATTGAAAAAGATCCAGGCACAGAATGTTTTCAGGTCATCAAACTGATCGTTCAGCCAATTGTGGAAAATGCACTTTATCACGGACTGGAAGGGATGTACGGCGATGGTGAGATCGTGATTCATGCCTATACAAAAGACGGAGATCTCTACATTTCTGTGAAAGACAACGGTATGGGGATGTCAAAAGAACAGGCAGAGGCACTTCTGGATTACACGAAAGAATTAAAGACGGCAAAAGGAAACGGCATTGGTGTACGAAACGTACACGAGAGGATTCAGCTGCACTTTGGAAAAGAATACGGGGTACAGATCATTTCAGAGGAAGATGAGGGAACAGAAATCCTGCTGCATCTTCCGGCAATTATGTATGGAGAAAAGAAAGAATGAGAAGGGCAAAGAAAATCGGTATTGTGTGCGTGGGGATTCTGATGGTTGTTTTTATGTTTCTCTCGTATTCAAATTTGTTTGGAGGAGAGACGAAAAGAGATATCACAAAAATTTCTGTGATCGGGATCAAGAGAAAAAACAGTCAGGTAGAAGATTTTAAAAGAGGTATTGAGGAAGCAGCAAATGCAAAGCGTGTGGATGTCGAATATCTGGAGATAGAGGAAGATTATGACACGATCAAAGAGTACATAGACCGTGAGATCAAAAATGGCTCTCAGGCATTGATCGTGTTTTCAGAAAAAGAAGAACAGATTCTCTCTTATCTGCAGTCAGAAAAGAAGAAAATCCCGCTGATCCTGGTGAATCCGGGCGGAACAGAAGAAAAAACGATCCGTGTCTGGTTTGATGTGCAGGATATGGCAGAATGTCTGGCAGAAAAAATCCATCAGAAGCGTCAGGAAGAAGAGCCGGTGGTATATTTAACGGATGAGAAAGAAATGTCGGAGCGAATGTGGACAATCTTTCAGGAAACATTTCAGAAGCAGGGGATTGCAATCGAGAAAAAGAAAATGACACTTCCAAATCTTGCAAAATATCGGGACAGGAAGCAGCAGGCTGTGTTTATCTGCAGTTCTCCAAAGATTACAGAAGAGACGGCAGACTATCTGAAAAGCAAAAACCAGGTCATTTATGGGATCGGTTATTCCGATGAGGTATTGCAGGGGATCCGGGAAGGGAAAGTGGAAGGCGTTATGGCATACAGCATGTATTCTTTCGGGATTTATGCAGTGAAGTCTGCTGTTTACTCCATAGAAGGAAAGAAAGTGGATCATCTCACAAAGACAAAATGCGAGTGGATCACGCAGGACAATATAAAAGAAAAGTATGATTTTCTGTTTCCAATCTATTGATAAAATCGCAGGAGTTAATGTCCGCTTTACAAGGTGGAAGAAGGAGGCAAAAACAAATGGGGTCAAAAAAGGAACTGCAGGCAGCCATCGCAGTACTTGGTCTGTGCATGCTGGTCTTTGGATGTACAAAGACAGCGGAGAGTGAGAACAGCAAAAAGCAGGTCAAGATCGGGGTGGCTGTATACAACGAAGAAGATGTTTATGTCAGCAAGATCTGCGGTTATCTCGAGGATGAGATTTTTCAGTACGAAAAAGACCATCCAGGCGTGGAGATCCGCAAAAAGATCGCCGATGCAAGGGGCAGTCAGCAGGAGCAGAACGACCAGATCGATCAGTTCATCAGTCTGGACTATGATCTTCTGCTGGTCAATATCGTGGATCGCACCAATGCGGCTGTGATCATCGACAAAGCGACGCAGGCGGACATTCCGGTTGTGTTTTTCAACAGAGAGCCGGTGCGGGAAGACATTTTCCGGAGTGATCAGATTTATTATGAAGGATCGGATGCAAAACAGTCTGCTATTTTGCAGGCAGATGTAATTGCAGATGCACTGGAAAAAAACCGCAGTAAAATCGACCGGAATGGTGACGGCGTCATACAGTTTGCCATGCTGGAAGGAGAGTCCGGTCATCAGGACACGCTGATCCGTTCAGAGTGGGTGCTGAAAGAGCTGGAAAACAAAAAAATCCCGACGCAGCAGATCGCAGGCAGCACCGGAAACTGGGAAAAAAATCAGGCGAACGTGATCGTACGGCAGTGGATGAAAGAGTATCCGAACCAGATTGAAGTGATCATCAGCAATAATGATGACATGGCACTGGGAGCCTGGGAAGCACTCGAAGAAAAAGGATGCACCGAAGTGCAGGTGGTCGGAATCGACGGAATCGAAGAAGTACGCGAACTGGTGGATGAAGATAAGATCCTCGGAAGTGTTCTGTGTGATACAAAACTGCATGCAAAAGCACTGATGCAGTTCATAGATGTGCTGGCTTTTCATAACGGCAGTGTAGAGAAACTGAACCTTGAAAATGAAAGATATTATATGATTCCTCTTACAAAAGTGGAAAAATAGAAAAAAGTTAGAAAAAATCTAAAAAAATTTCAACCAAATCTAATAAAAATCTATGGAAATTTACCGAGAAATCAGATAAAATAGATTCACTAAGGCACAGAAAGGAATCGAAATCAAAAAGGAGGTAAAAAGAATGAAGAAAAGTAAGATTTTTTCTGTAGTATTGGCGATGTTTTTGATTCTGACACTGAACGTTGGAGCTGTGAGGGCAGCAGATACCGCCAGAATTTATCTGGATGCCGTTCAGGCAAAGAGTGGTATCGTGACCGTTTCCTGTAAAGCAGAGAACGTGGGCAAGATCAGCAACGGAAAATTAAGGATTACATACGCAGCCGACAAACTGCATCTGGTAAAGACAGAGGCAGGAGATGGACTGAAAAAAGGTAATTTTCAGACGGTTATCAACGATCCGATCGACGGAAACAAAGCAGAAGGTGAGATCGTGTTTGTATTTGCTTCTTCCAGAGAGCAGGAAGTCAGCGGCAATCTGGTGACCATGACATTCTCCGCAAGTGAGAAACTTGATCTCAAAGATACAGGTCTGAACCTGAAAGCAGAAGAGTGGAACAAAACAAGCGGATCGGATATTAATGTCAGCATCAAAGATCTTCAGTACAGAAGCGAAGTGATCGACAAGATTGAGCCGACACCAACACCGGAAAAGAAGATCAGCCTGAATGATACACAGATCGCCGAAATCGAAGATCAGACTTACACAGGAAGAGCCGTTCGTCCGGGTGTGACGATCCAGTATCAGGGAAAAACACTGACAGAAGCCAAAGATTATGCACTGACTTACAAAAAGAATAAAAAGATCGGAAAAGCAAGCGTTACGATCAAAGGTATCGGAGAATACGAAGGAAGCAAGACGATGACCTTCTACATAGCACCGAGACCGCCAAGAATCAAAAAAGCAGTTTCAGATTCCAGAAAGAAAGTATCCCTTCGCTGGTCCAAAAAGAAACAGGCAGACGGATACCAGATCAAGATCGCACGCGACAAACAGTTTACCAGGAAAGTAAAGATCGTCAACATCAAGAAAAACACAAAAGTGAAAAAGACAGTCAAGGTAAAAGGAAAGGGCAGAGCAAAATATTATGTAAGAATCCGTTCCTACAAGATCATTGACGGTAAGAAACATTACGGAAAATTCGGCTATAAAAAAGCTGTCCGTATAAAATAATGCAGTCCAGAGGAGGCAAAACAAACCATGAAAAAAGTATTATGTGCGATGATGCTGTTTGCAGCAGCAATCCTGTGCCTGCATCAGAATGTATTCGCAGCTGAGGGGGCAACCGTAACGGTAAACGGTGACACACTTCAGGCAGGAAGTGATGCGTGGAAAGTTACCCTTGATATCAGCGGCGATACGAAAATTACAAACGGCAAGATCCGTGTGACGTATGACAGCTCACAGCTGAAGCTGGTATCAACGGAAGCAGGCTCCATGATGAATGGCGTTCTGACCGACATCAACGATCCGGTCAGTGGCAATAAATCCGAAGGAGAAGCAGTGTTTGTATTTGCATCCTCTACAGAACTGGATACAAACGGAACACTTTTTGAAATGACTTTCCAGGTACAGGATTCGGTTAAAGACGGTGACAGCGTAACGGTTTCCGCAAAAACGGAAGAACTGCAGAATAACAATGCAGCCGTTTCCGTGACCGATGTACCGCTGAACGCAGCGGTGGGAAGACAGAGCAACAATAACGGAAACAACAATGGCGGAAATGATTCCTCCACAGAACCACAGACCGAGACAGCATCCAATAATGGAAACAACGGAAACGGAAGTGGATCGGATAACCAGGGCGGCTCCGGTATCCAGACCGAGGCACCTTCCGGAAACAGCAATACCTCCGGTGGTAGCAGCACCTTCGGCGGAACATCTTCCGGAAGCAGCAGTACTGCGGGAACCCAGAGCGGAAGCAGCACGGTTACATCCGCAAAAACAGGAGATAACACCAATGTTTTAAGACCACTTATCATCGCAGTGATCGCACTGATCGTGCTGATTGGCGGATATGTATGGTCCAGAAAGAAAAAGAAATAAAAGCCAATACGAAATTTTTAAAACAGGAAGTGCACTTGCATCGAGAGACAGATGTGAGTGCATTTTTTGTCTTAGTGGGAGTGCAATATACCTGCGATGTACCGGAAGTGCGAACAGATAGTGTATCTGTTGTATCAAAAAATATGGAAAATATATAAAAAATATATAAAACAAGAAAATACATACCATATTTTATTCAAAATAACGATTAAAAACAGAGGACTAACAGGAAACATAAAAATTTACAAGAAAAACGTATAATATTACATGGAAAATCATGAAAAAGTTATATAAAATAAAATCACACGAGAAAATGTTGATGGAATATCAACATCGGAAAGCGAAAAACATAACAAGAAAGCAGTAAAGCAGTAAAGGAGGAAAAAGAATGAAGAAAACTTCAAAAAAAGTGATAGCAGTCACATTGTCCGCTTCGATGCTCTTAGGCGGAAGCATGACAGCGATGGCAGCTACAACAAACCCGGATATCAGCCAGCGTGAGATTGACCATAAGACCGCGGCTAAAAACATCGCAGCACAGGGCATGGTTCTGATGGAAAACAAGAACAACTCACTGCCGATTTCAGCAAAGAAGGGAACAAAAGTAGCACTGTTCGGACAGGGTGTTTACAACACCATCAAAGGCGGTACCGGTTCCGGTGCTGTAAACCAGCGTGACAATGTTACCGTACAGCAGGGTTTTGAAAATGCCGGATATGATATCGTGAATGCAGATTTTGTAAACCAGATGCATGAGCTCTGGACAGCAAACGGCGGCGGCACAAGTCAGGGCTGGGGATTTAAATGGGTGAATGAACCGGTTTATGAGCAGACAGAAGGTGCGGCAGACCAGATCAAAGCAGCAGCAGAACAGACAGATACTGCGATTTATGTTATTGCACGTAACTCAGGTGAAGGATCAGACCGTTCTTCCGGAAAAGGTGATTATCTCTTATCGGATGATGAGCGGGCCAATCTGGAACTGCTTGGAAAAACATTTGATAACGTAGTTGTTGTCCTGAACGTAGGCGGAATCATTGATACTAAGTTCTTCAGTGAGATCAATGGGCTGGATTCCATGCTCCTGATGTCTCAGGCAGGTATGACCGGCGGTGATGCACTGGTAGAAGTATTAAACGGTACCGTAAATCCATCCGGTAAATTAACAGATACCTGGCCGGTTAATTTTGATGACAACCCATCCAGTGCAGGATTTGCAAATGAGGATGGAAATAATGCACAGGAATTGTACAACGATGATATTTTCGTAGGATATCGTTATTATGATACGTTTGGTGTGGATGTCTCTTATCCGTTTGGTTACGGTGGATCTTACACAAGCTTTGCGATGTCAACAAAATCGGTAAAAGCAGACAAAGATAAAGTAACCGTTCAGGTTAAAGTAAAAAATACCGGTACCGTATCCGGTAAAGAAGTAGCAGAAGTTTATTTCTCAGCTCCGGACGGTGAACTGGACAAGCCATATCAGGAACTGGCCGGCTACGCCAAGACAGACGAACTGGCACCGGGCGAGTCTCAGATCCTTACGATCAGTTTTGATACGAAAGAAATGGGATCTTACGATACCGACAAAGCAGCTTACGTGATGGAAGATGGCGATTACATTATCCGTGTCGGTAATTCTTCCAGAAATACACACGTAGCAGCGAAACTCAATGTCGCAGAAGACATGATCACCGAGCAGTACAGCAACCTGATGGTTCCGGTAACAGAAAACGACAACATCGAAAACAGTGATAAATATCCGACCCTGGAGCCGATGACAACCGAAGGTGCAACATCGATCACATACGATGGCGAAGCAAATGAGATCGCGGCAGCGAAGACGATTGAAGTGGATTTTACAGGCTACAAAGCACCGGAGATCATCAAAGAGAACGAAGACGTAACGGTTTACACTTCCGATACAACCGAAGAAAAATATCTGTTTGCCAAGAATGAAGACGGAGCAACAGGAACCATTTCCCGTGTAGAAAAAGCAAACGCAAACAACACCGACTACAGCGTAACTTATCAGGAGCACGTTAAGAAATTTGACGGTGACTACAGCAAGAATACACTGAAAGATGTTTACGACGGTAAGATCAGTCTTGAGCAGTTCGTATCTGGTTTAAGCCTCTATGAGTTGGCAAACCTGGTAAACGGACATTCCAGTGACAAGACCGTACAGGGCGTTGCAGGAGCAACCTGGAAAAACGATGAAAAAGGGTTTGTACCTGTAAACCTGTCTGACGGACCTGCAGGTCTTCGTATTACACAGCACTATAAACAGGATGATACCGACTATTATCAGTATGCAACTGCATGGCCGATCGGTACACTGCTGGCACAGACCTGGGATACCGGGCAGATCTACGCTTACGGCGAAGGCGTTGGCGAAGAAATGGAAGAATTTGGTATCGGTTCCTGGCTGGCACCTGGTATGAATATCCACAGAAACGCACTCTGCGGACGTAACTTTGAATATTATTCTGAAGATCCGGTAGTCGTAGGTGTGACCGGCACAGCAGCAACACTCGGCGTACAGAAGAGCAAAGGTGTTGGCGTTACCATCAAACACTACGCACTGAATTCTCAGGAAACAAGCAGAAACAAAGAGAATAATACCGTTTCTGAAAGAGCAATCCGTGAGATCTACCTCAAAGGTTTCGAAATGGTTGTAAAACAGGCACAGCCGATGGCAATTATGACCTCCTACAACCAGAATAACGGAAGACCGGCAGCGGATGACTATGATCTTTGTACCGCATTTGCAAGAGACGAATGGGGATTCAAAGGCATGATCATGACAGACTGGGGCGGCGGACAGTCTGTACCGATGTACGAAATGCACGCAGGCAACGACCTTGTTTGCCCGGGCAAAGGCTACTCTCAGATCATGAAAGGCTTTATCAATGAGCCGGCATGGACAAGCGATGGTTATGTAGAACTGGAAGAGAGAAGCATTCTGGATGTTGATGCAAGCGGAAATCCGATCACAGTTTCTAAGATGGTTCCGAACTTTGGCGGATACAAACTGGATCTGAACGGCAATCTGAAAATCTCCACAACCGTAGCAAAAGGCGTAGAACTGAACGAAAAAGTTGCAGAACTGAAAGAACAGGGTTATATCACATCTGTTACAACAAACAGCCGTGGTGTGACAACTGTTACTTATAAAGTGAGCATGGATGACGGCGTAGAATCTACACAGGTTATCTCTCTTGGTGACCTTCAGAAAGCAGCCATCAACATCTGTAACTTTATTATGAATTCCATCGAATTTGCAAACGCAAACGACCTGGAAGCAAAATCACTGAACGAACTGTATGCAGACGCACTGCAGACGATCACTTCCTATGAAAAAGATGACGTTGTTCCGTCCACAACATACTCCACGATCACCGAAGGTTATGACTGGGGTCCGGCAATCTCCAAGGTTGTTGTAAATGTCGGCAAAGCAATGAGCGGAAATATTGACGCATCTGCATTTGAAGTAAACGTAACAAGAAAAGCACTCAGCGGATTCCTTCTTGGACCATCCAGAGGAACACGTAACGTAACCGCAGCTTATGTATCCGATGCAAACGGAAACAAAGCAGCAACGGGCAATTACATTACTCTGGAACTGGAAGTAGGACCGGATCTGTCCATCGGATCTCCGTTCAACTACAACTTCTTCAGAAGCGGCCACAATGAGTATGTAGACACTGCATATGAAGTAACATTAAATAAAGAACTCAAAGCAGCAGACGGCAGCAGCGTAAATTTTGCAGCAAATAAATTTGCAGCAGACACCACATGGATCTGTGATGACTTTGATCTTGACGGTAAATTCAGCTACAACGATGAAAAATTTGGTCAGATCGCTCTGACATACGCTTCCTATACACCGGAAGCAGCTAAGAATGACGGCAAGAAAAATGCTCTGATCATCTGGCTGCATGGGGCAGGCGAAGGCGGAACAGATCCACGTGTAGCACTGTTAGGAAACAAAGTAGTCAACCTGGCAACCGATACTGTACAGCAGTACTTTGACGGCGGAGCATACGTTCTGGCAGCACAGTGCCCGACGATGTGGATGGATAACGGTTCCGGTCAGTACACAAGCGATGGAACATCCAAATACACAGCAGCTCTTATGGAACTGATCAAGAGCTATGTAGACGGAAATGCAGATATCGATCCGAACCGCGTATACATCGGCGGATGCTCAAACGGTGGTTTCATGACCATGAACATGATCGTACATTATCCGAAGTATTTTGCAGCAGCATATCCGGTATGCGAAGCTTACACAAACGATGCACTGACAGACGAAATGGTAGAATCTATCAAAAATATGCCGATCTGGTTCACACATGCAAAGAATGACCCGACCGTAAGAATCGGAACCATCGACGAAGACGGCAATTTCGTATCCAACGGAAACTATTCACCGAAAGCATACGAGAGACTGACAGAAGCAGGCGGAAGCGATATTCACTTCTCACTGTTTGACGATGTACACGACACCACAGGTCTCTACAAGAGAGCAGACGGCACACCGTATCAGTACAACGGACACTGGTCATGGCTCTACACTCTGAACAACGGGTGCAAAGAAAACATCGACGGCGAAGAAGTAACCATCTGGCAGTGGATCTCCACAAAATCAAAAGCAAACAGAGGACTTGAAAAAGTCATCGCAAAAGTAAACGCACTGAACGCAGAAGACTACACAGCAGACAGCTGGGCAGCAGTACAGAGTGCACTGGCAGCAGCCAAAGCAGTAGCAGCAGATCAGAATGCAACACGCACACAGATCAACGCAGCAATGGAAGAGCTGGTAGCAGCATACTCCAAATTAGAGTATGGCGTACAGAAACTTCATCTGGAAGTTGCAGTAGAAGAAGCAGAAAAGATCCTGGCACATCCGGAAAATTATGAAGACATTGCAGCTCTGAAAGCAGCACTGGAAAGCGGAAAAGCAGTTCTGGAAGATAAAGATGCAGATCAGACAGCAGTAGATGCAGCAGCAGAAGCAATCCTTGCAGAACTGAACAAAGTAGCAGACAAAGCAGATGTGAAATCTCTGGTTAATCTGATTGAATCCGCAAAAAAACTTCTGGACGGCAATTACACAAGCGATTCCCTGAAAGACCTCAAAGCAGCGATCAAGAAACAACCTCAAAATTGAAAAGCTGAACGGGCCTTCCGGCATGTTGTTGAGGCACTGCTCAAGAACCGAACAGAACAGAAGCAGAGATCGGAACCGCATATGCAGATCTGATCAATGCAATCCTGAATCTGCAGATGAAAGCTAACAAAGCAGCTCTGAAAGCAATCCTTGACAAAGCAAATGAAGTACTTGGAAACGCAGACGCTTATGTAGCAGCAACCATCGACGGACTGGATGCAGCGGCAGCAGAAGCACAGACAGTATACGACAACACAGACGCTCTTCAGGATGATGTAGACGCAGCAGTTCGTGCACTGACACGCAAAGTGGCAGATGCAAGACTTCTGGGCGACGTAGACAACGATGGTGAAGTAACAACAGCCGACAGTGTAGCACTTCTGGCAGCAAGTGCAGAAATTACAAGCCTCGATGCAGATGCAGCAGCAGCCGCAGATGTAAACGGAGACGACGTGGCGGATACAAACGACGCAGTTCTGATCCTTCAGTATGCAGCAGAAAAAGTTGCATCCTTCTAAGCGGATGAAGAACCTGCAAAAATGAATTACAAAAAGAGATGCCACAGATCACAGATCCTGACATTTCGATAAAAACGGAGCGAGGAAGTTTGCTCAAAGCCTGTTTCAGCGTATCTTGAAAAGCCCTGTCAATATCCAAAATAGAAGCAGCTTGCATACAGGAATTTAATGTTTCATAGACTAACACACGGTCGCAGGTAGGCATCATGGAAGCACTCAAATAAGTATTCTGATACCGGAAGCCGTTTTCCGGTGAAATGCTCGGTCCGGTCATCAGATATTTACCGTCCGGTGATTCCGTCATATAATCCAACAAGAACTCAGCATTGCCTTTCAACAAAGGATAAGCTGTTTTCGCAAGATATTCCTTATCCAATGTATATTCATATTGTGTCCACAAATGAGAAGCTATCCAGGAACTGGCGGTCGGGAACAAGCCGTATCCTATTCCTGCGGAGGGAGCTGTAAATCCCCATATATTAGCTACAGTATGCGCTGTCCATCCTTTACAACCATACACAACCTGAGCCGTTTTCGCTCCATGAACGGATAAGTCCTTTATATAACTGAAAAGCGGTAAGTTACATTCTGCCAAGTTACCAACATTAGCAATCCAATAATTCTGCTGGGTGTTAATATCCAGATGATAATCTAGAAAGGAAAATGGGAGAATAACCCAAATGGCTATGGCTGAAATGTTCAACTGC
>OHAI01002729.1_pt1 | contig 12656 bp, 8 predicted proteins | sample 1577091 | NCBI WGS metagenome assembly OHAI01 (sample SAMEA3541548, study PRJEB24748) | human gut metagenome | biome: human gut; feature: human-associated habitat; material: faeces | place: China | collected 2012
GGAGCTTCCACAGAGGCACTGGCAGGAGAAGGCATGATCGTAACTGCCGGCGGAATTGATACCCACATTCATTTTATCAGCCCGCAGCAGATCGACTGTGCACTGTACAGCGGTGTGACAACGATGATTGGAGGCGGTACCGGTCCGGCAGACGGAACCAATGCAACGACCTGTACACCTGGACCGTGGAACCTGAAAATGATGCTCAAAGCAGCAGAAGAATATCCGATGAACTTGGGATTCCTCGGAAAAGGAAACTGTTCGGATGAAGCACCGCTGATCGAGCAGGTCAAAGCAGGTGCAATGGGACTGAAAATCCACGAAGACTGGGGTGCGACACCGGCTGTTATCAACCACTGCCTGAATGTAGCAGATGAGTACGATGTGCAGGTAGCAATCCATACCGATACGCTGAATGAGGGCGGATGTGTCGAAGATACCCTGGCAGCGATCGGAGGTCGAACGATCCATACTTACCACACCGAGGGTGCAGGCGGAGGACACGCACCGGACATCATCCGTGCAGCGGCAGCAGGAAATGTACTTCCGTCATCCACAAACCCGACCATGCCATACACGGTCAATACACTGGATGAGCATCTGGACATGCTGATGGTATGCCATCATCTGGACAAAAAAATCCCGGAAGATGTCGCATTTGCAGATTCCAGAATCCGTCCGGAAACCATTGCAGCAGAAGATGTTCTGCATGACATGGGTATCTTCAGTATGATGAGTTCGGACTCTCAGGCAATGGGACGTGTCGGCGAAGTTATCACACGTACCTGGCAGACAGCAAGCAAAATGAAAGACGAACGCGGAGCACTTCCGGAAGACGAAGGCAAAGGAAACGACAACTTCCGTGTAAAACGTTATATCGCAAAATATACGATCAATCCGGCACTGACACATGGTATTGCAGATTATGTAGGTTCTGTGGAAAAAGGCAAGTTCGCAGACCTGGTACTGTGGAAACCGGCATTCTTCGGTGCAAAACCGGATATGATCATCAAAGGCGGCATGATCATTGCATCTAAGATGGGTGATGCAAATGCATCCATCCCGACCACACAGCCAGTTCTCTATCAGCCGATGTTCGCAGCACTTGGAATTACCGCAGATATCCGCTGGGCAGGTATCTGGTATCTGTAGGCAATTCTCTGGGGAACTGCATTTGTAGAAGATATCATGGGCAAAAAGCTCGGAAAATTTGTACCGCTGCTTCAGGTGTTTGAAGGCGTGGTCACCGCATGGATTCCGGGAATCATGCTGATCTTAGGAGTATGGTAGAATGGTTTGTGAAAAAGTAATCGGAAAATTAAAAGATGTGGATATCGCAGGAAAAACAGTAGAATATGTGGATATCGAATGGCATGAAGCATTTAAAAAGATCCATCGAAAAGTGACCGGTCAGGGTCGTGAAGTGGGCATCCGTATGGATGATTCCATTCTGACAAGAGGACTGTTTCAGGATGATGTGATCTATGATGCAGACGGTGTGGTGATCGTGGTCAACACACCGCCGTGCGAAGTGATCGAAGTATCGCTTGCACCGGGACACGAAAAATATGTGGCAAAGGTCTGCTACGAGATCGGAAACCGTCATGCACCGCTTTTCTGGGGCGATAAAGAAAATACCTTTATCACCATTTACAATGAGCCGATGATGGCGATGCTGGAAAAACTGCACGGGGTAAAAGCAGAAAAAACCGTGCGGAAACTCGATTTTGATAGACGGATTTCCGCAGCGATCCACAACCATCATCACTGAGAATATAAAAGATATTACGGTGCCGGGGCAGAATGTGCTCCGGCATCACAAAAAGAGAGGAACGGATATGGACAGAGAACAGGAAATTCGCCGTTTCTTCTTATTGCAGGTAAATGACGCACTTTTCCCGATCGGAGGCTATTCTCACTCGCAGGGACTGGAAACTTACATCCAGCAGGGAAGCGTCTGCGATGAGAAAACAGCGGCAGAATATATTCATAAAAAACTGCGTTTCGCACTTGCTTATACCGATCTGCTGGCAGTTCGCCTTGCGTGGGAACTGGCAGATCAAAATGATGCAGACGGACTGGATGAGCTGGAAGAAATCCTCGGAGCATCCAGGATTCCTTTTGAACAGCGGGAAGCGTCCAGAAAAATGGGTTCCCATTTTGCAAAAACAATCGAAAAATTGCATGCAGAAACGATGCCGATGAAAAACAGAAAAATTTTTGAAACGTATCTGGAAGGAAGAAAAGGAAAAGCGGTCAGTCACTGCATTGTATACGGAGTTTTCTGTGCGGCTCTTGGAATCGAAGAAGAAGAGACGTTGTATCATTTCCAAAAGAAGATGGCGGAATTTCCATTATGCCGCTGTGTGCTTCGGCCGGAATCATGGAAGGCGATGTTCAGGAGTTCACCTTTCAGATTTCCGAAGGAAGCAATCTGGAATTTCTTTCTCAGTCTTTTGATAAAGTGCATAAGATGAAAGAAGGACTGGCACGCCGGAGTGTGACGGTAGAAGTGAAAAAAAATGCAGTCTTCTGTTACTATCCGCAGCCGGTGATCCCATACGCACAGTCTGCATTTGAAAGTGATATGAAAATCCATCTCGAAGACGAAAGTTCAAGATTCTTTCTGATGGAAATCATTTCCTGCGGTCGAAAAGCATCCGGGGAACGCTTCCGCTACCGGAAGTATGCATCGAGAGTTTCCGTCTGGCGAAGCGGCAGCCTGATCTACCGGGACAACACCCGCTATGAGCCGGAAAAGATGGATATGGAAGGCATCGGTATGTACGAAGGTTACACGCATATGGCAAATATCTTTCTGACCGGCGGCAGCGAAGAACTGCAGCAGAATATCTGGGAGATCCTGGCACAGGAACCGGAGTGTGATGGCGGCGTGACAAAACTTGTGCAAAATGATCTCGCCGTCCGGATATTCGGACAAAGAGCACAAAAACTGCAGGAAGTGGCAGAGAAAATGAAGGCGGTTTTCCTGTGAAACGAATAGATAAACTGTATACAGAAAAAAGTGTATGTGCAAATGAACGAATTCCCAGAAGGGCACGTAAAAGTGCCTTCTTGGGAATTCGTTCATTTTGCATATTGCCGTAAGTTTCCAGAGCTGATAAAACAGGTTCCTGGAAGCGTGGATGTTTCCGATGGAATCAACGAAACTGGCGAAATAGACAATAAACGGACAGAGAATATGTAGAAAATTACTAAAAAGCGAACGCTTGATAAAAATAAATAGTAACAATATAGACAAAAACATAAAAATGTACTATAATAAACTTAACATGTATACCGAGAGGGTGCTGGAAGTCCCGCACAGCGGGACTTCATTTTTCGCAGAGATTTTCAAAATGACAAAAAGTCTGCGAAAAGAGAGGAAGAAAAAGAAAAAATTGCAGCTGAAAAGGAAACGGAACGGCTGCAAAAGAAAAAATGCATAAAAGGAGGAATGTACATGCATTTGAGAAAGAAAATTTTGTCTGTAGTGTTAGCCGGTGCCATGATCGGCGGTGAGCTTCTGACCGGTATCGGCAGTTTCTCACTGAACGTCAGTGCAGCCGACAGCAGTTTCGCAGGAGAAGAGTGGTATGACCAGATTGCCACAGTAGAGGAAAACAGAGAGCCGGCACATGCGTATTTTACACCGTATGAGTCTGCAGAAAAAGCTTTGACAAACGAAAAATCAGTTCTGGATGTGGATGAATCAGAATCCGCTTACAAACAGTCCCTGAACGGTACCTGGAAATTCAAATTTGCCCAGAAACCGGCAGAACGTGAAAAACAGGTAAAAGGTGCAGATGCAAAAAATTATGTGGAGAACTGGGATACCTCAGGCTGGGATGACATCAAAGTTCCAAGCTCCATCCAGACGATCAAGGATGCAGACGGCAATTTCAAATACGAAAAGCCGATCTATGTAAACCAGAGATATCCGTGGCAGAACTATGAAAATGTCAGCCTTGGAGCAAACGTTACAGCACCGACCGTAAACAACAGTGTCGGCCAGTACAAGAGAACCTTTACCGTTCCTTCAGACTGGGATGGAAGAGATGTTTTCGTATCCTTTGAAGGTGTAGAGTCCGCATTCTATTTATATGTAAACGGACAGAGAGTCGGATACGGCGAAGACAGCTACACAACGGATGAGTTTAACATTACAAGTTATCTGAAAAAGGGTGAAAATACTATCGCTGTGGAAGTTTACCGCTGGTCTACCGGAAGTTATCTGGAGAACCAGGACTTTATCCGTATGAGCGGTATTTTCCGTGATGTAAATCTTTACTCGAAAGCAAAAGTAGAGATGCGTGACCTGTTTGTAAAAACAGATCTGGATAAAAACTATAAAGATGCAACCCTGACGCTGGATGCAGATATCCGTAATCTCGGTGATGATACAGCAGCAGGCAAGAAATATACCGTATCTGCTGATCTTTACAAGATTGACGGCAAGACAAAAGTGTGGTCTGAGCCGATGGTGATCGAAGCGACTGTTCCGGCAGCAAAGGAAAATGTGGCAGAGAAAGCAGATGACAAGGGTGCACACTTTACTGGCGATAAAAAAGTAACCAATCCGGACAAATGGTTTGCAGATACACCGAACCTGTACATGTTGCTTGTTCAGTTAAAAGATGAAAACGGCAATGTCGTGGAGACCACTGTTCAGAGAGTCGGATTCCGCGAGATCAGCAAAGCAGATATCAACGAAGCAGGTCAGGAACAGGTACAGATCAACGGTGAAAAGATCATGTTCCGTGGTACAAACCGTCATGAAACAGATGACCAGGACGGACGTGCAATCTCCAAAGAAGATATCACAACCGACCTGAAGATGATGAAGCAGTTCAATGTCAATGCGATCCGTACCAGCCATTATCCGAACAATCCATATATGTACGGACTGGCAGATGAGCTGGGTATTTATATCTGTGATGAGACGAATGCAGAGTCCCACATCGGTGCGACAAGCAGCAACATCCCGTCCGGATATCCGATCTGGAATACTTCCGTTATGGACCGCACCCAGAACATGGTAGAACGTGATAAGAACCATCCATCCGTAGTGATCTGGTCCCTTGGCAATGAAGCTACTTATCAGGTTTACAATATGGATGAAAACTACTGCTTCTACAATTCCACACAGTGGATCCTGGAGCGTGACCCGTCCCGTATCCGTAAATACGAGCGTGATAACCGCTATACAAAGGGTGACCGCAAAAAATCCATGGTAGATATCTATTCCTCCCAGTACTGGGGTGTAGATTCTGTCAAGAGTCAGGTAACAAACACCGGTAATAAGCTGCCGTATATCCAGTCTGAGTATGCACATGCAATGGGTAATGCCCTTGGTAACTTCAAAGAGTACTGGGATATTTTCCGTAACTACCCGAATGCACAGGGTGGATTTATCTGGGACTGGATCGATCAGTCTGTTTCTACAAAAGTAGAAAATACAACAACTTACACGATCACAGATCTGAACACTGGTGTTGCAACGAAATTTGACGGAAAAGTTACCGAAGGACGCAACAATACAAAAGCGATCCAGGGAACTTATGCAGCGACGGACAGTGCAAAACTGGCAACCAACAGCACAACCGGTATCACACTGGATGTATGGGTAAAACCATCGGAGAACTTTACAAAATCCGCACAGGCGTTTATTTCCAGAGGAGACAGTGACGGTTACAACCTTCAGATTGACCGCTATGGTAAATTTGAATTCTTTGTAGATGGATGGAGCGGAGGTACCTTATCCGCAGATATTCCGGCTGATTTCACAGACGGAAACTGGCATCGTCTGACGGCAACTTATATCGGTACCGAGTACAAGCTGTATTACGATGGAAAACAGCTTGCAACAGGACAAAGAACCAACAAGACAACCTGTGATGCATCCAGCAATCCGATCGACATCACCATCGGAGCATCCGCAGACCAGTCCGGAAGAACCTTCAACGGTGCAATCGACCGTGCAGCCGTGATCAAAGGTGTTATGACAGAGGAACAGATCCAGAATACAAACGATAATCTGGACGCAGTAAAAGATAACGTAGCTTATTCTATTGACTTTGGATCTGCTTCCATTAAATCAGAAGGAACAAACTACAAAGACAGCACATACTTCGCATACGGCGGAGACTGGGGCGAGACGGTAAATGATAATGATTTCTGTGCAAACGGTATCTTAAATGCAGACCGCACACCTTCCGCAGAACTGTATGAAGTCAAGAAAGTACATCAGGAAGTTTCCTTCTATGATGACGGTGAAGCAGCAAACGGAAAAGTCCGTGTTGTAAACGAGTTCCTGAACACCAACCTGAACAAATACAATGTCTCCTGGACATTAAAAGAAGATAACAAAGTGATCGGAAGCGGTCAGCTTAGCGAGGAGCAGAAGAACATCGCACCGCAGGCAGAAGCTACCGTAACACTGGCAAACTTCCCGAAAGTAAGTGCGACAGCAGGTTCTGACTATACACTGACACTCTCCGTAACACTGAAAGAAGATGCTGCGTGGGCAGGCGATTATTACGGACATGAAGGTAATGAGATTGCATTTGAAGAATTTGATCTTGCTTACACTCCGGAAAAAGCACAGCCAACGATCAGTGCATCTGACATGGATAAAGTAAACGTAGCAGAGAGCGATGATGCGATCACTGTTACCGGAAAGACATCCAAAACAAACGGCAAAGCATTTGAAGTTGTGATTGACAAAGCACAGGGTTACATCACCAGCTACAAAGTAGACGGCAAGACCCTGCTGGAGAACGGACCGGTTCCGAACTACTACCGTGCACCGGTCAGCAACGACCCATCCTTCTCCACAGCGATGAAGAATGCAGCAGAGAACTTCACGCTGGATGAGAACGGCATAACAGTAGATGCAAAAGATAAAGTAGTCAACATTCATGTGTCAGGAAGCATTCCTGAAGTAAATACACCGAACAGCATTGATTACATGATCTATGGCAATGGTGAGATCGTAGTAACCAATACGGTTACACCGAGTGCTTCTGCAGGAAATATTGCAAGAATCGGTATGAAGATGACAGTTGCAAAAGATTACGAGAAGCTGACATACTACGGAAATGGTCCGCAGGCAAACTATGTTGACCGTAACACCGGTGCAAAACTTGGTATATACAACAGCACCGTAACCGAACAGTTTGAAAAAAAATATGTAAAACCTCAGGAAAACGGAAACCACACAGGTGTAAGATGGACAGCACTGACAGCAGAAGACGGAACAGGTATCCTAGTATCTTCTGACAGCGAAATGGAATCCGGAGCCCTGCATTATAAAGCAGAAGATCTGGCATCCTACCGTCATCCATATCAGGTTCCGGTACAGGAAAATACCATTCTGACTGTTGACCTGATGCAGCGCGGACTTGGAAATGCAAGCTGCGGTCCGGCTCCTCTGAGCAAATACATCATTTCCGCAGGAAAGACTTATACACAGACATTCAGCATCCTTCCTCTGACAAAACAGACATCAGATGAAGAAAAGATGGTAAAGAGCAACGAAGATGTGAAATCCGGTATGCCGCTGACAGGAATCAAAGTAAACGGCAAAAAACTGGATAACTTCAGCGACGGACAGAGCGAATACACTTACACACTTCTGAGAGGAAGCTACGAAGAAGGAAAGATCCCTCAGGTAGAAGTGATCAAAAAATCAAATGATGTTAATGTAACTATTACACAGGCAACAGCAGTTCCTGGCACAGCGACCATCAAAGCCATTTCTCCATTTGGTGTAGAAAAGACTTATACGATCAACTTCAAAGTTCAGGATGAACTGTATGTATCCGATATGGACTGGACCGTTGACCAGGGCGGATACTTCGAAAACACAAGAGATGCCTGCGGATGCGGAAATCCGATGGCAGTCTATGTAGAAGGCACAAAACAGAGCTTTGACAAAGGTGTGGCTATGCATGCACCGGCAGAACTGGGCGTTAACCTGGAAGGCAAGGGCGTAAGCAGATTTACCGCACGCATCGGTATCAGTGCAGACCAGACACTTGGAAACAAAGCAGATGTAAACTATGTGATCAAAGGTGATGGCAAAGAGCTGTACCGCAAAGATCATGTGATCTCCAACGGAGAGTCCTACCTTGTAGATATCGATGTATCCAAAGTAAAAGATCTGCGTCTGATCGTAGAACAAGGTGATGCAGATTACAACGACCACGCACTGTGGGCAGATGCAAAATTCACGTTCCAGAGTGAAACTCCAGATCCGAAGCCGATCAAAGTAGCAAGCATCAGCGTAACAGCTGATAAGACAGAGCTGACCGTCGGTGATACGATGCAGGCAGCTGCAGCTGTATTACCGGAAAATGCAGACAACAAAGAAGTGACCTGGACAAGCTCAGATGAAACAGTGGCAAACGTAAGCGAAGCAGGTCTGATCACAGCAAAAGCAGCCGGAACAGCAACCATCAAAGCAACAGCAAAAGATGGAAGCGGAGTATCAGGAGAACTTGTGATCACGGTAAAAGCAAAACAGGTTACTCCAGATCCGGAGCCGGTCAAAGTAGCAAGCATCAGCGTAACAGCAGATAAGAAAGAACTGGAGATCGGCGGTACTGCTCAGGCAGCTGCAGCTGTATTACCGGAAAATGCAGACAACAAAGAAGTTACATGGACAAGCTCAAATGAAAGTGCAGTAACAGTAAACGAAAGTGGTCTGATCAAAGCAATTGGTGTTGGAAGTGCAGATATCATTGCAACTGCAAAAGACGGAAGCGGTGTAACAGGCAAAGTTACCATCACGGTAAAATCAAAAGATATTGATCCGATACCGACTCCGACCCCTGCACCGGCAGAAAAAGTCGAAGAGCTGAACAAGGCAGTCAAAGAAGCAGAATCATTCAAAGAAGCAGATTACACAGCTGAGAGTGCAGGCAAACTGAAAGCAGCACTGGCAGAAGCTAAGAAAGTTCTGGAGAATAAGGATGCTACTGAGGCAGAAGTAAATGCAGCACTGAAAGCAGTCAGCGATGCAAAAGCAGCTCTTGTCAAGAAAGATGATAACAATAACAACAACGGAAACAATAATCCGACACCACAGGTTCCGGCAGTTGGAACAACCACTACAGTAAAAGGCGTTACTTACAAAGTAACGAAAGCTGATGCAGTAAACGGAACGGTTTCTGCAGTGAAACTGAAAGCAACGAAGAAAACAAAAGTTACGATCCAGGATACAGTAAAAGTTGGAAATTACAGCTTCAAAGTAACCACGATCGGTAAGAATGCTTTCAAGAACAACAAGAAACTGAAGAGCATCGTGATTGGAAACAACGTCAAGAGCATTGGCTCCAATGCATTCAGTAAAGCGAGCAGGCTGTCAAGCGTCACTTTCAAGGGAACAAAGATCGTGAAAGTTGGCAGGAATGCATTCAAGGGTACTTCTTCTAAGATGAAAGTTACAGTTTCTAAGAAGATGAAATCCAAAACGCTGAGAGCACTGAAAAAGAACCTTCAGAAAGCAAAAATCAGCAAAAAGGCAACTTATAATAAAGTAGCGAAAGTAAAGTAAATAAAAGAATCTCTTGAATAACAGAAGTTCAAGTTGTAACGAGAATCGTCGCATGCTACAATAGGCATGCGGCGATTTTGTTGGGTAAATGTCAGCAAAGCTGAACAGAATCGCGTGCCAAGTCTTACGTGTCAAGCGGATATTCGCAATTGAAGCAGGGGACTTCCTTGATTTGGTTCAATTATAATAACGAAAGAAGGTAACAAAAGTGGAGACACTGAAAAAGTTTGTGAAATATTATGCACCTTACAAAGGTGTGTTTTTTCTGGATTTGCTGTGTGCAGCGATTATCAGTTTTGTGGATCTGGCATTTCCGCAGATCCTTCGCAGTCTGACAAAAACACTGTTTTTAAAAGATGCAGCTGTGATCTTACAGGCACTGCTTCCTATCGGGGCAGGATTGCTGCTTATGTATGCAATACAGGCGTTGTGCAAGTATTATGTGACGTGTCAGGGGCATATGATGGGAGCAAGGATGGAGCGGGATATGCGCCAGAAATTGTTTGAGCATTATGAAAAACTGTCGTTCTCTTATTATAATCAGCATAATTCCGGTCAGATGATGAGCAAACTCGTATCAGATCTGTTTGACATTTCTGAGCTGGCACATCACGGACCGGAAAATCTGTTCATTTCACTGATTAAGATTGTCGGAGCCTTTATCTTCTTATTTTTTATCAACTGGAGACTGGCAGTGCCGCTTCTGTTTCTGGTTGTGCTGATGCTGATCTTTTCCCTGTGTCAGAATCGCCGTATGCAGGCAACGTTCATGGATAACCGACGCAAGATCGGAGATATCAATGCGAGGCTTCAGGATACCCTTTCCGGGATCCGTGTCGTACAGTCTTTTGCAAATGAGGAGATTGAGCGGAAGAAATTTCAGAAGAGCAACGAAGGATTTCTGGTATCCAAAGATGCGAACTATCGTTGTATGGGAAGTTTTATGAGCAGCAACCTGTTTTTCCAGGGACTGATGTATCTGGTGACCCTGGTCTTTGGCGGATGGCTGATCGCACACGGAAAAATGGAAGCAGCAGATCTTGCCATGTATGCTCTGTACATCGGAATCTTCATCAGCCCAATCCAGATCCTAGTTGAGCTGACAGAAATGATGCAGAAAGGCCTGTCCGGATTTCGCAGATTTCTCGATGTGATCGAGACAGAACCGGATATTCAGGATGCCGAAGATGCAAAACCACTGACCAATGTATGTGGTGATGTATCTTATGAAAATGTTTCCTTTCATTATCAGGATGATGAGACACCGGTACTGTCTCATGTCAGCTTTCGGATTCCGGCAGGCAGATCGATCGCACTGGTCGGACCGTCCGGAAGTGGTAAGACCACGATCTGTTCGTTGCTGCCACGTTTTTACGATGTGACGGAAGGAAAGATCACGATTGACGGAAAGGATGTCAGAGGACTGACACTTGAAAGTCTGCGAAATCAGATCGGACTGGTGCAGCAGGATGTCTATCTGTTCTGCGGAACGATCCGGGATAATATCGCTTACGGAAAACCGGAGGCCTCCATGGAAGAGATCGTCGATGCAGCGAAAAAAGCAAATATTCACGATTTTATCATGTCACTGCCGGATGGATACGACAGCTACGTTGGTGAACGCGGAACACGCCTCTCAGGAGGGCAGAAACAGAGAATTTCCATCGCCAGAGTTTTCCTGAAAAATCCGCCGATCCTTATTTTAGATGAGGCAACGAGTGCACTGGATAATGAGAGCGAACGATGGATTCAGAAAAGTCTCGAAGAACTGGCAAAGAACCGCACCACAATCACGATCGCACACCGCCTTTCTACGATCCGCGGGGCAGATCAGATTCTTGTTGTTGCCGATAATGGGATCGCAGAGAGCGGAACACATGAAGAACTGCTGAAAAAAGGCGGGATTTATGCACATTACTGTGAACTCTCGGAAATGTGATAGATTTTTCAAAGGTCAGTGCAGACAGCAGGCAAATAAAAAGTTGTGGCGGAGGTTTGTGTAAATGTGCAAATGAACGCCATAGAAATGATTTTATAAAATATATAACGCCATGATGATTCGAAAACAATCTCCTGACACGCTGCGTTTCCTGTTCGGTTCGCTCGCCGGTTAGCCGCCCTTCGCCTAAACTCGCCTCTTCGAGGCTCAGACAGCGGCTCCTTGGGGCGGCAGCATCGCAAACCTCACGACGGAATCCTTGCTACCGTCAGAGCGATTTGTTTCCGGATGATTATGGCTGTTTTTATACCTGCTTAAAATTTCTGAAAATTTAAAGAGAAATATCGTAGCAAAAAAATGATAAATGATTTAAATGAGAAAAATATTGAAAATATTACCAAAATATAATAAAATTCAGATATAAATAAACGCTGTGAAAGAAGATATTATCAGAGGTTAAGGTCAAAAGATGCCATATGAATTGTTTCATAGTGTTTTTTATATTGGATTATATAATATATAGTGTAGCGTTCATTTTTGTAAGCGAAGAGCTGTAATTTGCATCAGTGACGAGATTTAAGGTTGGATTTCAGGAGGTGAGCGAATGAGAAAAGATAGAATTGTAGAAATTACAGAAGAGAATATACTTGAACTGGCTGTATGGACAATGGCTGAACTGGCAGTTGGAATTGGATTTGCCATAGTGATACATCAGGAAATCATTTCAGCGATTGCAATGCTTCTGATCATGGGATTTTTTGTTTTGCCGATGCTTGTTAAATTGTTTCGATTTTGGCAAGCAGAGAAGAACAAAATATAGCATTTTTAATAAAAGCAGAATGATCATAGAAAAGTATAATATCTGGTGCGTATGGTGAGAGGAATTGCAGTGGAAGCAGTGAGAAGGTAGTTGTAGTGGAAATAATGGAAGTAGTGGTTTTTATATGCCGGACAGAAAAAAGTCAGGGTATTGTGACGGAAACGATGCGTGTCACAAGCCCTGACTTTTTACGTCCGGCATTTATAATAGAATCCAATTACATTCTTACTGCTTTGATTGCAAGTATCCGGAATTGCACGAAATAATCCGGCTGTGGTGAAATTGGCAGACACGAGGGACTTAAAATTCGTTGCACCGTTCCTTTAAGTCTTTAAGGT
>OHAI01002730.1_pt1 | contig 12654 bp, 10 predicted proteins | sample 1577091 | NCBI WGS metagenome assembly OHAI01 (sample SAMEA3541548, study PRJEB24748) | human gut metagenome | biome: human gut; feature: human-associated habitat; material: faeces | place: China | collected 2012
TCTGCCGCACCTCGCTCGCCGTATCGGCACTTAGAATTATGCGGTATTGCCTTAAGTAAATGACAACATATATGGCACAAAAGCCGCTGCCCAGCCTTGCAGCACCGCTTTTGTGCCATTTTTGTTTCCAACACTTTGCGGCGCAATTTTCAGAGCACCAAAAGGCCGCATATACAAGATATGTGTTATGTGCAGCAATTTCCATTCCATTTTTCGCACATATTTTGCTATCGCGAATATTTTTTAGCATCCTGTATTTCTTCCCATTGCAAATTATGCACGAATGCGCAAAAGAAGTGCGTTTGCGCACATTTTTTGCGTTGTCGAATTTGTGCGTTTGTTTTCTGTGATTCATTCAGCATTTTTACACGTTTTCCCCTATAATTTCGTTGTAACCGTTTTGCAACATATACAAATACGCACAAATTGCCTCAATTTGTGCAAGATTTTTTCGCAATCTTTATTAGATACAGGTTTGGGCCATCTCAGCATTATGCACAAATAGTTTTGCTTTAGTTCGTATGTTTTGACATAGGTTGATTTTTTGCCCATTCAATTAAAGCAATATTTGTTTGTTTTCATGATTTACACACTATTTTGGATATTTTTTTGATGTTCACAATTTGTTATTATAATAGCGTTGAATGAAGCGGTCAGTTGTCAGGCCGCTCGTTATATGAACATTTTTTAGGAGGACTAAAACAATGAAAAAGGCAATCGCCCTTGCAATGGCCAGCGTTATGGCTGCTGGCCTGCTGGCAGGCTGCGGCGGCTCCGCTGCCAACAGCACCGCAGCTTCTTCCGAGGCCACTTCTTCTGAAGCTGCTTCCACCTCTACCGAGGCTGCTACCGAGGCTCACACCATCAACACCACCGATCCCATCACCCTGACCATCAGCTGGTGGGGCGGCGATGCCCGCCAGGCTGCATACGAGGCTGCCTGCAAGGCATTCACTGAAAAATACCCCAACATCACCGTTGAGTGCACTTACGGCCCGTGGAACGGCTGGGAGGAAGCTCAGTCCACTGCCCTGGCTGCCGGCAACGCTGCCGACGTGATGCAGGTCAACTGGAACTGGCTGTTCCAGTACTCCGGCAAGGGTCAGAGCTTCGTCAACCTGAACGATTACTCCGATGTGCTGGATCTGACCCAGTTCCCCTCTAACGCTCTGGATGCCTGCACTGTGGCTAATTCCCTGCAGGCTGTTCCCGTTGCTATGGCCGGCCGTATTTTCTACTGGAACATGGCAACCTTCAAGAAGGCTGGCCTGGACCACTACCCCACTACTGAGCAGGAGCTGCTGGACGCCGCCAAGACCTTCCAGGAAAAGCTGGGCGATGACTACTATCCGCTGGCTGCCACCACGCTGGACCGCATGATCATGATGACCTTCTACCTGGAAAGCAAGTACGGCGAGCCCTGGGTTACCGACAGCACCCTGAACTACACCGTTGAGCAGCTGCAGGAAGGTCTGGAATGGATCCAGAGCCTGGAAGATAACCACGTGATGCCCGACCTGAAGACCATGAACGCCGCCGGCGATAAGAACATCACCGATGGTCAGGCCTGGATCACCGGCAAGTACGCCGGCATCTTCACCTGGGACTCCAGCGCACTGAGTTCAAGCCAGAACCTGCCCGACGACGCTGAGTTCGTTGTTGGCGACGAAATCAAGTGGGGCGAGGCTGCCAACGGCGGTTTTGCCAAGGTTTCCATGGGTATGGCTGTTACCCAGAGCTGCGAGCATCCTGTTGAGGCTGCTGCCCTGATCAACTTCATCCTGAACGAAAAAGAGGGCGCTTCCATCATGGGCACCCAGTGCGGCATGGTTTGCTCCAAGGCCGGCCAGGAATACGCCAAGGAGGCCGGTGCTGTCAACGAGCTGATTCTGGAAGCCAACACCAAGGTTATGGCTTTTGTTGACCAGCCGTTCGACCCCTGCTACGAGAGCACTTCCCTGAAGGACGAAACCAATGGCGTGTACAGCGATGTGTTTGAAGGCTTCAGCTACGATCAGTATGATTCCGCCGAGGCTGCCCAGACGCTGTACGATGGCATCTGCGAAGCACTTGCCTAATCCCCGTTTCCACACTTAACCTTACGCATCAGCAAGGCTGGCCCCGGCCCCATGGCGGTGGGGCCAGCCCTTTATTATGTAACAAGGAGGTTTCCTTTATGAGCGCATCTGCTGCCAAGACAGTGACCCGCACTCCTTTCAAAAAATGGTGTGATGAAAACGTTGGCCTTTTGTTCCTGATTCCCTGGATCATTGGTTTTGTGGTGTTCAAGCTGTATCCGTTTGCCACTTCCCTGTTCTACAGCTTTACGGATATGAACTTCTTTGACGGCATTACCAAGTACGGCCTGATGAACTACATCTACATTTTCACCAACAAGAAAACGCTGACCTCGTTCATCATCACCTTCCGTTATGCCCTCATCACCGTTCCCCTCAAGCTGATTTTTGCTTTGTTCATCGCTTACATCCTGAACTTCAAGATCAAGTGCGTCAACCTGTTCCGTACCATCTACTACATTCCCTCCATCCTGGGCGGCTCTGTTGCCATTGCCGTTCTGTGGAAGGCCCTGTTCAAAGAGGATGGCATCATCAACATGCTGCTCTCCTTTATCGGCATTCAGGGACCCAGCTGGCTGGCTGACCCCGATTACGCCATGGTCGTTATCATTGTGCTGCGTGTATGGCAGTTCGGCTCCGCCATGGTGCTGTTCCTTGCCGCATTGAAGGGCGTTTCGGTCGACCTGTACGAAGCCGCCACCATCGACGGTGCTTCCAGGACCCGCCAGTTCTTCTCCATCACCGTGCCGATGATCACCCCCGTTATCTTCTACAACCTCGTTACCCAGATTGCTCAGGCGTTCCAGGAATTCAACGGTCCCTACATTATCTTTAATAATGGCGGCCCCCGCGGTTCCGTCACGCTGGTTTCGCTGCTGGTTTACAACTATGCGTTCAAGAGCAACGAAATGGGTATGGCCTGCGCCATGGCCTGGGTCATGTTCATCATCATCGCCCTGCTCACTGTCATCGCATTTGGCAGCCAGAAGCATTGGGTCTACTATGCTGACTGATTGAAGGAGGAATTGATTTATGGGTATGAAAGCACGCGCCAATGTGGCAACCTTCTTCAAGTATTTTGTTCTGATCTTTATGGGCTTTATCATGGTCTATCCGCTGCTGTGGATGGTGGGCTCCACCTTTAAGACCAACGCCGAAATTTTTACCAGCCTTTCCCCGTTTACCGCGCATCCCACCCTGGATGGCTATTATAACGCTGTGACCAAAACTTACGGCGGCGATATCACCATCTGGCGTGCATTCCTGAACACCTACAGCTACGTTATCCCCAAGGTTGTGTTCACTGTTATTTCTTCTGTCATTGCTGCTTACGGTTTCAGCCGTTTCAAGTTCAAGGGCCGCGATTTCCTGTTCGGCGTTATGATCATGACGCTGTTCCTGCCGCAGGTTGTTCTGAACGTTCCGCAGTACATGATGTACAACAAGTTTAACTGGATCAACAACCCCCTGTACCCCGCCCTGTGGGTGCCGTCCCTGTTTGCTACCGAAACCTACTTCGTCTACCAGCTGGTGCAGTTCATGCGCAGCATCCCGCACGACCTGGACGAAGCCGCCGCCATTGACGGCTGCGGCCCGGTCAAGATCCTGTACAAGATCATCTGCCCCATGCTCAGCCCCTCTCTGGTCGCCTGTGCGCTGTTCCAGTTCATGTGGAGCTGCAACGACTTTATGGGTCCCCTGCTTTACGTTACTACCCCGCGCAAATACCCCATGGCAATCTTTGTTAAGCTGTCTATGGACAGTACCAGTGAAGGCATTCAGTGGAACCGCATCCTTGCCTTGTCCCTGATTTCCATTATCCCGCAGCTGCTGGTTTTCTTTGCCGCTCAGGATTCCTTTATTGACGGCATTGCCGCTGGCAGTGTAAAGGGCTAAGGCAACACCGCACAATTCCCGCCTTGCGGCTTAAGCACCGCTCCGGCAGCTGCGGCACGGCATCTGCGTTGCCAAAATGCTCGATAAGACATCCAGTATTATCTGCGCTTTTGGCTTGGCATCTGCCGCACCTCGCTCGCCGTATCGGCACTTAGAATTATGCGGTATTGCCCTAAGCTTCAAGTTTTTTCCAAAACTTTTGATCTTTTTGCGCCCAAACCACCACACAGGCTGCCCCGTACCGCTGCAAAAGGGGTACCGGGCAGCTTTTATTTTGAAAACTCCGGCCACTGGCTTTTCTCGCTTTTGGCCGTTCCTAATATTCAGGATGCAGCCGGAATAAAAAAGCTTTCGGCTTTCCGCTGTATTCCGGCACATGATGGTGCCTTTTCCGCTGATCCCTTTGCATCGCTCTCCCCTGCCCTGCTTATCCGTTAGGGGCAAAACAAAAGCGGCTGCCTGTTGGCAGCCGCCGGGGGTTGTGGTTTTGTGCTGTAACATTTTTGGCCTTATTTTTCCGGTTTGTTTACCCGCTTGAAATATTGGCGGTACTGCTGGGGCGAAAGCCCTGTGGCCTCTTTGAACACCCGCCGGAAATGCGCGCTTGTCATAAAGCCTGTCTTTTCCGCCACGCTGGAAATGCTTTCGTTGGTCTTTTCGATCATGTTCTGCGCCGCTTTGATGCGTACGCCGTTGATGTATTCGATCAGGCTCAGGTTGATGGTCTTTTTGAACAGACGGCTGAGGTAATACGGGCTGATGTAAAACTGGTTGGCAATGCTTGTCAGGGTCAGCTTCTCGGCGTAATGCTCCGCAATATAACCTTGGATCTGACTGACGATGCGGTTGGTCACCCGGCCGCTGTCGCCCCCCAGCTCATGCTGGTTTTCGCACATCTTTTTCAGCTGCAACAGCAGCGTGGCCAGCAGCATTTTGCGGGTCACAGCGCTTTCGGGGCTGTTTTCGTCCTGCATCTGGATCAGCTGCTGCAGGATGGAGTAGATATAGTTCTGCTGCTTAACCGTGATGCTGCTCAGCAGGTGGTTGTTCTCCTCGCTCATAAAGCCGAACAGGTCAATCTCCGGGAAAGCCCCGCTGATCTCCTGCAGATACTCGCGGCTGAAATTGCACACAATGCGGCTGGTGGGGCCATCCCCTACCGAACCAGTCTTGTGGATCTGGTTTTCCCCAATCAGGATCACATTGCCTGCATTGACGATATAGGCGGAATCCTCAATAAAATAGCGCCGCGCGCCTTCCACTTCATAATACAGTTCATATTTGTGGTGTGTGTGGAAACTTCCCATATCGTAGCTATGCTCGCGGTCGATCATATCAATATAAAAGTCCACATGGGGGGAATAGGTATATTCCTTGACCATCCTGTTCAAACCTCCCGCCACGCCCCGCCCAAGCATTTTTGCCAGTTTTAGGGCAGAACGCGCTTCAATTTTGTTGATTTATTTCATATTAACACATTTCTTGTTGAATTTCAAAACTTTTTTCATTTTTTATGGAGGAAATTATCGTATGAAACTCGCTCTCGTTCGTGCCTGTACCCGCAGCGCCTGTTTTGAGCTGCAAAACAACACCTGCTATGCCGCCCCTGCCCCGTTCCGGGTTCAGCTGAACGGCCAGACTGTGCTGGAAGCCTGCTGCACCAACGTATTCAGCGTGTTCAGCCTGGAACCCGGCAAAACCTACCACCTGGAAGTGCTTGCCACGGATGGCGATACCGGTACACTGGACTTTGCCACCGCGGCGGAAAGCTTTTTTGTAGATGCTTCCCGCTATGGCCTGGTGAATGACGGCGTGACTGACAACACCGCCTTTTTGCAGGCTGCGCTTTCCACCTGCCCGCCGGGCGGCACGGTGTATGTACCCGCTGGTACTTACCGCACCCAGAGCCTGTTTTTGTGCAGCAACACCACCCTGTACCTGGAAAAAGGCTGCACCCTGCTGGGCGGCACCGACCGCCGCGAATATCCCATCCTGCCTGGTGTGCTGCCCTGCGCCGATGAACAGCACGAAGCCTATCTCGGCGGCTGGGAGGGAAACCCGCTGGACTGCTTTGCCGGTTTGATCAATGTCATCAATGCCGAAAATGTGACCATCACCGGCGAAGGCTGCATCAACGCCAACGCCGACAACGGCGACTGGTACCAGCACATCAAGGTGAAACTTATCGCCTGGCGGCCGCGGCTCTTCTTTACCAGCAAAGCCAAGAATGTGACCCTGCACGGTGTGAAGGTGTGCAACAGCTTCTCCTGGACCATCCACCCCACCTACTCGGACGGGGTGAACATCCTGCAGCTGCAGATTCACAACCGTGCCGACAGCCCCAACACCGACGGCATTGACCCCGAAAGCTGCAAGAATGTGAACATCATCGGTGATTTCATCCATGTTGGCGATGACTGCATCGCCCTCAAGTCCGGCAAACTCTTCCTTGGCACTGTGATGCATACCCCCTGCGAGAATGTGACCATCCGCAACTGCAACCTGAACCGCGGCCATGGCGGCCTGGTTATTGGCAGCGAGATGAGCGGCGGCGTGAAAAATGTGGTGGTTACCCAGTGCCTGATGGACCACACCGACCGCGGCCTGCGCATCAAGACCCGCCGCGGTCGCGGCAAGAACGCCGTGATCGACGGGCTGGTGTTCCGCAACGTGGAAATGCGCCATGTGCTGACCCCATTCGTCATCAACATGTTCTACTTCTGTGACCCGGACGGCAAAAGCGACTATGTGCAGAGCCATGAACCCCTGCCGCTGGACGATGCTACCCCCCGCCTGGGCAGCCTGACGATGGAAAATATCACCGCCACCGACGCCGAGTATGCAGGCTGCTGGTTCAGCGGTCTGCCGGAGCAGCCGGTTGAAAAAGTGGAGATGAACAATGTCAGCATCTCCTTTGCCGAAAACGCCGGGGCTGGCCACGCCGCCATGATGTGCGGTGCCGCCGAATGCAGCAAGCTGGCAATCTGGGCCGAAAACGTGAAGGAGATTCACTTCCACAATGTCAAACTGGAAGGCTATGCAGGCGAACGCCTGAACTTTATCAACGTTGGCAGCTTTAAGGAGGATTAAGCCATGACCCATGAAGAGATTTTGACCACCCTGGGCAATTATGTGGATTATCTGATTGCCGGCAGCTCTGCCGAAGCCCCACTGTGGAACATTGAAAAGGTGCGCAGCGGCAAGCCCAATAAATGGAACTATGTGGACGGCTGCATGATCACCGCCTGCCTGAGCCTGTACAAGACCACCGGGGATGAAAAGTTCCTGAAGTTCTCCCGCGATTTTGTAGACTACTTTGTCAAGGATGGCGGTGAGATCTACACCTTTGACGCCAACGAGCATAACCTGGACAACATCAACCAGGGCAAAAACCTGTTTTCCTTGGTTGATTTGACCGGCGAGCAGCGCTACCGGGATGCCATCAACACCATCCGCGCCCAGCTGGACACCCAGCCCCGCACCAAGGATGGCAATTTCTGGCACAAAGCCATCTACCCGTGGCAGGTTTGGCTGGACGGCACCTATATGGCGCAGCCATTCTACATGGAATACGAGACCCGCTACAACGGCATGAAGGGCTGCCAGGACAGTTATAAGCAGTTCATGAACATCAAAAAGTACATGCGAGACCCCAAAACCGGCCTGTACTACCACGGCTATGATGAAAGCCGCCAGATGTACTGGGCCGATCCTGTAACGGGCTGCAGCGCAAACTTCTGGCTGCGCGCCATGGGCTGGTTCCTGGTTGCCATGGTGGATGTTCTGGAGCGCATGGACGAGCAGATGTATTACGAATACCGCGCCATTATGGCTATGTTCAAGGAAACAGTGGAGGCCATGATCCAGTTCCAGGATGCCGAGACCGGCATGTTCTGGCAGGTCATTGATAAAGCCGGCGTACCGGGCAACTATCTGGAAACCTCCGGCAGCTCCCTGTTCGCTTACGCCGTGCTCAAAGGCGTGCGGCTGGGCTACCTGCCCAAGCGGTTCCGCGCTTACGGCGAAAAGGCATTCTATGGCACCTGTGACAAATACCTGGGCGTGAACGATAAGGGCGAGCTGCAACTGTCCGGCATCTGCCTGGTAGCCGGTTTGGGCGGCGCCACCCGCCGCGATGGCAGCCTGGAATACTATTTCAGCGAGCCAGTTGTGGAAAACGACGCCAAGGGCGTTGCCCCCCTGCTGCTGGCCTATACTGAAATGATCATCCAGTAAGGAGGTTCCGCTGTTATGGCCATATTTACCGTTGGTGCCCGCCTGCATGATTACGGCAAGGGCACGCCCGATGAGCTGTTTGGCAAGGTTTCCGCAGACGGGTTTGCCTGCGTGCAGCTGGCCTACAAAAAATGCGTGCCCGGCGTTGCCAGCTATGCGGACGTTACCCCGCAGCTGGTGCAGAACACGCTGGAAGCGCAAAAGAAGCACAACATCGCTGTTGCCGTGCTGGGCACCTATGTGGAGCTTGCCATCGCGGACGAAGTGCAGCGCAGCGCCAACGCAACGGATTTCAAAAGCCAGCTGGCCGTGTGCAAGGCGCTGAACGCGGGCTGCATTGGAACCGAGACCACCGGCATGCACAAGCAGCCCGCCGGCACCACCCGCGAGCGAGCCCAATATATGCTCTGCAAAAGCCTGGAAACTATTCTGCCGGAAGCCGAGCGCCTTGGCGTGACCGTTGCCATTGAGCCCGTTGTTGGCGACAGCACCAACACCCCGCAGGCAGCGCGGCACATCCTGGATATGATGCAAAGCCCCGCGCTAGGGGTCATCCTGGACATGAGCAACCTGGTCAGCTTTGAGGGCAAGGACAACCAGCAGCCCCTGTGGGACGCCATGGGCGAGCTGCTTGGGGACAAAATCAAGGCCGTACACTTTAAGGGCAAGAACTTTGCGCCGGACGGCACCATGCTGCACACCAGCCTGGAAGATTCCTGCACCGATTACGCCGGTGCCTTTGCCATGCTGCGCACCCTGCCGCAGCCGTTGCCCGTTCTGCGCGAGGAAGCCGTGCCCGCCCGCGCTGCCAGCGATATTGCTTTTATCAAACAGTTTTTCTAAGGTGTAATGCCGCTTCTTTTTGTCCCACCAGACCGGAGTATTTGCACTGATACCATGGAAGCCTTTTTGTGAAAGGAACCGATTCAATATGGAACGCAAGCTTGTAACCGTTGCCGTGGATGGCAGCGCTGAATTTACCACCCTGACCGCCGCTGCTGCCGCGCAGGTCCCCGCCCAGCCGCTTCACTTTGTGCTGGGGGCCGGGACCTATTATGAACGCCCGTTTTTGGAACTGGCGGATTACATCATCACCGGTGCCGGGATGGGGCAGACCGTGATCTCCGCCGGGGCCGCCGGGCGCGACCCCTGGCCCGGCGAGGAGCGCACCGGTACCTTTCGCAGCCAGACGCTTTTCCTTGGCGGCGGCAGCGCCCGGCTGGAGCACCTGACCGTGGAAAACACCGCCGGTGATGGTGCGGACCGCGGCCAGGCGCTGGCGGTATATGCCGATGCCAGCCGTGTGTGCATGGTGGATGTTTCCCTGCACGGCAACCAGGATACGCTCTTCACCGCTCCCCTGCCGCTGGCCGTGCGCCAGAAAAACGGCTTCCGCGGTCCGCGGGAGAACACGCCCCGGCTGGACACCAAACAATACTACCGTGACTGCGAGATTTCCGGCAACATTGATTTTATTTTCGGCGGGGCCAACGCGGTGTTTGACCATTGCCGCATTGTGCCCGTTGCCCACCGCGGCGTTACCAGCTATATTGCCGCCGCCAGCACGCCGCAGGGCAAGCCGGGCTACCTGTTTGCCGACTGCACTGTGCAGGGCAGCAGCCCCGCAGGCAGTGTCTATCTGGGCCGCCCGTGGCGGCAGTATGCCCGCGTGTACTGGCTGGACTGCGATTTAAGCGATGAGATCATCCCCCTTGGGTGGGACAACTGGTCTGACCCCGCCAACGAGGAAACCGTTCACTTTGGCGAGTACGGCTCCAAAGGCCCCGGTGCCCCCAAAGCAAGCCCCGCCCGCGCCGGTTACGCCGCCCTGAATGATGAAGCCTCCGCCCAGGAAATGCGCGCCATGCTGGCTGAATTCCGGGCCGACTTCGGTGCAGAAGCGTGACACGCTCTTTGCGGAGCTGCCAATTATAACATTCCACCTCCTCCTAAAAAAGCAGCAAGCCCGCACCGCGCCCCTGTATGCGCCTGCGGGCTTGCTGCTGTCATACCGCCGCTTTGATTCCAGAAAGGATTTTTTAATGAGCTATACCAAACTGGACCTTCTGCAGGACCTGGCTGATATGGGCCTGACCGGGCAGGAAACCATTCTGATCCATTCTTCCATGAAGTCCATCGGCCCGGTGGACGGCGGTGCCGATACTGTGCTGGATTGGTATACCTTCTATTGAGTTTATGTTTTATAGGCAAAGTAGCAAAGTATAGGAAAGAGAATTGATGGCAAGGCTGCCAAACGGGACGATGGCAAGCATCGTCCCCTACAAATTATCATTTAGGTGCACAACGAATGATTTTATGTTTCTCCGCGGCTGGGTGAGAGCATCCCGCCCTACTGGTATTTTAGAAGGTTAGCCGCGCAGAATAAAATGTTCTGTAGGGAATGGTCTTGACCGTTCCGGGGCCTTGTCCAAATCTGGCATAATGAGATTTGTGATCGGGCCCGTCCGGCGGCCAGAGGGCTGGCCGCCCCACTTTTCCCTACCGCCCTGCTACCCACACTCAGGATATAACAACAGCCCCGGCTCTGCAAACGCAGAACCGGGGCTGTAATACTTAAATGATACCTATGTACCTTATTTACCGCCCATGAAAGCCGGCAGAGGTTTGCCCTCTTTGAGCCACTGGTGGTATTCGGCGGTGGCGGCAAATTCCACGTCACCGGCGGAGTTCAGCGCAGTCTCAACGGAGTCCTGAATAACGCCAATGATGAAGCCAACGCCGACGACCTGCATGGCAATATCATTGGAAATGCCAAACAGCGAGCAGGCCATGGGGATGAGCAGCAGCGAACCGCCCGCAACACCGGAAGCGCCGCATGCGCCCAAAGCCGACATGATGGACAGCAGGATGGCGGCAGGCACGGAGACCTGCATGCCCAGCGTGTTGGCGGCAGCCAGCGTCATGATGGTGATGGTAATGGCAGCGCCGTCCATATTGATGGTTGCGCCCAGCGGGATGGAGACGGAGTAAATATCCTTATCCAGGCCCAGCTTTTCGCACAAAGACATGTTGACCGGGATGTTGGCGGCGGAGCTGCGGGTGAAGAAAGCGGTCAGGCCGCTTTCACGCAGGCAGCGGAACACCAGTGGGTAGGGGTTGCGGTGCAGGTAGATAAAGATGATGAACGGGTTGATCACCAGCGCCATCAGCAGCATGGTGCCCACCAGCAGCAGCAACAGGCGCCCGTACTGGGTAAAGATGGACAGGCCGTTGTCCGACACGTTGGTAAACACCAGGCCCATAATGCCAAACGGCGCCAGGTTGATGATCCACCGCACAATGGCAGAAATTGCATCCGCCGTGTTGGCCATAAAGTTCTTGGTGGTATCGCTGCCCAGCTTTTTCATGGCAAGGCCGAACAGGCAGGCCCACATCAGGATGCCGATATAGTTGCCGTTCATGATGGAAGCAACCGGGTTAGAAACAATGTTGGAAAGCAGGGTGTGCATCACATCACCCAGGCCCTGGGGCACCACATCCGCCGTGGCAGCTTCCGCCAGAACCAGCGTCTGCGGGAACAGCTTGCTGGTCACAACGCTGAGCGCAGCCGCCACAAAGGTGGTGAGCATGTACAGCCAGACCACCGTACCAAAGCGGCGGTCCAGCTTGGAGGAGCCCTGCGCCAGTGCACTGGCAACAATAACAAACACCAGCACCGGTGCAACGCCTTTCAGCGCGCCGACAAACAGGTTGCCGAATTCTTCGATCCATGCAGCACCGGGGCAGATCAAAGCCAGCACCGAACCGACCACCAGGCCGATTGCAATGCGCAGGATCAGGCTGGTGGAGTTGTACTTGGCAGCCAGCGTTTTGGCCGCTTTTGTGAGTTGATTCATAACGATTCCTCTTCCCTATTTTAATTGGGTTTGGCAGATGTTCCGCACCTGCCTATTCCGCAGCCGCCCGCACAAACGGTTTCGCGGAATGTTTTCCATTATACCGCAATCGTTCAAGATTGCAAGAGGCGGACAGGTGTGCCCTGTGGAAAAACAATCTATTTTTATCGTTGATACGAAGTAAAAAATATTTAAAAAATGTTTTTGTAGACAATATATTTGTGTTTCGTCCGCGGACATTTCGTTGTATGAAAGAGGGCAGCATACGAATACACTGCCCTTTTATCTTGCTTTATTGGGAACACGGTTTAGAGCCAGATTCAGGGCCACAGGGAAACGCAGGCATATGGAAATTCGCCTGACAGCTTGTAGTAAACCTTCATATGGCCTTTTTTCCTCACTGATACCGGAGCGGTAATCATCTCTCTGCTTTTGGCAGAGCAATAAACAACTTAAAAGCCAAGACAAAGGAAAAGAGCCTCAAGCCAAAGCTTGAAGCTCTTTGGTGCGAGTAGTGATACAGCATTTTTTGAAAACCATCGTAGTACAATTTGTTTTTGAGGTCATCGGATAGCAACTTGCTTGTA
>OHAI01002734.1_pt1 | contig 12644 bp, 5 predicted proteins | sample 1577091 | NCBI WGS metagenome assembly OHAI01 (sample SAMEA3541548, study PRJEB24748) | human gut metagenome | biome: human gut; feature: human-associated habitat; material: faeces | place: China | collected 2012
TAAGCGTGTTCGTGTCGGACTAGAAATAATAGATAAAATCACTTCACAGGAATATGCAAAAATCAAATTACAATAACTGGAGATTTCCCATGAATAATAAAATCACTAATACCGATATTAATAGTTTTGAAGAATTCCTTATAAATGAGAATAAGAGCAGAACAACTCTTGATAAATATATGCGGGATATACGAAGATTTCAAATCTTTCTTTCTGATAACTGTTACCCAATATCTCAGGATACTGCAGATAAATATATTGAGATTCTTAAAAATGCTGATTACAGTATAAGCAGCATAAATATAATTATATCATGTATAAACACATTTTGTAATTTTATAGGAAGAAATGATATTCACTGCGTTAATCTTAAGAAATCTAAGACTGAATCAACAGCTTCTGACTTGCTTACAGTTGATGAATATAACCAACTCCTTAAAACCGCTATAAACAATAACGATTATAGAATAGCTATGTTAATTCAAGTCCTTGGAAATACAGATATAAGATTAAACGAATTACAATACCTTACTATACACTCTTTAGAAACGGGAAAAATTACTGTTATACGTAACAGTGAGGAATATAACATCAGAATTCCAGATGATTTATTGGATGGCTTATATGAATATATAGACCATGAAGTAATAATAACTGGGGTGATTTTCTGTACTAGAAAAGGCACCCCTCTTGAAAGATCTAATATATGGAGATTGATTAAGAAACTGGCTGTTGATGCTGGGATTAATCCAGATAAAGTTTATCCGCAGAATCTGAAGCAGCAGCTTGGGAAGAAATATTATAGTATAATATACTAACTTATTTCACACGCTTCAATCAAAGATAGCAACATCCGTATACAATCTGATTATAATTTAATGTTTAAATATATCAAGGGATGTTTCAAAGGAATTCCTTGGGAAAATATGAATATTGATTTTTCAAAGTTTAATAATGACCATACATAACTTTTAAAAAACACAGCCGGCTTAAACAATTTAACCCGGCTGTGTCTTTCTTTAATTATTACCTTATCTTGCTAATTACTTTTCAGCAGCACCATTTCTTCCTTCTGATTTTCCATACATTATATAATGCATATAGTACTTCTCTAAGTCATCTCCATACGCTGCATCTAAATCTGTATATCTTGCTCTGTATGAATATACATTAAATTCTGCTGAGCCCTGACGACCTTCCTTTATTCCATAATTCACAAAATGTTCAAATGCTGATTTCTCATCTTCTCCAAATGCTGCCTTAAGGTCTGCATATAATCCGAGATAATATTTTCCATCAAATACCGGTGAGTAATCTACTCCATTATATACAAGAAAGCCATAAACTGCATTTACTTCCATATCTGATGTTACATTTGTGAAGTCTTTATCCCAGCCCTCAAAACCATTCTCTGACTCTACTTCTGCTGGAGCCGTTGCTGACTCGCCTTCCTTTACTATCTCTGTCTTTACAACTTCTCCATTCTTCTTGAAGATTACTGTATATGTCTTCTCTGGCGCGCCATTTCTTCCTTCTGCCTTTCCATACTCTATATAATGTGTATAATAGCTTGCTAAATCATCTCCAAATGCTGCATCAAGGTCTGCATATCTTGCTCTGTATGAATATACATTAAATTCTGCTGAGCCCTGACGGCCTTCACCCATTCCATATTCTACAAAGTGAGCAAGTGCTTTCTGTGCATCATCTCCAAATGCTTCCTTTAAATCCGGATTAGTTGCAAGATAATACTCTGCATCAAACACTGGTGCATAATATTCTGCATCATACTTTGGTCCTGTTGCAGGTATTTCTGTAACATCCGTCTTCTCTCCGCATACTGTACAATGGTGGCTCTTGCTTCCTGGTGTTGTTTCTGTTGCTTCAACATCTACTGTCCACTCTGTGCTGAACTTATGTCCAGTTGCCGGGATTGTTTCTGTGTATGTCTTCTTGTCACATGTTCCTGTTGTAGATGTACATGTATATGTAAGCACTCCTGCCTCTGTACATGTTGCCTGCTTTGTTATCTTTGACTCATACTTATGTGTATGTGTTGTCTCTGATGTTCCAGATGGTGTATATATCATATAGAAAAGATTGATTGCATCTCCCTTTGTTACAGTTACAGCACCCTTAGCAACATCTACTGTTAATGTACCATCAGAACCAACTTTTTTGCTTGTTCCATTAACTTTTACGCCCTTGCCAGAAGCTGCTGTTGTTCCGCCAAATACAAGTGTAAGCTTTCCAGCGGATGGTGCTGTGAACTTAATGCTTGTTGATGACTCCATCTTAAGGCATTTTGTAAGTGTAAGACCGTTGTATGTTGCTGTACCTTTATTTGTTGCTATACTTCCTGTAATACTATAGAAGTCACTTGTTGTTCCTGATTCTGTAAAGTTATGTACCTTTGCATCTCCTGATACCGGTGTGTCAGGTGTAACAGGTGTATCTTTTCCAATAGCTGGAATAACTGCTGTTTCATTATAACCACATCCTGTACATGTGCGGCTCTTAAGACCTGTTTCTGTCTCTGTTGCAGCCTTAACAACTGTCCACTCACCATATGTATGTGTATGTGAAGTGCCAGATATGCTTCCACCACCTACTGATACAAGAGATGTCTTGTATGCATTAAGCTTATCCTTTAATGGCCTATTGAGTGAATAGCTTGTATCATCAACACTGTTATCAAATGTCCACTTGAAATCTCCGCCCATAATACGTCCTGCATACTTAGTTACAATTGAAGGAACATCTGCAGGTGCATCAATATCAGCAGTATCAACACCTAAATCAACCTTAGTATCAAAATTAGAATATGTCTTTCCACCCTGCTTTGCCTTATAAGTTGAAGGTACTGTTTCACTTCTTGATGTTGCAAGATATGCATCGAAATCAGTTGCACTTGCAGTTGTTGTACCAGCATCCGAATTAGCATATATAACAGACTTCTGACCTTCCATATAGTTGTTGTATGCCTTGATGACACCACCATTCTCGCTTGAGAATATTCCGCCTGCAAGAACATCACTTCCCTGCATTGAACTGAGCATTGGATAATTACAGTTTCTGAAATAGTTAGCCTCTACGAATGCCTCACTATCCTTTGCAGCGCCTACACCATATTTAGAATTACCATCATAGTAGTTATTATATACATGAACTGACATTGTTCTGATACGAGGATGTCTTGAATCAGAATGGTCAAACCAGTTATGGTGATATGTAATCCAGTTCTCACCTGACTCTGACTTCATGCCACAAAGTGACATCTTTCCTGAATCCCAGAAATGATTGTAAGATACTGTCACATACTGAGAATTATCCTTTAAATCCATAGAGCCATCGCCCTTAGCCTGGTCACCATCTGAACCAGCATTACCATAGAACACATCGTTGTTATGTACCCATACACCAAGTGACTGCTTAAGAGATATACCATCTCCGTCTTTTCCACCGCCCCAGTTCATAAGACCAAGGTTTCTTACTTCTATGCCTGTTGACTGGAATACAGCCACACCTGCTCCATATAAAGTAGCATCATCACCAATACCCTCAAATGTTACGTTAGCTGCTCCCTTAACACCAATTGCATATGCTGATGATACATCTTTGCAGGCAAGTCCGCTTAATGTAACCTGACCTATAATACGGATAGCAACTGGCTGGCAGTTACTCTTAGCCTTAATTGCCTGTGTAATAGCTGCTACACCTGTATATTCTGTGTTACCAATCTTCATCTTAACTGTATTCTTATTAGCTTCTGTAACATAAAGAACAGATGCATTAGACTTTAATGTACCATCGTTGTTATATGCACCAACGCCATTCTTTACCGGTGAATTACTTGAAAATGTAAATCCGCTTCTGTCATGTGCATTTACAGTAAGCTTATCTGAAACGATAGCAGCTGATGTATTCTCCTTGCCATTGTTCAGCGGAACAATCTTCATAACATAATCGCCTGCTTTTAATCCTACAGCATCCGCTCTCATGTAAGATGGATACTTTCTGATAAGCTCATCGTCCAACTGGACATAAGCTGAATCTGAGGCACTTGCAGACTTAACATATACATTGTAACCTGTAGCTCCTGTTACAGGTGTCCACTTAACATATGCTGTCTCAAGCCAGCCTGATGCTTCTGTTATTGCGCCAGAAGCTGCATGTACTGGATTCATGTCAAATGCTATAACTGACACTGCCACCATTACACATGCAAGTAATGCACTCATAAACTTTTTTACTTGCTTTTTCATTTTTCCTCTCCTTTTCCTATATACACATTTTTGTGCAGATTTGATATGTTTTATTCACAAATCAAATTCATATTAACATTATTGCACAATGTTTTCAACCACATTTTACATATTAAAGAATAATTTTGTCATTTTAGCACATTATTTCTTTTTCTAATGCAAATGAATATATAATTTTTTCTTTTACAGTTTTTCCGGTAAGCTGTGCCAGCGCTTTTGCATAGTAATCAAGCTGGATTGCGTATCTTTTAACAAGCTCTTTTTCACCCGCTTTTCCCTTCATAACCCTGTCGGTCTTATAATCAACAATCACAAGTTCTCCGTCCTCTTCAAAATACAAGTCAATTATACCCTGTATAAGCTGTCCTTCGTACTCAAATACAAAAGGCTGTTCTCTTCTGACACTGCCACAGTTCACCGCATTTGCAACTCTCCTGCCTGTATCTGATTGTACAAATGTATATATATCCCACGGATTGACACTTTTCACCTGTAATTCATTCATCTTGCCTGTTTCTAACATTCTGTTAATATCTGCTTTAACTCCATCAAGGTTCACACTCACTGAATAGTCAAGACATTCCATAACCCTGTGATATGTGCTACCACGCTCATTAGCAGCAAGCTGCACTTCCTCACCGCTTATGAACTTTGGAATTATGCTGTTTGTCTCATCACATTCTTCCTTTTTAAGTGCTGCCTTCACAGATTCATCCATGTAAGCATTTTCCTCTGAATCATCATCCGCCTGCATAGCCTTAAGCTGCGAAACCGTCAGCTTCATCCTGCCGGCTGCGTTATCAGCAGGAACATATTCCGGAAGCTCATCTAATAAAGGATAAGACACAGTTTCCTTAATTCCATCAGCCAGTTCCCCGATTCCAGCAACATTCACTGCACCAGCCAGCTCTCCGGATTCATCCGCATCAGCCAAGGAATCCTCTCCGGCATCAACCATAACCTTAAAGCTGCCTTTCAATTTATCTGAATCCATAAGGCACACCGGCATTATCATATCAAGATAGTTCTTTATATTCTCACTGTCTGCGAAAGACAACATTCCATCTGCTTCAAGCTGCTTTGCACTTCCCCTGTATTTCTCAAGTATCTTGTCTGCATCTTTTACAACTCCAGTGATTATGAGTTTTTCTCTTGCTCTTGTCATTGCAACATAGAGAAGTCTCTCTTCTTCTGATATCGACTCCCTTACAATTCTTCTTGCCATGGCACCTTTTATTATGGTAGGTGTCTTCGTTCTTCTTTCAAGGTCAACATAATCAACTGCAATTCCTAAGTTCTGGTCTACAAGCACCGGCGCTGTTGCATCCATAAAGTTAATGCTCTTATGCGCTCCAGCAAGTATTACAATCGGAAATTCCAGACCTTTGCTCTTATGAATACTCATAATTCTTACAAGATTCTCATTGTCAAGGCTGGCAGCCCCCTCTGCAAAATCTTCGTCAAACTTCTTAAGTCTTTCAATATATCTTAAGAAATTAAACAGACCTGAATAACTTGACTTTCCATATCCCGCTGCTCTTTCCAGCAGGACATTTAAGTTAGCCTGTCTCTGCGCTCCGGCAGGCATTGTTCCCACATAATCGTAGTAGCCTGAATCATATATCATCTCCCAACACAGATCATATAGTGACTCAACACTGCTCTTGTCTCGGTATTCTGTGAGCTTTGCAAGAAATAATGCACATTTGCCGGACAGCTGCTTAACATCCGGCTCCTGCACCTTCCCAGCTTCACCAAGCACTGCAACTGCTTTCAAATGTTCATACAGATTATTATGCACATTCTTATCCACATACTCTCTGCCAAGCTTTCTCACCATTCCAAGCTCTGCTGCCGTAAATCCTCCAAAATAAGACATCATTGCCGCCGCAAGGCTTATCTCCTGAACCGGATTATCTACTATTGTAAGCATGCTTAAGATTACCTGTATCTCACGCACGCTGAAATATCCCGTTGACGAGTCAGTATACGCCGGTATCCCCCTATCCATAAGGGCATCTGCAAATGTATCTGCCCAGCCTGTCACTGACCTTGTAAGAATTACTATATCCCTGTATTCTGCCGGTCTATATACATTTTCATCTGCATCATACACATTTACACCAGAAGAAACTATTCCCTCAATCAGCTTTGCAAGCCTGTCAGCCTCAAGCTCTCTTGTTGTAGCTTCTTCTTCATTTTCTGAAGATATAAGAATTACATCTGTACTCTTGTTGACTTCATCACCGTAATTACTGTCACTGTATTCAGGATATGGAAATCCCGCATTAAGCCTTACAGATTCGTCATACCCGATTCCCGAAAAATTCTTATTCATAATATGACTGAACACATCATTGGCACATTCAAGCACATTCTCACGGCTTCGGAAATTCTTCTGTAATTCAATTCTTACATTATCACCAGTCTCACCGTATGTATCGTACTTCTCTATGAAAAGCTCCGGGCATGCGAGACGGAACTTGTATATGCTCTGCTTTACATCTCCAACCATGTATATATTATTATTCACACCTAACAGTCTCGTCTTTGACACCGCATTAAGAATAACCTCCTGCAGCTGGTTGGAATCCTGATACTCGTCTATCAGTATTTCTTCAAATCTGTCTGCAAGCTTGTCAGCAGTCTCTGTATACACAAGCTTTCCGTCTTCTTTCTTTACAAGTATTGAAAGTGCAAGATGTTCCATATCGTTAAAATCAATTATACCCTTCTCCCGCTTCACCTCCGAAACACGCTTTGCATACACCTTTGCCACTTTAAGAAGAGTCCGTATCTGAATACCTGCTCCCTGCATGTCTTCAAATATTCCATCATCGTCTTTTAAGAATATCTTGTCATTAAGCCGTCCTATATAATCTTTAAACAGCTTTCGCTGCCCCTTGACATATTCCTTAATATCCGGGTCTGCTCCTGCATCCTTCTTTCTTGACAGGGCTTCAAATGAAAATATTCTTATTCTTCTGCCAAGTTCTCCAAAATCCTGTGAATTAATCATCTCATTAATTCCAAGCAGGTCAGACTGCAAAGCACTTGTATATGCTGCAGGTCCTGCCGGCTCAGAACAGATATCTACTAATCGGTTGTATTTATCACGGTAATCGGAAAGTGCATTTTTAATTGAATCATACAGTTCCTTAATTGCAGGATTATCGTAAGTCTCATCATCATAGACTAACATGCACTCGTCAAACCACTCATCAATCCACGGATTGCTTCGTGAAAAACGGTATATTTTATCTATAATGCTCACAAGCCCTGAATCGTCCCGTCCCATGCCAAATGCATCAACAAGATTAAAGAATTCTTCATCTGCCTCAGCATAGAATTCCTCAAGCACATCTTCTAACACATCATTTTCAATAAGCTTCTTCTCACCCTCGTCCATTATCCTGAACCCCGGGTCCAGATTAACCTCTGGAAAATGATTTCTTATTATCCATAGACAGAAACTGTCTATCGTTGTTATCTGTGCGTTGTTAAGCAGTGTTATCTGTCTTAAAAGGTTCACATCCCCCGGATTCTCGTCAAGCATTGAATCAAGTGCTTTTCTTATCTTGTCTTTCATCTGGGCTGCTGCCGCCTTTGTAAATGTAACAACAACCAGCCTGTCTATATCTATATTCTTGTCAGGGTCTGTAATCATGGAAATGATTCGCTCAACTAAAACAGCAGTCTTTCCTGAACCGGCAGCCGCCGAAACAAGCACATTACAGTCTCTTGTATCAATCGCGCTCTTCTGCGCCGGTGTCCATTTTCTTTCCATTCTCATCAACCCCTTCCTTTATATTATTCCATAATACTTCATCATCGAATTTCTTTAATTTTCTATAATTGCAGCCTGGCAAATCCACTGAAAATCCACACACTGCCCCATAAGGACATCTGTCACAGCTTGAAAACTGTCCGTCTTTATAAGGACTTCTCCTTATATCACCGCCTGCAATTCTATCCGCGGTATCAACCGCTCTTACATCAACGAATCTTCCAAGCATGTTAAACTGCTCTGTATTCATCACCTTGCTTCTTCGTGAGTCAAATCCGCCATCAGCTTTTCTGCTTACAGGGATGTTAAGCGATGTTCCTTCTGTATTGTCCATCTTCTCGGCAATATCCTTATCCGAATTAACCATTCCTTTAAGACGCAGTTCACCCTTAATCTTATCCTCTATCTCTTCTGCACTCTCTGTTGTCGCAGATACAATCGGGTCACTTATGTTATAGTAGAACACTCCGGCAGGAATCACATTTTTACCCGGACGCATCTTTGCCACAAGCTTCATTGCCGCTTCCATGTAGACCATAAGCTGGATATCAATTCCGTAGTAGGTCTTTACTATGTTGAAATCCTTCTTTCCTGTCTTGTAATCGATAATCCTTACATATACATCTGTGCCGTTTTCGCATATGTCAACGCGGTCAATTGTTCCGCTCATAAGCTGCTTTCTGTCTCCGTCTCCGACTTCCATATTAAACTTATGCTCGAATACAAATGGCACGAAATCACCACATTTTAACTGCTCACCCATAGCCCATATAGTGCGGTCTGCAAGGTCTTCCATCCTCTTAATCATAAATGAATTACGGCTTGAATCCTTAAGAATACTGTTCTGGTATATGTCAGTAATTGCAGCGACACTTCTTTTTACCATCTCGCGGCGCTTCTCCTCTGATATCAGATAGTACGACTCACCGTTTTTCTTGATTTCGTCGCACACCTCACGGATAACCGCATGCAGTACGACGCCGAAGTTTACTGGTGAAAATGTGAATTCTTCCCTTTCCTTTAAATCAACTCCATACCTTAAGTAATACCTAAGCGGACACTCTGCAAAGTTCTCAAAAGATGTGACGCTTCCGACAAGCCTGCCGCCAGTAAGTGAATCAATAATATCCTCATCTACATTTGCAGCAATTTCAGTATTATCAAAGCTGTTAGCCGCCCGCGGTATTGTCACATATGAATTCTGCTGTGCCGTGTCTTTGTAAGATAACTTAAGGCAATGTGAAAACATTTTTCTCATGCTTCTTATAATATATGAAGGCATCAGCGCCGCACCCTCGCTGTTTTTTACCGCATATGACATGTAAAGCTTCTCCGCACTCTTTGTCATAATAAGATACAGATAGAATCTCTGTGTAAATGCTTTCTCCCTCACGGAAGCTGACATAACTATTCCCTTATCCTCAAGATACTCCCTGTCGCTTTCTGACAGAACGCTTCTTGAATCAGCCTTCTTAGGTACATTGCCGTCATTGATTCCGACAAAGAACATGACCTTGATATTGTCAAGACGGGTTCTTTCTATATCTCCGATAACAACGCAGTCGTTGGTCTGCGGAATAAGTCCTATCTTAATCTCCTGAAATCCTGACGCAAGTATCTTGTTAAATTCTTTAATACCAACCTTCTCACTTCCAAGAAGGGCATACATTTTATCTAATACTTCTATAACTTTCTTATATAACTGTGCATATTCATCACCAGTGTACTCGCTGTCATTAAGCACACTTACCTTCTGCTCCATATCTTCACGCACAAGAAACTCATAAAGTGCCTTTACCATATCAGCAACATTTGATTCCTTTGACTTTAGCACTTCTTCCAATGGATCCAGCATATCCGTTATCATTGTTCTTAGTGAATTAAGCTTCTCAAGGTCAGTATTATTGACTGTTCCCCTGAACTTTCTTATCCATGGTTCATGCCATTTTCCCCTGCCTCTGATTCCAACTGCAACACAGTAATTATCTAACAGATCAATATCTTCGCGCTCCATTCCGCTCATTCCGGTTCTTAGGAATCCTAATATGCTGTCATAGCTGTAATTATTCTCTATTATTCCAAGTGCACCGTTAATTGCCGCAATAAATGGATTGTCCGTCACATGGCGCTTGTAATCTAAGAAATATGGTATATCGTTCTGCTTTAATATATTAGCCGCCAGTTTGCCGTAGCCATCCATGTCCGCAGTAACTATCGCAATCTCGTTATATCTGTATCCACACAGTCTTGTAAGTCTTATTATTTCTCCTGCTGCAAATGTTAATTCTTCCTTGGCAACAGCCCCCTCATATATAACTATGTTGTCAGTCTTCTGATTAAATCTTCCCGAATTGTTTCTGAAAAGATTCTGTTCCAGAAAACCCAGTTCTTCTGAATTCTTAAATCTTGAATTAACATTTACAATTACATTCTTTCCCGGTACTGCTTTTCCTGCAATATACACAGGTTCAAGGACTTTCACATGTTCTTCATCGCATATCTTATAAAGCTTTGATACACAGTCCTTACTCATGAAAAAAAGTTCTTCCCTGCCTCTTACTGAATTTTCACGCTCAGATGCATCAATTGTCAGAGAAACATATATCTTCGGACATATTGATAAAAGAATTGTCATTAAATTGTACTGAACCGGAGTAAAGCCTGTGAATCCGTCAAATACTATCTCGCAATTCTTTATTCTCTCTGACTCTGTAACCTTGCTGCATAATTTATCCAATATTTCTTCTTTAGTTATATAATTCTTGTCTATGTACTCTGCAAATGCGTTATATACAAGTACTATATCATCAAGCTTATACTGAAGTGCTGCACTTCCCTCTGAATCACTGTATGCTGCACCTGCCGCATCCTGCATAACATCCGGCTTGATATCATACTGAAGCATCTCCGATATAACAGACTTCATCTCTGACACAAATCCTGTATTAGACAGATTACTTCCAAAATATTTTAATCTGTCCTTGTTCTGCTCTAAAACTCTTTTAATAATCAGATTCTTTCCTGTATCATCAAGGACTTCAAGATTATCCTCACCCACTTCCTCAAATACTTTATACGCAAGCCTTTCAAAGCTCACAACATCTATATTAAGTATTCCTTTTCTTGGATGCATGGACACCAATCTTTTCTGAATTGCCATAGTGTACTGCTCAGGCACAACAACTATATAATTCCTGTCAGAATTCTTCATTGATTCTTCAATTATATGTGTATACAGATAGTGCGATTTACCCGCACCAGAGCTGCCTAGAATTAATTGTAATGACATATGTTACTCCCCTAATCTTTCTATAATAGACTTTACCATCATTTGCTTTACCATAATGCACTTTTTCATATCATGTCTCATCATGGTTCGAAATCAACCGCTTCATATTCCACCGTATCTGAATAGTCCCACCATTCTCCCTGATAGCCTGTAAATCCGTTATTTTCCATAGCATTCTGTAGAATCATCACATTTTTCACAGCCTCTTCATCTTCTATATCAGAATAATCTCTATCTGCTTTTAGAGAGAAATCATCAAATTCTGTCGGCATTGATATAACAGTTCCATCAGCAGCAACCATTGTAATATCCACTGTTCCTCCAAGATTATGCTTTTTCATTCCGTTAGCCGGATTTGCCACATAGTTAGGGTCCGGATATACTTCCCATAATTTCTGCTGTGCCTCAAACGGTCTGTATGCATCCCAAATCTTTAAGCTGTATCCCTGTTCTTTCAGTTCTTTCTGCACATTTGCAAGCTTCTTAACTGTTCCGTATCGAAGGTATGCGTCTGTGAAATCATATATTCTGACACCTGTAAAGTTATTGTCTGTTGCATACATCAATTCGACATATATGTCCGGTATATATTTCTTAACAAGTACATATTCGTCATCTTCCGGTTCTTTTTCGGTTGTAATCTCCTGTGTTATAATTTCCTGTGCTGTCACTTCCTGTGCTGCAGTCTCCTGTATGTTCGCCATCTCTTTTTCTGATACATCATCTGTTGTGACATTTTTCTTTTGTCCACACGCTGTCATGCCTACCATTATCATGATTGCTGTTATAAATGTTTTAGTAAATCTACGTTTCATAGTCATTGCCCCTCTTCATTACCTACTATTTCATCATATTTAACAATTTAGTAGTTTTTTTTCAAGCTATTAGTTGCTTTATAATGCTTCTTCCTAACTTGAAGACCTACTAAACAAACACCATTCACACTTTTAGTAGGTCTTTTCCATATTGTCAGTTGCTTTGTAATTCTTCTTTCCAACTCAAACGCCTACTAAATAAACACGGTTCACACTTTTAGTAGGTCTTTTTCTTATATATCTATAATATTAGACAATTCTAATCATCAAAAAAACCTACTATTTTGGCATAAATTATCAATTTAATAGGCAATTTTCTTTATCCGCATTAATTATCCTCTGATTTTTCTCTCAATATACCTACTAATTCATCATATTTAGCAGCTTTAGTAGGTTTTTGCCCCATTCATGCATTAATTTAATGTGCCATTTTAGTCAAGTCCAAATTTGTGTGTAAATTCATCTTTCAGTTATGTGGTTTTATCTAC
>OHAI01002736.1_pt1 | contig 12640 bp, 7 predicted proteins | sample 1577091 | NCBI WGS metagenome assembly OHAI01 (sample SAMEA3541548, study PRJEB24748) | human gut metagenome | biome: human gut; feature: human-associated habitat; material: faeces | place: China | collected 2012
AGGTTCGTTTTGCCCCAGAATTGTCCATGGACCAAGGGCTTACCGTCCCAGAAACCATCGATGCTGTCTGCGATGGTCTACGCCAAGCCCAGGAGGAATTTGGCATTGTTGCAAAAGCCTTGGTCTGTGGCATGCGCCAGTCCGATCAAGAAGTCACCTCTCGCATTCTTGCAGAAGCCAACCAAGTTAGTTATCAGGATTTTGTTGGTTTTGACTTTGCCGGGGATGAGCACAACTACTCTCCAGAAGATATTCGACCTCTAATTGAGCAAGTCAAGAGTTACCATCGTCCTATGACGCTTCATGCAGGTGAGTGTCATTGCCCACACTTTGTTGCCCAATCGATTGCATTTGGCATCAAACGCAATGGCCACGTGACGGCTCTATCTCATGAACCAGCCTTACTCCAATCCTTTATTGAAAATGGGGTCACTGGTGAACTCTGCTTGACCAGCAACCTACAAACAAAAGCAGCACCAACTATAGAAGATTTCCCTTATTTGAAAATGAAGGCGGCCGGAGCTCGGATCAGTATCAATACCGATAACCGGACTGTATCTGATACCGACCTCACCAAGGAATACGCCCTCTATCATCAGCATTTTCAAACCAAGGAAACTGACTTTTACCAACACAATATCGATGCCATCCAGGCTTCCTTTGCTAGTGAGGAGGAAAAACAAGAACTCCTTACCAAACTAAAAAAAGCCTACGCGGACTATCTATAAACGAAAAAAACTAGCACTTTTATAAAGTGCTAGTTTTTTTAATCTTTCCACAAATCCATGGCCTTCAAGAAATCGTCTGAAACGGTCACATTGCGTGGGTTGGCTTGCTCGCGTTCTTGTAGTTTCGCCTCTACTTGGACCAGACTGTTGATGCCTTCACTGCGCCAGTTTCGCAAAATGGCCTGGATATATTTCCAGTGCGGCTTGCCATTAAAGACAGCTTCTCGTAGCGCTGCCTTGATCACATCTGGATCTGTCTGATCCTCGCGCACGGTCTTGGTCAGGTCTTCAATCTCAAAAGGCGTCAAGAGTCGTCCCAGCTCTTGCTGGAAGGTTTCCACCAAATCCTTGATGACATTTCCCTTCGCAGGCGCGCTTTGTGCCTTCCCTTGTGTCTGGGCTTCTAAAATCTCATCCAAGCGCTCCAGGGCAATGGTCGCATCAAAGATGGCCTCAATTTCTCCATTGAGCTCAATGGTCCGATATTGAAGAAGTCCCTTGGTGGTCAAATTGGACATAATCCGATTGACCTCTGTAACAGTTTTCCCTAGATGACTGGCAATCTGATTGGGAGTCAAGGTCTCTTGACCGGTCGTATTTTGAAGGAAGAAAAACTGCCAAACCAAGTAGTCATCTGCTTGGTCAAACAACTCATGATAATGAAAAAGCAAGGCACTTGGAAGAACCAAGTTGCCATACTTAAATGCTTGTGAATATGTCATAATTCCCCTTTATAGGTAACCATAAAATGAAATATCTTTTTCCAATTCTTCCAAGCGGTAAGGTGTTTCTTGATAAACCGCATAGTTGATCCAATTACTAAAGAAGGTCGTCGCAGCAAGATTCCAGCGAATGCGAGGCTCTGTACTGGCATCATCCCCATCAAAGTAATTCTTAGGAACATCCGGATCCAAGCCTGCCTTGACATCTCGGTGGTATTCTTTGGCCAGCGTATCGCGATCATACTCCAGATGACCAAAGCTATAGACCTCACGCATGTCTGGACTGGCAATGATGGAAAGGCCAACTTCAATTCCTTGCGCGATCACCTGAAGATTACTCTTTTCAAGGACTTCCTTCAATGGAACATCCGTATAGCGAGAATGAGGGGCAAGGAAGCGATCGTCAAAGCCTCTCATGAGAAGACTTTCCGGACGCACCACTGTTTGGTCATAGATACCGGATAGCTTGTCACAGAGCTCTACTTTTTGAATCCCGTAACGGTGGTAGAGACCAGCCTGAGCTCCCCAACAGAGGTGCAAGGTGGAAAAAACATGACGCTTGGCCCATTTAAAGACCTGGGTCAACTCATCCCAGTAGTCCACTTCTTCAAAGTCCATCTTTTCGACAGGCGCTCCTGTCACAATCAAACCATCATAGTAATTATCCTTGATATCCTCAAAGGTCTTGTAGAAGCTCTCCAAATGTTCTGCCGCTGTATTCTTGGACTCATGACTTGCCATGTAGAGGAACTCCACATTGATCTGCAAGGGCGTGTTAGCCAAGAGGCGTAAGAGCTGGGTTTCTGTTGCAACCTTGGTCGGCATCAGATTAAGAATGAGAACATTCATGGGCCGAATATCCTGGTGAGTCGCCCGAACATCATCCATGACAAAAATATTTTCTGAACGAAGGATATCAACTGCTGGTAATTTTTTATCTAGAGTAATTGGCATAAAAAGCTCCCATCTTACAAGTTCTTAACTAACATTATATGATAGGAGCTTATAGTTTTCAATTATGGTTTTTCTGTAGCCAGTTATAGTATTAGACTATATTAGTAATGCATCAAGACTTTGTAGTCGTAATCGCCGATCGCTTCGCGACCTTTCAAATCATCCAACTCGATCAAGAAGGCACACCCTGCAACGACCCCACCGAGTTTTTCGATCATTTCGATGGTTGCTTTCACCGTACCACCAGTCGCTAAGAGGTCATCAACGATGAGGACACGTTGACCTGGTTTGATGGCATCTGCGTGCATGCAGAGGGTATCCACACCGTATTCTTTTTCGTAGTCAGCAGAAATAACTTCACGTGGCAATTTACCAGGCTTCCGAACAGGCGCAAATCCAATTCCCAACTCAAAAGCGACCGGACATCCAACGATGAACCCACGCGCTTCAGGACCAACGATCATATCGATCTTCTTATCCGTTGCGTATTGAACGATTTCACGAATCGCATAACTATAAGCATTGCCATCTGCCATCAAAGGGCTGATATCACGGAAGGTAATTCCTTCTTGTGGATAGTTTTCAATACTTGCAATGTAATCTTTTAAATTCATGGTTAACTTTCTTTCATAAAAAATTTTTTACATTCCATTATATCATGAATTCCACTAACTTGCATCATTTTTTGCCAAATCATTTTCCCAAGCTCTCGCGTCAAATGTAAAAATCCCACATCCGAAAAATGATGTGGGATTGGATTCCAAAAAAACTTACTATTCTTCTATCAATTTGTTGTACTCGATTTTCATATCTCCCAAGTTTTTCAAGGAATAACGGGAGCTTCCATTTTTGAACCAGGTACCAAGGATGTATTGCTCGGCCACTTTCTTACTTTGCTTTTTCAACCAAGTCCGGTCTTTACCGTAGGAGGCAAGTTGATCAAGAAGTTGCTGGCCCTCGTAGGTAGTATCTTCTTTAGAAAGGTAGATCTCTTTCTGGAAAAACAGCTTTTTAGACGAGTTGTATTTAAATATAAATCCGAGTGTCACACCTTTTTCCAATTCAAAATCATACATATAGGTCCAGTTGGGAGTTCCTCTAAACATCATCACGGATAGGTCTTCGTTTCCATCAACAATTCCTTTTGAATAAGGGTAGGTTTGAAATCCCTCATCTTCTTTCCAGATACCATCATTTCCTATCGTTTCTGTAAATGGCTTAAACATCACATAGCGCATCCACCCACCATTTTCGGAGTAGTTGATCTCCTCCATGGGTTTTTGAGACTCAGGTAGATTCCCAACCAATATAGAGCAACAAGCAGGAAGGGGCTGAGCCAGAGGAATTTTATTAGGTGTTTTTTCATGAGGCCTGACCTGTCAGGTAGTCGTAGATTTCACGAACTGTTCCAAGGGCCATCAACTCCTGCTCTTTCACCGTTTGTTTGAGGTTTTGGTAGATGTTGCTTTCTGCGATTTCGCGTTTTTCTGCTTCTTTATTGACCTTCATGATGCCATTTTCAATGATCACAAAGCCCAGCTCTTGGAAGATCTGAATCATTTTGACCAAGAGGATCTGCTGGATCTTGAGATAGGCCGCTAGGTCTTTGAGTTTGTAGCGGACATCGAACTCTGGGTATTGGTAGATGGTCTTATAGAGCTTGGCATACTGGTCTCTGCTACCGTATCCTGTCAGATAGTAGGCTTTGGCGATCTCATTTTTGAAATAAACGGCCTGGAAATCATGCTCTTGGAAGATTTGCCGTAGTTGCTCTAAATCCTCAGGGATATTCCCAACTACAACAGCGGATGCCCCTGTCAGATCTGGCAGTTCTTTAGTAAAATCAAGAACAGGAACACCTACAGGGAGGCTGGCATTTTTAGAGCGGATATTAAAGAGCTGCACGCCGTCCACATGCGCATCCACCAGCATGAGCTGAAGAGTCGTTTGACCATTCCATTGGTTGACAGATAATTGCACAGCTAGCTCAAGGTCTTGCGCCTGGGCAAACTCCGCCTCTAAGCTACCCAAGCCAAAGGCAACCACCTCAAAGGTCGCATCTTCTTGAGAAATTTTGAGTTTCAAGTGGGTATTGCCGGCTCCCATTGAACGTGCTCCTTCTACCTTGAAATTACGGACCAGAAAGACCGGCTTTTTATTATCCATGCCAAAAGGACTCAAGCGCTCAAAGCTTTTCAAGGTCTCAAGCGTTAATTCTGTTAAATGCAGTTCCTCATCGATCGCTAAGCTAGACTTGCTGCTGAGATCTATCTCTTGCTCTGCAATATAGTCGGTAAGGGCCTGAGACAAGGCAGGGAGTTGGTCCACCTCGAGCGTCATCCCTGCTGCACCGGCATGTCCTCCAAAGGCGACAAAAAGTGACCGGTGAGGATCGAGAGCCTCAAAGATATTGACCGACTCAGGACTCCGAGCGCTTCCTTTAGCCCGTCCATCCTCGATACTTAAAACAACGACCGGCTGATGTAGCTCTTCTAATAAACGACCGGCAACAATGCCAAGAACCCCAGGATTCCAGCCTTCTTTGGCCAAAACCTGGGCGGACAAGCTCGTGTCGACCATGGCTTTGGCTTCGTCATAGATACTTTGGACAATCTCTTTGCGTTCTTCATTTTTCTGATGAATCATGAGGGCAATTTCGTGCGCTTCTTCATCATCAAAACCAGTCAGTAGTTCGACGGCTGGATTAGGGTCATCGAGGCGACCAAGGGCATTGAGACGAGGGGCGATCTGAAAGCCAATTGTTTCTTCATTGACATCCTCCAGACGAATCCCAGCGATCTCCAAGAGCTCTTGCAAGCCCATGCGCTGGGTATGTTGGAGAACCCCCAGGCCGTATTTGACCAGGATCCGATTCTCATCTGTCAGGCTCACCATGTCAGCGATGGTCCCGATGGCTACCAGGTCTAAGAGATCGACTGGTACTTCCTCTAGGAGGGCACAGGCCAGCTTAAAGGCCACACCACATCCTGCTAGATAATGGAAGGGATAGGCCGCATCTGGATGCTCTGGATGGATGATCGCATAAGCATCCGGCAAGTCCTCTGGCATAGAGTGGTGGTCCGTCACGATGACATCTACTCCCATTGCCTGGGCCATAGCGATGGCTTGATTGCCTGCGACGCCATTGTCCACCGTGACAATCAAAGAAATACCTTGCTGCTCGATAAAGTACTTGTAGACACTCTCATTGGGACCATAGCCGTCTGTGAACCGGTTGGGTAGGTAGACTTGCACCTCTGCTCCCATCTGCTCCAAAGTTTCCTTCATAATAGAGGCCGAAGTCATCCCGTCCGCGTCATAGTCTCCATAGATGAGGATCTGCTCGTAATCTTCGATGGCCCGTCGGATGCGCTCCACTGCCTTGTCCATATCATGGAGCAAATAAGGGTCGTGTAGCTTCTCCAGCTTGGGTTCTAAAAAGTCTTCTAAATCCTCTTTGGTCTGAATGCCACGCTCATACAGCAAGGTTGCTACAGACGCTTCCAGGCCTGCTTTTTTGGCAAGGGCTAAAAAGGCCTCATCTGCACTTGGCGAAGCTAACTGCCAATCGTATTTTGAAGTGATCATCTAGCTTTTGGTCTCCTCTTTTTCTTATCTGAATATTATAACATGAAAGGCTAAAATGGCGGGAAATAAAAGGTCGACTTATACAAAAACCAAAATCAACATTTTGCCTTATTTTTGTTGCATTTAACTTGACTTATCACACTAAAAGAATATAATAATGTTGATAATAATCTTTTAAAAATGTAATGGGATGATTATTCTGTTAAGTTTGCACTGCTTATTATCATTTTATATTATGAAGCGTAAATTTCTTCCGTTTTTCTATCGAATCATTGTTTTTAGAAAGTTTGTTTCAGGTCCAACCAATCCTCTAGTATGGACAGACTAAAGATAGGATATTGAGGTATGCCCCCATATTTTCTCAATAGAGGTAAGGTCCTTCTTCTCTAAATACATGTTCAAATAAAGCAACTGATTGTATGGAGCAAAGATCAGGAGTTTTTCAGTTTTAGGAGATATCACTATATAGAAAAACTTTACGAAATTTATGCAAAAGAAAGGAATTGAGGCCAATTGAAATCTCTTTATAAAAAGATAGTTGCATTTGTAGCTATCATCGCCGTGGTAGCCTTAGGCTTGTCTGTGATCAAACCTGTTAGCGCGGCTTCTGTTTCACCAACTGTTACCAATTTAAAGGCTCAGGCAAGTGGACAAAAAGTTACCTTTTCATTTGACTGGGATTTAACTGGGAAGTCAGTTAAAGAAGGCGATACGTTTACCATTGATGCTCCAGAAGGTATCAATATCACTGAAGTTGCAACTCAATCACTCCAAGCAAATGGGGCTGAAGTCGCAACCATTTCGATGACAAACAAAAAGATTACTTTTACCTTTAAAAAAGCAATCGAATCCATGAACGAAAACGTTAAAGGTGGTTTCTCATACAATGCAGTATGGGACAACACTCCAGGAAATCCTGGAAATAAAACTGCCACTTCTAAAGTCGGTTCAGAATCTGTCATCATTACACGTCCTGATGGACCTGGCGTATTTGAATCTGTGTTGAACAAGTACAACCTTGATGGTTCCTATGTAACTAAGCAATTCAAATTAGACGCATCTGAAAACTATGCATGGTTAAATGTTGGAGATGACTACTATCTAACAAAATGGTTCATCCGTATCAACGGAGATGGTAAGAAACAAGCCATCACAAACCCTGTTGTGTCAGATAAAATCCAAGCCCCAGCAGTCGATTACTCAAAAATCACTTTTGCTCCTGCTGCAAACCACGCTGCAAATGAATTCTTTGTGGGAACTTACTTGAAACCATCCTTCACTTTAAGAAAAGGTGGACAAGTGGTGGCTTCTGGTTGGGACTTCTGGAAACATGTGAAATTCGATGCAGACGGTAATGGATTTACTGTTAATTTATCAGATGTCAGTGATGTCTTTAAAACAGCATCTAGCGATGAATTGATCGTTGAATACCAAACATTAATTCCTAAGACAACCATCCGTGTTGATAACAATGCTACATTAACAGCTGATGAAATCAAAACACCACAAACAGATCCTGCATTCTGGAATAACACAGAATTGAACTTCTGGGTAACTGGTGACAAGACTGTTACAGTTCAAAAAGAATGGGTTGGCGATAGCGAAGCAGATCGTAAAGACATTACTGTTCAATTGATGGCCAATGGTCAAAAATTGGAAGGTATGACTAAGACCTTGACAAAGGCTTCTGGTTGGTCTACAGAATTTTCTAAATTGCCAGGTATTAAAGACGGAAACCCAATTGTTTATTCTGTAGTAGAAACGAATACACCTGATGGTTATACTTCAAAAGTTGAACCTATCAATGAGTCGAATGTTATCAAAGTTGTAAACACTTCAAATAAACCAAAAGTTACTGAAACCACTGCAAATCTTGTTATTAAAAAAGCTTTCGAAGTAGCCGGCGATCAGAAACATACACAACTTCCGATCACAGAAGGTCAATTCGAATTTGCCTTGAAAGACGAAAACAACAAAGTAGTCGAAACTGCCAAGAACAAAGCAGATGGCTCTGTTAACTTTAAGTCTCTGACTTTCAATAAAGAAGGTACTCATACTTATACCATCACTGAAAACAAAGGTACGGATGCTAGTGTCAACTATAGCACACAAAGTATCAAGGCTACTGTCGATGTGAAGAAAGATAACGACAAACTCGTTGCTACTGTCACATACTCCGGTGGAGATGGTGAACAAAAAAATACGATCACCAATACTCAAAATAAACCAAAAGTTTCAAATGCTAAGGTAACCTTAAAACTTAAAAAAGCATTTGAAGGTGGGGAACTGAAGGGCGATGACTTTGAGTTTGTTGCAAAAGATGCAAACGATAAAGTTGTTGGTACAGCTAAGAACAAAGAAGATGGTTCGATTACTTTCGATACCATCGCTGTAGACCACGCAGGGACATTCAACTATACCATCACTGAAACAAAAGGTAGTGACAAGACCATTACCTACAGTGATAAAACCATCACGGCTGCAGTTGTAGTGGTTGAAAAAGACAATGCCTTGGTTGTCGAACAAATCAACTACTCTGATGGTCAAACTAACACAGATACGTTCATCAACAAAAAAGAAGCTCCTAAAACAGAAAGTACAAAAGCTACTCTTAAAGTGAAAAAGCTCTTTAAAGAAGGTGAAACAACCTTACCGATGACAGACAATCAATTTGAATTTGTCTTGAAAGAAGGAAACACTACCCTTGAAACTGCCAAGAACAAGGCAAATGGTACTGTCACCTTTAAGGAACTTTCTTATACTTCAGAAGGAACACACACTTACACCATTACCGAAAACAAAGGTACGGATGCTTCTATCAACTATAGCACACAAACCATCACGGCTACTGTTGCTGTGAAGAAAGATAACGACAAACTCGTCGCTACTGTGACTTACTCAGGTGGAGATACTGAAAAAGGTGATGCCTTCACAAATACGAAGACACCTCCGACACCTCCAACTCCTGTTCCTCCAACAGTGAAACCAACGTCAGCTCAATTCAAGGCTAAAAAAGTGCTGACGATCAATGGTTCGAGCGACCGTACGTTGAAAGCAAATGAGTTTACTTTCCTTCTCAAGGATCAAGCTGGTACGCTCATTGATACCAAGACAAATGGTGAGAATGGCGATATTCTCTTCAATCCAGTAAGCTTTAATGAAGCTGGTACTTTCACCTACACAATTGTTGAACAAAAACCAGCTACACCAGAATCAGCGATCACTTATGATGAATCTGTTCATACTGTAACAGTGACTGTCACAAAGGATGCAACTGGACAATTAAATGCGGATGTGCAATACGACGGTAAGAAAAATACTCCTACTTTTACCAACACGTATACACCTCCGACACCTCCAACTCCAAGTGAAAAACAAATTACCACAAGCAAGATTTTAGAAGGTCGTGACCTTCAAGGTGGTGAATTTAGCTTTAACCTCTTGGACGAAAATGGTACTGTTCTTCAGACAAAACAAAATGCTGCAGATGGTACAGTGACATTTGATGCAATCGCCTACACGGAAGCGATGATTGGTACTCATAAATATACCATTAAAGAAGTCGTTCCAGCTGATCAGGCAAACATCCAATATGATGAAGGTCAAGTGGATGTCACAGTTACCGTCACAAAGGATGAAGCATCAAATGCTATCCAAGCAGTCGTTGCTTATGGAGATAAGAAAACCTTTATCAACAAGGTTATCCCACCAACTCCACCAACAGTGAATAATCCTGAATTGAAACTTTATACCCTTAGGGTTCGTAAAGTGGATGAAAAGGGTGATTACCTAGCTGGTGCAGTATTTGGACTCTTTGAAGCAGATGGTGTGACACCTGTTGCAAATCCTTATGGACAAGGCCAAGCGCAAGCAATTTCTGGTCAAGATGGACTTGCAAGCTTTGTTGGATTTGAAGCAAAAGATTACGTGATCAAAGAGCTCTCTGCTCCTAGTGGTTACCAACTTTCAGATACAGCCATCAAGGTTTCTGCAAGTGACTTTGCTTCAGCTAGCAATCTTGAAGTTGATAAAGGAAACGTGGTGAATAAACTTCTTCCACCTCCACCATCAACAGATAAACCATATATTCCAACAACAAGCACAAGCAAACCAAAAACTCCATCATCCAACGGAGATAAGCCGAAGCCTGGTGACAAGCCAAAATCTAGTGAAACTCCTAAATCTAGTGACAAGCCTAAAGAAGGTAAACGATCTCTTCCTTCAACAGGAACGGAAGATCATTTAGGACTTCTTGTAACTGGTATGACATTAATCGCTACAGCTATTGCTTCTCTGAAACTTAAGAAGAAGGAAGACTTCTAAGAAACATGAAAGATCTAGTCAAACACGACTAGATCTTTTTTTGTATCTGCTTCTCTTATTCTGGTTTGTTTTGATCTTCATAAAAAACAACTTTCCCATCTTTCACTTTGAAGGAGTAACTGATGGAATCGGCGTAACTACCTTTGGAATAGTAAAAATCATAGGCACCATCCGGTAGTTTGCTAGCGTCTAGTTTTTTAGCTGCTGCTTTTAGGTCTTGTTCCTTAACGGATCCACCATCCTCTATATAAATAGTCATACGGATTAACTCTTGATCGATTAAGGTTTGAAAAGGGATTTGATAGTAGCCGGCAAAGTCCTTTTTTCCTTCTTTGAGATTTTGACTTGCGAGATTATCTAGAATTTGTTCCTTTTCATCACGGTTGGAGTTAGATAAAAAACCAAAGAAACTAATAGGAAGACCTAGAGATTGCTTCTTTAATTGTCCCTCAATTTCCTTCTCCTTCTTTTGGACAGATTGTTGCTTCAAGTACGCTTCCTTATACTCTGGAAGATGGTCACTAGTTGTATCTGTCCAATCATTATGAAACACCGTATCCGTTTCTAATGTCACTGATTGTCCATCATAGGTTTTCTCAGAGTAGGTATAAGACACATGATAGGTTGGGATTTCCAAAGCAGTCCAGTCCAGTTTGTTTATGGTAACAGTTCCATGCAAACCAACCTTAGCAAGCTCACTGCTGACAACTTCTTTAGCCTTTTTGTAATCACTCGGTTTCATTATCTTACAACTGGAAAGAAACAGGCAACAAAGAATAAGTGGAATTCCTGCGAATAGTTTGAAATAGTTGGGCTTCATAGCCTGACCTCCTTGCGAAATTCAACCTAATCAATTAATTTTTTATATAGTCATATCTGAACAACATGTGAAACGATTGAAAATTCTAATGATAATTGAGAAATTCCTATTATATCTTGACTATTTTTGAATGACCCATTTTGCATCACCATAAACGATCGTAAATGGTCCATCCCCATCTGTTAAATAATTAATTTTATATTTACCCGACTCTCCTGCCTCAAGGACTGTTGGCTGTTTGTAATTTAAAGTATTATTCAACATATAAGCAGATTTGCCATGGCCATCATAGAGATCTACATTTGTATAATCTGGAGTATTTTCAATACTGAGAGGTGTTGTATTCGATATGGTGAATTCGACGATCAATCGATGTTGTTTTTTCCTTGTATCGATACGGTCTTGATCATCCTGAACATCCAAATTTGGATCATCTGTTACACTATTCAGTGTAACTTCTAAGCCATTAGCAAATACAACTGGCTCTCCAATTACATAACTTTTAACAGGATTTTTGGGATTAAAATTCTTTAATTTTTCTTTTATCTTTTGTCCGTCACTATTATTTCCAGATGGGATGGTCCAAAAGATATTATTCTCATCTTGCTTACCATACTGATTATCCCCCTTCATTTGTTGAGGGATTTGTAAGAGAATAGCCAAGTTTTTTAAATCAATTCGAACATCACCTTGATTTGTCACTTCCATTTCAACCGTGAATTCCGTAGGCGAAGTTTTACTATAAGCATAACCGGATAATGAGGTTGCCTCGAAATTTTTATTAACTAACTGTTGTAAAACTGTTGAAAGCATGATATAGGAAATATGATCATCTCGATTTATTTCTTTTTCAGCATACCTTTGATGGAATTCATCGAGCCAATCATAGAAGGCTTGATTGAAATCTGACTCATTAGGATTTTTATAATATTTATTCCCTCTCGGTAAAAGCTCTGGGAAGTACGTTGGTACCTGAATGCGAATAAATACTTTGTTTCCCTTAACTGCATAGCCCTTTAATTCATATTTTTTTCCAAAGCTCAATGCATTCGTCATGAGCTTCAAATACATGGGACCATATATTTTGAGGGGGTACTTCTCACCAAGATATTCCACATAAGTATTTGGATCAAAAGTACTACTGTTTTTTTCAATTTTAGGGATAATATAATCGTTCCAGAGTCGAGTATACATATCCTCTTGATTTTTTGCCCCATTGGCCTTGATTACTGTGTCTATTCCCCTTGGATCTACATAGATTCCTTCAACGACCTGCAAAGCTTTTTGAACTCTTCCTTCCTCAGATAGAGAGACTTCATTCGGTTGCTGTCCATATATTGAAATACCATCGCTATCATCTGACCTCATATATTGTGGAAGTTTTTCAAACGTTATGTATCTGATACTGTTCTTTGCATCCCAATCAAATGTTGCTGCAGGTCCTGTCTTATCAAAATGAATGTTTTTTCGATCGATTTTCTTCTGTACTTCTTTATTCGAAGAAC
>OHAI01002740.1_pt1 | contig 12621 bp, 10 predicted proteins | sample 1577091 | NCBI WGS metagenome assembly OHAI01 (sample SAMEA3541548, study PRJEB24748) | human gut metagenome | biome: human gut; feature: human-associated habitat; material: faeces | place: China | collected 2012
AGAAATACTCATCAAATCCACGGAAATGATCGATTCTTACCACATCGTACAGGCGGAACACATATGCCAGACGAGATATCCACCACTGATATCCTGTTTCTTTATGATATCCCCAGCGGTAGAGTGGATTTCCCCATAATTGTCCGGTTGCGGAGAATCCGTCCGGCGGACATCCTGCAACAGCAACCGGTACATTTTCCTCATCTAACTGGAACAATTCCAGATGTGCCCAGGTATCTGCGCTGTCCATTGCAACATAGATCGGGATATCACCGATGATCTGAATGCCTTTTTTGTTCGCATAGGTTTTTAACTGCATCCACTGTTCATAGAACTTGAACTGCATATACTGATGGAATTCGATATCAAAATACAGTTCTTCACGGTAATAATCCATCGCAGGTCCCCAGCGCAGCTTGATATCATCTGCCCACAATTTCCATTCCACACCGTCAAATCTGTCTTTTACTGCCATGAATAATGCATAATCTGACAGCCACCAGCTGTTCTCTTTTACGAACTGCTGATACGCTGCATTCTCATGTACATTACTTCTTTCGTAAGCTTTGCGAAGAAGCGGATAACGTCCTTCGTAAATCTTTTTATAATCAATACTCCCTTTTACTTTTCCCCAGTCTACAGCTTCACATTCTGCTTTTGTCAGAACGCCTTCTTCCACCAGTGCATCCAGACTGATGAAATATGGATTGCCCGCAAATGTTGAAAACGACTGATACGGAGAATCTCCGTAGCTTGTAGGACCAAGCGGCAGAATCTGCCAGTAACTCTGTCCTGCTTTTTTTAGCCAATCCACAAATTCATATGCACTCTTTGAAAAACAGCCGATTCCATATTCCGATGGAAGGCTGCTGATCGGCATGAGTATGCCTGCTGCTCTCTCGCTCATCTTTCTTTCCCTCTTCTTTTCTTATTTGTTTTGATTTTTTATTGTAAACTGATCTGTCATACCGTTATCACTACTCCGTAATGATCCGATACGACCGGTGCATTCTTTCCGTTACAGATAACGTTCGAAGTGCGGACATCTGCCTGCGTATTACAGAATATGTAATCCAGCCGCTTTTCATTCTTTGCTGCTTTGCTGCGTCCATCTTGCTTCACGCCACCCATCAATCTCTTCTGCTACTGTGATACCGTCATCTTTTTCTTCTGCCAGCAGATAGGTATCTTTCCAGCCACTCTTAAGAACCAGATCATAACCTTCCCCGCGGACATCATCCTGACTGTTAAAATCTCCCATCAGCCAGATAGTTCCTTCCCGGTATTTTGGATCTTTCAATGTCTCCTGTATACATTTCCACTGATCAACAAATGGTTCTTCCTCATCATTCCACCATCCCATATGAACGGTAAAGAACCAGTCACTGCTTCCTTCCGGCTGTATGCCGAGGATACGTCTCGTCTTCCAGTTCTCATAATCATCCGTCTTACTGGTCAGAAACTGCTGCACCCGTGCGATTGGTTTCTTACTGAGCAGTGCCATTCCTTCATCGTATTTTCCATAGCCGGTCTTGGCGCTGATCCAGGTCCATTCATAATAGATACCGCGTTTCTGCCACTGTTGATATCTCTCCGTCTACCGGGCTTACAATCTTACCATCTGCCGGAATAATTGCGACACCGTCACCTAAGACTTTCTCAGAAAATACCGAATCCGGGACTTCACTTAACGGCACTGCCTTTCCGGTTAACGGTGCAAGAATTACTTGTGGTATATTTTTACCCTTATTCTCGTTCCCAACAAAACCTCCTCATGTTTTCTTATTACATTTATTTATGCAACCGTTTGCGTTAATTATAGTCAGATTTTGCATGATTTTCAATGTATTTTCGTTTATAAAATCTAATTCTACCTTTTTCACAATTTAATCTTGCCTTTTTTGTGCAATTCCTCTATATGCCAATGCATACGTTTGCATTTTATTTCCGCAATTCAATTGCAATATTGATTTGTTTGCTGTAAAATATAAGAAAAATCCAAAAGCTACGAAAATATAACTCTAACGGAGGTTACTTACATGGCAGTAACAATTAAAGATGTGGCTGCGCTGGCAGGTGTATTCCCTTCCACCGTATCCAGAACCTGCAAAAATAATCCCTCTATCAGCGAAGAGACAAAAGAACGTGTCAGAAAAGCTATGATAGAACTTGGATATGAACCAAATTTTCAGGCAAGCAATCTTGCTTCACAGAATTCACGTACGATCGGCATCATTCTCCCTGCTTCTGCCAAAGAAGTCTACGAGAACTCCTTCTATCTGGAGGCAGTCCAGGGAATCAGCCATTACTGTAACGGCAGACAGTATATGACAACAATTGTAACCGGCCAGGATGAAGCTGAGATTCTTGACGCTGTCCGTTCTATGTCCCGAAGCGGCAAAGTAGACGGTTTCATCGTACTGTATTCCAAAAAAGAAGACCCTGTTATCGATTACCTCTTTAACGAAGGTCTTTTATATATTCTTATCGGAAAAGCAACACAGTACACCAATCAGACGATCTATATTGACAATGACAATCTGCTTGCCGGCCGTGAAGCAACGGAATACCTGTACCAGCTCGGGCACCGCCGGATCGCCTATCTCGGTTCCGACAGTTCCCTGATCTTCTCCGCCGACCGCAAGGCCGGTTACCAGCTTGCACTCGCAAGCCATCAGCTTCCTGTCCGTCCGGAATACTGTGCGGAAGTAAAAAATGCATCAGAGAATAATGAAGAAGCCATACGCGGACTTCTGCTCCAGGAAGACCGCCCGACAGCAATTCTGGTCAGTGATGATATCCTCGCCGTCTCTTTAGAACGAGTCTGCCTGGAAACTCATCTGTCCATCCCGGAAGATCTGTCCATCATATCTTTCAACAACTCTCTGTTTGCAAGACTGACCTCCCCGCAATTAACCTCAATTGACATCGGAGCCGGTCAGCTTGGAAGTGAAGCTGCCTCCCAGATCATCAACCACATAGAAAATCCAAATCTCCCCGCAACCAAGATCATCGTTCCCCACCATCTGATCGAACGGGACAGTTGTTGCAAAGTATAGTTTGAAATAAAAAAGGAAACATATCATGTAATATCTTTCTGACCGCACAGCGTGAGAAAGCGTTTACATCATATATTTCCTTTTTTCATTCTGCATTATAAAATCTTTGATAAAAATTCCTGCAACCGCGGATCCTTGGGATTGTCGAAGAATTCATCTGGTTTTGCCTGCTCTTTGTTCTGTCCGGAATCTATAAAGATAACCCTGGAACCAACCTCCTTGGCAAATCCCATCTCGTGTGTTACCACAACCATCGTCATACCTTCTCTTGCGAGCTGTTTCATCAACTCCAGAACTTCTCCTACCATCTCCGGGTCAAGAGCCGATGTTGGTTCATCGAACAAGATCACATCCGGATCCATTGCCAGGGAACGCACGATCGCGATTCTCTGCTTCTGACCTCCGGATAACTGGGATGGATAAGAATCCGCCTTCTCGGCAAGTCCTACTCTTTCCAAAAGTTCCATTGCTCTTTTATCTGCCTCTTCCTTGCTCTTTCCAAGAAGCTTGATCGGAGCAAGCGTGATATTTTCCTTGATCGTCTTGTGCGGGAATAAATTAAAATGCTGGAACACCATTCCCATCTTCTGACGGTGCTTATTGATATCCACATGTTTATCTGTAATATCCACGCCTTCAAAATAGATATGTCCCTGATCCGGAACCTCAAGAAGATTCAGAGAACGCAGGAACGTTGACTTACCAGAACCGGATGGTCCTACGACAACGACCACTTCTCCCTTGTGAATCTCTTCATTAATTCCATTCAGCGCATGAAAATCTCCGTATATCTTATGCAGACCTTCTACTTTGATCAGCACATCATCATTCTTAGTGGTCACTGTTTCTCAACCTCCTCTCCAGTAAGCTGACAAGCTTGGTAAAGATCATTACCATTGCCAGATAGATCAGCGCAACGGCGATTAGCGGCATGAATGCATCATATGTACGGCTCCGGATAATGTCCCCGCCCTTCGTCAGATCCTGTAACGCAATATAACCGGATACAGAAGTCTCTTTCAATAAAGAAATGAATTCATTACAAAGTGTCGGAAGTACATTCTTGAATGCCTGCGGCATAATGATGTACATCATTGTCTGAGCATAATTGAATCCCAGGCTTCGTCCCGCTTCAAACTGTCCGTTATCGATTGACATGATACCGGAACGGAAAATCTCCGCAACATATGCACCTGAGTTAATACCAAATGCAATGATCGCGACCAGTACTTTGCTGATGTCCACACTTCCGAATATGATAAAGTAAATGATCATCAGCTGTACAACAACCGGAGTTCCACGAATCACAGTCAGATATACTTTACAGATTGCGTTCAGAATCTTTAATTTACCGGTCTTATCATGTGTTGTACGGACAATTGCGATCAAGAACCCAAGTACTACACCAATCAATACTGCAAATACTGTAACCAACAAAGTGATCTTCAGACCATCTGTAATATATCTCCAGCGGTTATCTTCTATAAAATTCGAAATAAAACTACTTTTCAATTCCTGCATGTTCTCATCCTACTCTTCTGGATTATTTCTTAACGATGATCATCTGTTTTCCTGTGTAATAGGAATCAGAAAAATCTACCTGTTTCTCTCTTTCCTTTGTAACAGTCATACCAGCCGCACCAAAATCTGCTTTTCCGCTGTCAACTGCTGCAATGATTGAGTCAAATTCCATATCATTTACAGTAAGTTCCATACCAAGTTTATCTGCGATTGCCTGTGCAAAGTCTACATCAACACCAACAATCTTGTTATCTTCATAATATTCATATGGCTCAAATGCAGCATTTGTTGCCATTACAAGTTTACCATTGGAACGGTCAGCATCTGCCGGAGACTCATATCCTTTATCTTCTGTTCCATCGATATAATATCCGATGATTTTGTCAAATGTTCCGTCTTCTTTCAGTTCTTTGATCGCTGCGTTGAATTTATCTTCCAGCTCTGTGTTGCCTTTTTTAAAGCACATTGCATAATCTTCTTCTACATAAGGTGTCTCGAGGATCTTCAGTCCGTCATTTGCATCTACAAATGCTTTTGCAGGCTCGTTATCAATAACAACTGCGTCAATCTTACCTTTTACAAGTGCCTGAACTGCATCTGCACCTTTATTAAAACGTTCCACATGATCATCACCGAAATCATCAGAGCAGTAGATATCACCTGTTGTACCTGTCTGCACACCGATCTTTGCATCTTTCAGATCATCTGCGCTTTCGATTTTTTTTGCTTCTTCTTTTTTAGAACCACATGCTGCCATAGAGAATACGCATGCACCAACCAGCATGACACTGATAACTTTTTTTAACTTCATAATCTTTTTCCTCCATTCTTTTCAATATGTGTATAAAAATACATATATATTTAATATTTTATCATGTTTTAATCAAAAAACAAGTGGATAATTCCACATAATCGTGAAACATCCACTCGTTTTCTTATACATTTCTATGCAATTACAGTCTGAATGATCGTCCAGAGAATGATCAGTGCCCCCAATACGATACGGTAATATCCGAACACTTTGAAATCATGCTGCTTGATATACCCCATCAGGAACTTGATCGCAATAACCGACAGACCAAATGATACGATACATCCCAGCATCAGAAGACCGAACTCTGCACCTGTAAAATGGAAACCAAACTTGATCAGTTTCAGAAGACTTGCACCAAACATTGCAGGAATCGCCAGGAAAAATGTAAATTCTGCTGCCACTTCCCTTGATACACCTATCAGCAGTGCTCCGACAATCGTAGCTCCTGATCTGGATGTTCCCGGAATCAGTGCAAGCATCTGGAAGAATCCAATCCACAACAGCATCTGGACGCTGAGCTGTGAAATCTTTGTAACAGAAGGTTTCTTCCCTGCGTTATGCTTCTCAACGACGATGAATAATACACCATAAACGATCAGCATGATCGCTACCGGTAATGGTTTGTAAAAGATCTCATCCAGAATATCGTTAAACAATATTCCAACTATTCCTGCAGGTACTGAGCCGATCAGTACTTTGATCCACATCTGCCATGTCAGCATCTTCTGTTTATGACTTTTTCTCGGTGAAAAGGGATTCAATTTATGGAAGTACAATACGACAACCGCCATGATCGCACCCAGCTGGATCACTACATCGAACATTTCCATAAATGCATCACTCATACTCGGCTTTAATACATTTCCTACCAGAATAAGATGTCCAGTACTGCTGACCGGAAGCCATTCCGTGATTCCCTCCACAATTCCCAAAATAATTACCTTAATAACATCTAACATGTTGCGCTCCTTTCCTTAATCCAGCACATATTTTTCTATAAATTTCGCAACGCCTTCTTCATCATTGGACAATGTCACATAATCTGCTGCTTCTTTCAGCGATGGAATGGCATTCTCCATTGCTACACCTGTTCCGACTTCTTTTAACATCTTCAGATCATTATTTCCATCTCCGAATGCCATGATCTCTTCTCTTGAAATACCAAGAACTTTCCCAAGTTCGATCATTGCCTTTCCTTTATTGACGCCTGCAGCATTAATCTCCAGATTCATCGGAAGCGCACCGGTAATCTCGATTTCCGGAACCTCTTCTATATCTTTTCTGGCTGCATCACGGTCTTCTACCGATGTAAATAATGCCTGGATCTTATCTACCGGCTGATTCATCTCTTCAAACTTTGCCCTCACATCATCCACGGGTACACGCGTAGACGTAATATAATCTGCCATCGCCGGTATATTCAGATACTTATCAATTCTGGCCAGTGCCTCTTTGGATGCATATCCAATGCCATGATAGTAAATTTCCCTGAACGTATCATAGCGTTCAAATACAGTCAGCATTGCTTCTGCAATATCATACGCAAGAAGTTCTTCCACGATCACCTCATTTTTCTTCATATCTATGACTCTTGCTCCATTTGCAGTAACTGCATAACGGATTTCCTGCAGCCTGATCAGCTCTTTCGGAATGCCGGAAAAAGGTCTTCCTGTCGCCGGCATGACAATGATTCCCTGTTCTGCCGCTCTTTTCAGTACATCTTTCGTGTATGCGGTCAGTTCTTTATTCGTCTTCAGTAAAGTCCCATCTAAATCCATACCGATCATTCTGATCTTATTCTTCATATGTAACTAATTCCTTTCTTTCTCTTGAGAACCGGTACAGATTCTTACTGATCTTATTCTCGCCCTGTTCATAAGCCTGTTCCCCGTGATCGATCATCTTCTGAACAGTCTCTTTATTGCCTGCAGGTGCAAAAAGAACCGCATCCTTTCTCGGAATCATAATGATCAGATCATCTTCTAATTTGTCTGCACACACCTGCCAGATATGTTTAAAACATACAGAACTTGCTTCATGATGTCCGTCTGCCACAATTCCCAATCCTCCGTACCAGGTATTCGCAACTACAAATTCTACATCTCTGTTCAGATTTTCACAAGACTTATGATACAATTCTATGATATCACATTCCGGCGGAAGCATATTGTCTTTTAATATCTCATATGCATCTTCGGCCCTTTTGATTGCAAATACAACATTCAAATCCCCAAGAAAACTAATTACCGGAGCATCTTTTTTGGAAAAATGTTTTCCGTTCAATGCATGTGAATCTGTAAGCTCTGTTTTTACCCACGGATAGATCTTATCGCAGATATTTTCATATTTATAATTTTCTTCTTCATATTTTTTCATATTAAATATTCCTCTCTCACTTAGACATTCTCATTATTTATTTTATACACAAATCTCCTCTGTGTAAACCTTTTCCGGATTTGTTTATATAAAGTTTTAAATACCTTTAATCTGTCGAAAGAAACAAAAAACTTCTGTCTCTTCTTATGTTTCCGGTCAAAAATTTGCTTTATCTTATGTTTTGTAGTATAATAGATACGCATTCGCGAAAAGGGAAAGGATATGTTTATGATAAGTATGAAAAAGAAACGAGCATTACGATCGGCTTTGGCAATTACCATCTGTACCGTAACAATTGCTTCTGTTAATACTCCAGTATATTCGGCACCTTCCACAGATGAATTGGAAAGTACCACCTCTGGTTTAAAAGGTGAGTTAAATGATTTGAACAGCCAGTTATCTTCCTTAAGTAAGGAACTGGACAATACTTCAAGCCAGATTGAGGATTTATCTGCTAAGGTTGAAAAATCCAAGCTGGATCTCGCTTCTGCGCAGCTTGATGAAGAAGCGCAGTATGATTCGATGAAAGACCGAATCAAATTCATGTATGAAGGCGGCGGCGCATCTCTGGTTCAGATTCTTCTTACTTCAGAAAGTATGGGAGATTTCCTGAACAAGGCTGAATATGTTGCCACTATTAGTCAGTATGATCGAAAGATGCTGGAAGAATTACAGCAGGTTCGCAGTAATGTAGAAAAGAAACAGAATGATCTGGAACAGCAGCAAAGCAAGCTTTCCGGCCTTCAGGAGACATTAACCAGCAAGCGTGATGAATTAAATTCAAAAATTTCATCTACTTCCGGGGAACTGGCAGATTATCAGGCACAATTAGACCGTGCCAAAGCTGCTGAGGAAGCATTAAAGCTTGCACAGAACGATGAAGTCTCAGGATCTGTAAAGGCAGATGACACAAAAAATACTGAGACAAGCAACACTAATACCAATACGAATAACGCGAATAAAAATAATCAGACAGCATCGACGAATACAAATAACACAAATAAGAACAACACTACAAACACCAATACCAACACTAATTCTCCAACTGTTAACAATGGTAATTCAACTCCGGCTTCAACCACAGATGTTGCCCTGTTAGCGGCAATCCTCCAGTGCGAAGCAGGCGGTTATGATGGAATGTTAGCCGTTGCAACTGTTATAATGAACCGTGTGGCAAGTCCGGCATATCCGAACAATTTGCGCGCAGTCATTTACCAGTCCGGTCAGTTTGCCCCAACCTGGAACGGTTCATTGAACCGTGTTCTCAGCAAAGGTGCTTCCTCAACTGCTTATTCTGTTGCCCAGGCAGCACTTGGCGGCGCAAGACATTCTGCAGTTATAAATTGTTTACAGTTCCGCTCAGCATCTACCGGCGTATCTGGTATAAATGTTGGTGGAAATGTATTTTTCTGATTTTTAGCAGTTGATTTTGTCTCTTATGTATATTATGAAATAAAAAAATAAGCCTCGTTCGGAGGCTTATTTTTCGTACGATTTATTCATACTCCATAACATCGATCCATTTCATCAGAAAATCTTTTTCCAGCCGGATATCTTTCTCAAGTTCTGCGGCAGCAACAATTGGAAGCCATTGTTCTACATACTGTCTTGCGGTATCGCTTTTCTTACAGAATAACTTAAGATAAAGATCTGCACTCTCCTGATCGTGTAATGCAAACAGCAAATATGTCATTGCCGCATCTGCGCTTGCATTTCCCTGTGAAGCATGTGCCCAGTCAATCACAGTCATCTTTCCGTTCTTTTCAACAATTACGTTACTTGGATTAAAATCACCATGACACAATTTTGTATGTCTCGGCATAGATTCCAATCTAGTCAAAAGTTCATAACGCTCTGTTGCATCCAAAACTTTCAGATTTCTTATCTTATTTGCGAGTTTATCTTTTAATTTCGGTAATGTTTCTGCCGTTTTACTCTGTACTTTCAGCTGAAGATCTACAAAATCTGACATATATTTTTCAAGATTGGCACGGTCAATTTTCATCATTTCTTCCAAAGTTTTTCCTTCCCGGTTCTCAATGACCAGCGCCCATTCCCCATTAATCTGAGTTACCTCTTTTAGTTTCGGAATATCCAATCCTGTTTCTTCAACTTTCACAGTGTTCAATGCTTCATTAAATACTGCTGACTTTGGATGATCTGTTACAAATATTTTAACAACACCTTCCTCGGTCTTATAAACTGATTTGTAAGGTCTCTCTACGATCAAATTCTTCTTTTCGAGCTTCATACAGATTCCTCCTTTTTATTGAATCTTTTGCCCTTTTCCTTCTTGTTATCTGTATTATATACCTTATTGTCAGATTTTTAAATAGTTTTTGATATTTTTTTCACTATTTTTTATTCTGCATATTTATTGTTATTTTTTTATCAATATTTTGACATAAGAAAAAGTGCAACGTCAAACGCTGCACTTTTCCTATGCTCAATACATTATCCAATCTACAAACAAAAACTCATGGATATTATATTTACGCCTTTTTTATTTTCCATAATAGCATTTCAGGTAGATTTCTTTCATCTCACTCATAAGAGGATATCTTGGGTTAGCTCCTGTACACTGGTCGTTGAATGCCTGCTCTGTCATATCATCCAATGTATCCAGGAAGTATTTCTCATCTACACCGTAATCTTTGATTGTCTTCTTAATGCCAATCTTCTCTTTGAGTTCTTCAAGTTTAGCGATGAAGTTCTCAAATACTTCTTCATCTGTCTTACCTTTGCATCCTGCAAAACGTCCTAATTCTGCGTATCTTGCAAGTGCATGTGGATACTGATACTGAGAGAATGTTCCCATTCTTGTAGGTACTTCTGCAGCATTGTAACGCATTACATCTGTCAGGATTACAGCGTTAGCAATACCATGTGGCAGGTGATGGAATGCACCAAGTTTGTGAGCCATAGAGTGGTTCAGTCCAAGGAATGCATTTGCGAATGCCATACCAGCCATGCATGAAGCGTTAGCCATCTTCTCTCTTGCGATTGGATCGTTAGCTCCGTTCTCGTATGCTGATGGTAAGTAATCAAATACAGCTTTTACTGCCTTCATAGCAAGACCATCTGTAAAGTCTGTAGCCATGATAGATACATATGCTTCGATTGCATGTGTCATTACGTCGATACCAGATGCACTTGTCAGTCCCTTAGGTGCTGTCATTGCATTGTCAACATCTACGATAGCCATGTTTGGCATTAATTCGTAGTCTGTGATAGGCCATTTTACTCCTGTATCAGCATCTGTGATGATTGCGAATGGAGTTACTTCTGAACCTGTTCCTGAAGATGTTGGGATAGCTATAAAGTAAGCTTTCTCTCCCATCTTAGGGAATGTGTATACTCTCTTACGGATATCCATGAAGTCCATAGCCATATCTTCGAATTTTGCTTCCGGATGCTCATACATTAACCACATAATCTTTCCGGCATCCATTGCGGATCCACCACCAAGAGCGATGATCGTATCTGGCTCAAATGCTCTGATCTGTTCTACACCTCTTCTAGCGCACTGCAGAGTTGGGTCTGGAGCAACTTCAAAGAAGCATGTATGCTGGATTCCCATCTGATCTAATTTATCTTCGATCGGTTTTACATAACCATTCTTGTACAGGAAACTGTCTGTTACGATGAACGCTTTCTTCTTATGCATTACAGTTCCGAGTTCATCTAATGCTACAGGCATGCAGCCTTTCTTAAAGTATACTTTCTCAGGTGTTCTAAACCACAGCATGTTTTCTCTCCTCTCTGCAACTGTCTTGATATTGATCAGGTGTTTCACACCTACGTTCTCAGATACAGAGTTTCCTCCCCAAGAACCACATCCAAGTGTAAGAGATGGAGCAAGTCCGAAGTTGTAAAGGTCTCCGATACCACCCTGTGATGAAGGTGTATTGATCAGGATACGGCAAGTCTTCATAGCCTGCTGATGTTTCTCAATCTTTTCTGTCTGTGATGGGTGGATGTAAAGTGATGATGTATGTCCGTATCCACCATCTGCAACAAGCTGCTCAGCTTTTGCAAGAGCCTCATCAAATGTCTTAGCTCTGTACATTGCAAGTACAGGAGATAATTTCTCATGTGCGAATTCTTCTGAAATATCAACAGATTCTACTTCACCGATCAGGATCTTTGTAGCCTTCGGTACTTCAACACCTGCTAACTTAGCAATCTCATATGCTGATTTTCCAGGAATCTTATTATTTAATGCTCCGTTGATGATGATTGTCTTACGAACTTTATCAAGTTCTTCTCCCTTCTTGAGGAAGTAGCATCCACGGTATGCAAATTCTTTCTTAACTTCATCATAAATGCTGTCCAGTACAGTTACTGACTGTTCAGAAGCACAGATCATACCATTATCAAATGTCTTAGAATGGATGATGGAGTTAACTGCCATCTTGATATCTGCTGAATCATCGATGATAACAGGTGTGTTACCAGGTCCAACACCAAGTGCCGGTTTTCCTGAAGAGTATGCAGATTTAACCATTCCAGGACCACCTGTTGCAAGGATCTCATCAGCATCTTTCATAACTGTTGTTGTCAGCTCTAATGACGGAACATCGATCCATCCGATGATTCCTTCCGGTGCTCCGGCTTTTACTGCTGCATCAAGAACAACTTTTGCTGCTGCAATTGTACATGCCTTTGCTGCCGGGTGTGGACTGATGATGATTGCATTTCTTGTTTTCAAACAGATTAATGTTTTGAAGATTGCTGTTGATGTCGGGTTTGTAGTTGGGATAACCGCTGCTACCAGACCAACTGGTTCTGCAATCTTTTTAATTCCGTATGCTTTGTCTTCTTCAATCACACCACATGTCTTGTCATTTT
>OHAI01002747.1_pt1 | contig 12567 bp, 13 predicted proteins | sample 1577091 | NCBI WGS metagenome assembly OHAI01 (sample SAMEA3541548, study PRJEB24748) | human gut metagenome | biome: human gut; feature: human-associated habitat; material: faeces | place: China | collected 2012
CCTGCCACACGGGGGCCACGGCCGGAGCGGACGGGCGTGCGGGGGTCCTGGGCGCGGGGGACGCCACGGGCGTCACCGCAGCCGGAGCCGCGGGGGAAGGCCCGAGGGAACGCTCCCTGATGCCGTCATCGCCGCCGCCATCCGCGGACGGCGGCTCCAGGATCACGGTGCCGCTGGCCACCACGTCATCCACGGGCTCCTTGCCGCCGCAGGCAGCCAGCAACAGGCAGAACAGGGCACACAGGACAAGGCGCAGGGCCCCGTGTCCGTCCCTGATGGAGATGCTCATGCTAAACCTCCTGGAAAGTCCAGACCACACGTCCCAGCATGCGGCGCTGCAACAGGGCGGCATCCAGGAACGTTTCGGGGTAATCCGGGGACTGGGCCCTCAGGACATAGCCCTGCTGCGGGCCGTCCAGAAACACCTGGCGGACCACCACGCCTTCCAGCGGGGCGAACAGGGCGTAGGTCCTGCCGGAGACAGGAGCCAGATCCTCCATGTCCACCCCGATGTAGGCACCTTCGCGCAGCAAGGGCTCCATGGCCTGGCCGCGCAGCTGCTTGGCGCTCTGCTCGCCCAGGACCCACAGAATCGAGTCGGAGATGTTCGATTTTCCCGAGCCGTTGGGACCGACGATGACGGTTAGGCCCGGCTCAAACGTCATATGGGCGCGGTCGGCAAACGACTTGAACCCTTTGAGCGTGAGGGACTTGAGATACACGGTTCCTCGCTTAAACAGGCTTCTTGTTGAGAATCACGCCGTTGGTGGTGTAGCCCATGCGGTCAAGTGCCTCGAGTGCAGCGGCTCCCTCGGCTTCCTTCTTTATGGATTTGTAAATAAAAAGACTTACAAAAAGCGCATAGAATACCCTCGGCTTCCTTCTTTGAGGAGCCGGAGCCGCGACCCTGGCGAATACCATCGATCAACACCACGGCGGTAAAGGTGGGCGCATGCGCCGGGCCCTCGGAGCCAACAAGCTTATACGCGGGAGGCTCATGGCCGTCTGCCTGCACGCACTCCTGCAAGAACGACTTGGGGTTCGCAGGATGCTCGGCACGCTCAGAGGCCAAATGGGGCTTAAGCGTACGGTGGATAAACTCCGCCGCCGCATCCCAGCCAGCATCCAGATACAGCGCGCCCACGAGCGACTCATAGACGTTCTCGAGCGCCGAGTGCAGGCCACGCGCGCCGGTACCGGTCTCGGATGCACCAAAGATGATGATGTCGTCGATACCCAGCTCGTGCGACACCTCGGACAGCGTAGCGCCCGAGACAAGCGACACCTTCAGGCGCGTGAGCTTGCCCTCGTCAAACTCCGGATAGGACTCAAACAGGGAGCGTGCGACCACAGCGCCCAAAATGGAATCGCCCAAGAATTCAAGGCGCTCATAGCTGGCAGAAACCGGCTGGCCCTCGACTGCCGAGGGATGCGTAAGCGCCGCGCGCAGCAGCACCTTATTATTGAACTCGTGGCCCAGGATTTCCTGGGCACGCGTAAGTCGTTCAGACAAAGCCAAGACCTAGGCCTCCCTGGCGTTTTCAATCGCGTCGACGGCGTCGGCGACAGAGTTGAGCGAGAGCAGAGTCTCGTCATCGATCTCGAGGTTGAACTCGTCCTCGATAGCCGTAACCAGCTGCAGGCGCTCGAGCGAGTTGGCATCGAGATCGTCAAAGGTGGTCTCATCGCTAATTTCGGCAACATCGACGCCCAGAACGTCAGCAGCGACCTCGGCGATCTTGTCGAAGATTTCGGAGCGGTCCATAGCGCTTCCTCTCATAGTGCATGAATACCAAAAGAATGGTACCGCCCGGGCGGTACCAAGACACGGTTCTGATTCTACCCCACGAAGCAGGCCGCGAGGCACATAACAGCGCTCTAACTCGCTCTTACAAAACGATGCCGTCCATGGAGTTGGCGACGTTCTCGACCAGCCCCGCGCGCACGGCTTCGGCCGCCGCAAGCGTACCGTTTTTAACAGCTTCGACCGAGGTGGCGCCATGGCCGATTAGGACCACGCCACGCAGGCCCAAAAGAATCGCACCGCCCTTGGCATCACCAGAGAGCTTGGCCTTAATCTCGCGCATCTGCTTTTTGATGAGCAGCGCGGCGATCTTGGTGCCGAGCGAGGCCATAAAGGCACCCTTGAGTTCCTGCAGCAAAAACTTGGCAGCGCCCTCGGTGGCCTTGAGCGCAATATTGCCCGACATGCCATCGGCAACGACGACATCGAAATTGCCCGAGGTGAGGTCGGTGCCTTCGCAGTTGCCCACAAAGCCGGGAACGGCGGCTTTCATGGCCGGGAAGCAGGCCTTGGTAAAGTTGGAACCCTTCTCGTCCTCGGTGCCATTGGCAAGCAGGCCCACGCGGGGATGCTCGATGCCCAGGACGACGCGGGCATAGGCGCTACCCATCTGGGCAAAACGCACCATGTCATCGACCTCGACATCGGGGTTGGCGCCCATATCGCACAGCACCGTCAGACCGCCGGCGCGATTGGGCAGCGCATTGGTCAGACAGGGACGCACCGGCTGCTTCTTGCCTTCGGCCATATATCTAAACGGCGTCACATAGGCGGTGGCGGCAGCGGTCATGGCACCGGTCGAGCCGGCGGAGAAGAACGCGTCCGCGTTGCCCTTTTTGATGGCGCGGCAGGCAAGCACGATCGACGATTTACGCTTGGTCATCACGGCGCGAATGGGATCGTCATCCATGGCGATAACGTCGGGTGCCTCAAGAGCCTCAACACGTGCATGGGAAGCAGCAAAGGGATTGACGATTTCAGCGGGGCCAGCTGCCAAGACCTCGATATCGGGATCGGCGGCAAGCGCAGCCTCGATACCATCGAGAACAACCTGAGGTTTCTCGTCTCCGCCCACAATGTCTACACAAACGCGAACGTTACTCATATACATGCTCCTTATACAAAAATGGCCGACTCATTGAGCCGGCCATTGTGGTTCCATTTGGAACGGCATCGCATCCAGAGTATACCGTTACTCGGTAACGATAACCTCGCGGTCCTTGTAGAAACCGCAGCTGGGGCACACGTGATGCGGAAGCTTGACAGCGCCGCAACGGGGGCACGTGGACTGAGCCGCAGCCGAGATCTTCATGTTGGCGGAACGGCGGGTGTGAGTGCGGATACGACCCTGCTTTTGTTTAGGTACGGGCATAGTGACCTTCCTTATGAACTATCCAGTGTGGCGATTACGCGCAAGTAGCGATACTACCACAGTTTTACTCATCGAGCTTGAGATTCTTCAATGCTGCAAATGGATTTTCCGTGGCAGCGGCCCATTCTGCCTCTGCCTGGGTGGCGCAATCGCATTGCTCGACGTTGAGATTGCAACCGCAAGTGGGACACAGACCGCGGCAATCGGGCTTGCAGAGCACCACAAACGGCGTGTCCATGACAACGGCATCGTTGATGGGCTCACCCAGATCGACGATGCGGTCCTCACCCAGGAGCTCGTAGCCGTCCTCGTAGGCCTCGGGATCCTCGGGCTCCTCAAAGAGGTAGAACTCCTCGATCTCGCCGGCGATATCAAACGAAGCGGGCTCCAGGCAACGGTCGCACTCGCCGGTGGCGTGCGCGCGGACCATGCCCGTGAGCAAGACACCGGTACCGGCATTGGTAAAGACAACGTCGTAGTCGATGCCGTCCTGTAGCTGGTACTCCTTCTCGCCCACCGTATAGGTGGCGACATCGACCTTGCCGGTCAGCGGATACGAATCTCCGGGAAACTCGAGCTGTTCGGAAAGATCGACGGTAACGCTCGGGAACTCAGCCATTACCACTGACCATTCTGTTGGGCGGCACCCTCGTTGAGCTGTTGACGGCAACGGGTAACGGTGCCGGTCAGGCTCTTGAGATTCTCCTCCAGGTGCGTAAAGACCTGCTCTGCGTAGTCCTCGGCAGCATAACGCGTCTCGCGCTCGTACTGCTGGGCACGATCGCGGATGTCGTCGGCCTGCTGCTGTGCCAAGCGGACGATCTCCTGCTCACCGGCAATGGTGAGGGCCTGCTGCTGAGCGTCGGCGATGAGGGAATCGGCCTGAGCGGCGGCGGAAGCCATAAGCTCCTCGCGCTCCTTAAGGATACGGCGGGACTTCTGCCACTCCTCGGGATAGCTCATGCGGATCTCGTCGAGGATGTTGAAGAACACGTCGGCGTCGATGACCTTGAACTGAGCGTTCTTGCCGAAAGGCGGCTTGGCTTCCTCGATCAGCCCTTCGAGCTCATCGACCAAGCTGACGATCCTATCGCCAGGAAAATTCTCGCCCGGCATCCGGTCTCCTTTCATAGGTAACATATCATCGTGCTAGTTTACCACATGCCACCAGGCAATAAAAAACGTCACGAAAAGCGATGTCTGAGCGCTTCGACCACGTTGGGCGGGACAAACGTCGATACATCGCTGCCGAGTGAGGCGATCTGACGAACGACCGAGCTCGAGATATAGCCGTACTGCGGCGCACTCATGACAAAGATGGACTCCAGCTCGTTATCCAAGCGATAGTTGAGATCTGCCTGCTGCAGCTCGTACTCAAAGTCGGTCATGGCGCGCAGGCCCTTGACCACGGCCCCCGCCCCCTGCTCGCGAGCGAAGTCGACCAAGAGGCCGGTAAAGGGCAGGACCTCGACGCCGTCGATATCACCGAGCGCCTCGCGGGCCAGCGCCACGCGCTCATCGAGCATAAACGTGGTACCCACACCGTTTTTACCCTGCGACTCGGCAACAGCGACGATCACGCTGGGAAAGATGCGGCGGGCGCGGCGGATGACGTCGATATGGCCAAACGTGATGGGATCGAAGGTGCCCGGGACGATCACGCGGTTGATGGTGTCATTCATGGGCGTCCTCCTGAAACGTCGTGGCATCGTTGTTGTTAGCATCGGTGCCGGCGTTATCGCCCTCACCATCGTCATCGCCGACCCAACGAAGCAGGTCGACCGAGGTAATGCCGTAGTGCTTCTCGCGCACAATCTCAAAGCCTGCCGGATGCGCGCCCGCATCGGCGGCGGCATGCTCAAACAGGGCATAAGCGCCAGATGCAAGCAGACCCTGCTGAGCCAGGTTCGGCAGCAGTTCCTCGACCGGCTCGGCACCAAAAGCATAGGGCGGGTCGAGCAGGACCAGATCAAACGGGCCGCCCGGCACACGACCGCGCGAGGCGCTCGCCAGCATGTCGCCCGTTACCACGCGCCAACGCGCACGGTCACGGCAGAGCGACTCGATATTCTTGGTAATGAGCCGCGCGGCATTCCGATCGATCTCGAACGTCGTGAGTGAGCGGGCACCACGTGAGAGCATCTCTAACCCTAAGGCACCGGAGCCGCCAAAGGCGTCCAGCACGCGGACCTCATCCAGATCGAAGTCGAATGCCGACATGACCATAGATGCGCATGCCTCGCGCACGCGATCGGTCGTGGGGCGGGTGACATCGCGACCACGGGGCTCCTCGATCTTACGACCGCGCCATTCGCCGCCGATGATTCTCATCCTCCGCTGACCTCCTTAAAAATGTGTCGATATCGCATGGCGACCGCATCGCGCAGGGGGCGCGTCGCCACGGAGTCAAGGTTGCAAGCATACCGCAAGAGCTCGACCGCGTCCAAATGGGCCCACTCGATCAGCTCCTCGTCGGCATCCAGGTCGACAAAGCGCAGGGTCACTCCGCCATGCTGGCGGTACCCCAGGATTTCGCCCTCGTGGCGCAGACGCAGGTCCATCTGGGCGAGCGTAAAGCCATCCGAGGTCTTCTCGAGCGATTGCAGGCGATCTTGTGCTGCCGAAGCGCCGCCGTTGCCCTTGGAGTGCGTCATGACCAGACACGTGCCCGACACGCTGCCACGGCCCACGCGACCGCGCAGCTGGTGCAGAGCAGCCAAACCAAAGCGCTCCCCGTTCTCGATGACCATGACGGTGGCGTTAGGCACGTCGACGCCCACCTCGATCACCGACGTGGCCACGAGAATGTGGGCTTCGCCCTGTTTGAACTGGCGCATCGACTCCTCCTTGTCGGCGGGCTTCATCTTGCCGTGGCAGATCGCCGTGACGTACTGCGGCAGCGGGAAGTCGCGCGAGATGGCTTCGTAGCCGTCGGTGAGGTCCTTGTAGTCCATCGCCTCCGACTCCTTGATGAGCGGATAGACGACGTAGACCTGCCGCCCTTTGGCGATCTCCTGCCGCATGAAGCCGAACAATTTGAGCCGCGCGGCGTCGGTGTAGTGGAATGTCTTGATGGGCCGCCGTCCCGGAGGCAGCTCGTCGATCACCGACACGTCGAGATCGCCGTAGAGGGTCATCGCCAGCGTGCGGGGGATCGGCGTGGCGGTCATCACGAGGATATGGGGCGGCTGGAGGTTCTTGGTCCAGAGCCGCGCGCGCTGCTCGACGCCGAAGCGGTGCTGTTCGTCGATCACGACGAAGCCCAGGTTCGAGAACTGCACGCGGTCCTCGATCAGCGCGTGCGTGCCGATGAGTATGTCCACTTCGCCCGAGGCGATGCCTTCGAGCGAAGCCCGGCGTTCCCTGGCCTTCGAGGCGCCGGTCAGGACGGCCACCTTCACGTCCATTCCGTCGAGCATCTTGCAGACGGTGGCGTAGTGCTGGCGGGCGAGGATTTCCGTCGGGGCCATCATGCAGGCCTGGAAGCCGTTGTCCACCGCGAGCAGCATCGACATCAGCGCCACGAGGGTCTTGCCGCTGCCTACGTCGCCCTGAAGCAGGCGGTTCATCTGGAATCCCGTCACGGTGTCCCGGCGGATCTCCCTGATGACCCGTTTCTGCGCCCCGGTGAGCGGGAAGGGGAGTTTTTCGGTGTAGAAGGTGTTGAACACGCCCCCGACCCGGGTGAAGAGGAAGCCGTTGCTTTTCGCGAGGCGTTCGGTGCGCCGCTGCTGGATGTTGAGCTGCACGCCCAGCAGTTCGTCGAACTTCAGCCGGTACTGCGCCTGCCGCAGGGCCTCCTGCGATTGCGGGAAGTGGATATTGTAGATGGCGTCGCGCAGGCCGATCAGTCCGTACCGGGTGCGCACGGCCTCGGGAAGCGGGTCCGCGATGCGGTCCTTCACGAGCGTCCAGGCGTTGCAGATGATCTGGTACATGCCCTTCGCACCCAGCACATTGCCCAGCTTCTCGGTCGAGGGATAGATGCCCTGCATGCCGCTTTCGGCCTTGCGCGAGAGGGCCTGCTCCATGGTTTCCAGCTCGGGATGGGCGACCGACAGTTCGCCGCGGTAGAACGACGGCCGGCCGAAGACGAGGTATTCGCGTCCGACCTCGATCCGTTTCTCGATCCACTTGACGCCCTGAAACCACACCAGCTCGGCCTGTCCCGTGGGGTCCTGCGCGAAGGCCGTGAAGCGGCGTTTGCGCCCTGTTCCGGCATAGGCGACGCCCGTTATGCGGGCGCGGAACTGGACGTAGGACAGGCCTGCGGCCTCGGTGATCTCCGAGATGCGGTAGATGCGTGTGCGGTCGATATAGCGGAACGGATAGTGGCTGAGCATGTCGCCCAGCGTGCGGATGCCCAGCTCCCGTTCGAGGAGTTTTGCCCGGGCCTCGCCGACGCCCGCTACGAATTTGATGTCGTTATCGAGTGTATCCACCCGGCAAATATAGTGAAAGTAGAGCGCAATGCCAAACTTGTTTGGGCATTGGCGAGGTGCGTTTTTCCGTCCCGGGAGACGTGCTGGTCGGGAGCAGGGGCTACTCCTTCTCCTCGAGGGCGATGTCGACGCCCGATTTGGCGAATGCCCCTTGATCCCAGTCGCCGTCTCCTTTGGCTGTGCGTTCGGCCTCGGTGAATTCGATGTCGACGGTCTTTGCGGCGAAGTCGCCGCCGTTGGCCGGGCCGTCGGTGTCGGTGAGGGTGACTCTTGCCGTGTTGCCGACTCCCTTGCCCGAAAGATCATAGGTCCCGTCGGCTGCGGTCGTCGCCTCCGGTGTCGGCAGGTAGGCGTTGCTCCGGACCTCGATGCCCTTGATCGGCCGTCCGGCCTTGTCGGTCACCTTGCCCTTGATCTTGTAGTTGTTGTACGGGACCCCGTACATAGATACCACCTTCGGTTGATCTTCCTCGTTGTTGCATGCCGTTGCAAATCCGAGCAGCGCGGCGGCTGCCAGCAGTAGTTTCTCTTTCATGGCGTTCGCATTTTAGAGATGTCCCGAAATATAACGATTATTTCGCCGTTCGCCAAATCGTTGCTATCTTTGTACACTGTACCGGCTGTCGAGAGCGTTCATTTTGCCGCTGCTTCCTGAATCTGTTGCGGGGTGATAACGGCTCTCGGTAGTGGGAGGCGGTACGTTGTACTGCTGTCCGATGCGTACGCCATCTCCCTCCCTGGGGGAGGGCTGGGGTGGGGTCGGATTTGTAAACGTCGCCGAAGGCGGCGATAACGCCGCCCGACAGCGGAAAGTGATGTGAGGAAGTGCGTAATTACCTAATTGATAAACCGATGAATCTTTCGAAATTCATGCGCCGGACAGCGTGCGAAGTGCGCATCGGGCGGACGACGATCGGCGGCGGGCATCCCGTCGCCTGCCAGTCGATGACCAATACCGACACCAACGACACCGCCGCGAGCGTGGCCCAGATCGAGCGGATCGACCGCGCCGGGGGAAAGATCGTGCGCCTTACGGCGCAGGGCCGGCGCGAAGGTGAAAATCTGGAAAACATCGTCCGGCAGCTGCGTGCCGACGGTTTCCGGACAGCCGTTGTGGCCGACATCCACTTCGTGCCCGAGGTCGCGGCCATCGCCGCCAGGTATGTGGACAAGGTGCGTGTCAATCCGGGAAATTACCGCCTCGACCGCGGTGATCTTCAGGCGCTGATCGCGCAGTGCCGCGAGCGGGGCGTCGCCCTGCGCGTCGGCGTCAACCACGGGTCGCTGGCGAAGCGCGTTTTCGACGAGTGGGGCGACACGCCCCAGGGCATGGTGGTCTCGGCCATGGAGTTTTTGCGGGTGTGCCGGGAGTGCGATTTCGATCAGGTGGTGGTCTCGATGAAGTCGTCGAACACGCGCGTCATGGTCGCCGCCTACCGTCTGCTGGTCGAGGCGATGGATGCCGAAGATATGCACTATCCGATCCATCTGGGCGTCACCGAGGCCGGGAACGGCATCGAGGGGCGCGTGAAGAGCGCCGTGGGCATCGGGGCGCTGATGGCCGACGGCATCGGCGACACGATCCGCGTCTCGCTGACCGAGGCCCCCGAAAATGAAATCCCCGTGGCGCAGCTGTTGGTCGAACACTTTGCCGACCGTCCCGGCGAGTTCGAGGTGCTCCATCCCGAGCGTTATACCCCGACCGAATACCGCCGCCGTTCGAAGGTGACGGTTCCCGTCGTGCACACCGAGCCGCTGGAGGGTTTCCGGGTGCTCGAAGCCCTTTCGGGCAACCCGACGGCCGAGTTGCGCGCCGCGATCCTGAATCTCGACATCCCCGACGAACCGGTGGTCGTGAAACGCCGCTACGAAGAGCGTTCGCTGGAGACGCTCGCCGTGAAGGCCGCCGCCGACCTGGGGCCGCTGCTGCTCGACGGCCTGGCCGACGGCATCTGGATCGACGCTCCGGGATTTGCCGAAAGCGAAATCCGCGACATCGAGCTGATGATCCTGCAAGCTGCGCGCGTGCGTTTTTCACACACCGAATACATCGCCTGCCCTTCGTGCGGGCGCACGCTCTACGACATCGAGAAGGCCCTCGCCGACATCAAGGCCCGCACGTCGCACCTGAAAAACCTCCGCATCGGCGTGATGGGCTGCATCGTCAACGGTCCGGGCGAGATGGCCGACGCCGACTACGGCTACGTGGGCGCCGGACCGGGCCGCATCACCCTCTACAAGGGCCGCACGGTCGTCGAGCGCAACATTCCGCAGGAGGAGGCACTCGACCGGCTGGTGGAGCTGATCAAAAAGAACGGGGACTGGACGCCCGCCTAAAAGGCGCCGGCGTAAGACGCCGGTTTTAAGAGGCGGTAGGAAGCTTCGTTCTGCTTCCGCTCCTGTTCTGCGCTCACACGCATAAAAACGGTGTTTTGCGTCGGCAGGCCGCAACTCCGTCCTGCGGAGGTCTGCTATTGCGCGTCGCTCCATAGCAAAGCCCTGTGCGCTGCCGCCCGCCCGAGAGGCGGGGTTCATCCGATTCGACCGCTTCGTTTCAGGTGATTTTTAATTTTGAATTTTTACTTATGTCTACTATACTGCCTCTTGCATACCTTCCTTCGGTGGAGTATTTCACGCACCTCCTGCGCGGCGGCTGCGTCGTGGACCTCGGCGAGCACTTCGTGAAGCGTTCCGAACGCAACCGTGCGCGGATACTGGCCTCGGACGGCGTGATGGAGCTGACCGTGCATGTCCGCAACGCCAACCGTCCCCGGCAGCCCGTGCGCGACGTGCGTCTCGACTATTCCAAACGCTGGCAGCACCAGCATTGGGGCGCGCTGGTGGCCTCCTACCGCTCGTCGCCCTATTTCGATTTCTACGCCGGGCGGTTCGAGCCTTTCTACCGCCGGGAGTGGGAGTTCCTCGCCGATTACAATCTGGGTCTGCTGGAGGTGTTGTGTTCGCTGGCCGGAGTGCCGATGCCCGAACTCTCCCGGACGTATGTCGAGGCGGCCCCCGGAGACCTCGACCTGCGCCCCAAACGCAAAGAAGGCCCGGCGCTGATCGCCGAGCCTTATTTCCAGGTTTTCTCCGAAAGGATGCCTTTCGTCCCTAATTTGTCGTTTGCGGACCTGCTGTTCGCCGAAGGACCTGCGTCCGTTTCGGTTTTAGGACGTTGCCGACAAGGATAGTCACGCTGTCGCGCAGATCCCCCGCCGCCGCTTTCACCTCAATCATCCCGTGTATGGCCACCGAATCGGACCGGTACTGGAAGGGGGCGTATTCGCTCATCGCCAGCGTGTCCCGGCCGACGATGAGCGTCGGCGTCCCGGCCGACGAGTAGACGCGGAACGCCTGCTTCTCATAATCGCGCAGACGCCGCCGTTTGTCGACGATATGCAGCGTCGGCTCTGCGCCGTTCCACATCGCCTTGTACAGATAGTAGGCGTCCTTTTTCTCGCGGCGGTTGAGCGTCACGAGGCCTGCGCCGTTGATCCCGTAGGGACGGCGCGAGGAGCCGTAGTCGAACATGTTGTCGATCCACGCGCCCCAGAACAGCGAGTCGTTTTGCAGGTTTTTGGCATACTCCTCGTGGAAACGCGTCTGCTTCTCCTCGGGCATCCAGTTCGAACGAGGCTCGGACTGCGCCGTGTAGCTCTTGTGTCCGAGGAATCCGCTGCCGCCGTAGCAGACGCCCGAACGCAGGTGGGACCAGTTTTTTTGCAGCTGGTCGCGCCATACGATCACGTCATCGGTCGAGCCGCGCCGCCAGCCGACGTCCTGCTGCCAGACGATCAGGTCGGTGATGAAATTGATGTCGCCGTTCTGGTCGCTGCAAGCGACCGTCGGGCGCGAGGGGTCCATCGTGCGGGCCGTCTCGTTCAGCCGCCGGATGTAGGGCGTCACGTCGTCGCCGCGCATCCAGAGACGCGAGAAGATACCCCACATCACCACCGACGGGTGGTTGATGTTCTGGACTACGATCTCCTGCAACTGGTCCAGTCCGTTCTGTTCGAAGGCGGGCGTGGCGAAATAGGAGACGTCGCCCAGGAACGACGAGCGGTGCAGCGGAGCGTCGATCCAGACGAGCATTCCCTGTTCGTCGCAACGGTCGTAGAGGTACTGCGCGTGCGGCATTACCGCCGAGCGCAGGGCGTTGGCTCCCATCGTGCGGATGATCCGCAGGTCGGCGTCGTAATCCTCCGGAGTCAGCGTGCCGCCCGAAAGGGCGTTGTCGTGGTAGAGCGTGACGCCGCGGACGGGTGTGCGTTCTCCGTTGATCGTCAGCCCTTCGGCCGTGCTGGCTCCGATCGAGCGGAAGCCCGTGCGGACGGCGACGCGGTCGGTGATGCTGTCCTCGCCGATGGAGGCCGTCACGGTGTAGAGCGCCGGGTCGCGCAGGCTCCACAGCGTCGGATTGTCCACCGAGAAGGCCACGGAGACGGGTTTGCCGTCGAGGCGCGCCTTCTGGCGTTTCGAGAAGACCCGCTCTCCCCGCGGACTGGTGATGTCGACGTTCAGCGTGCAGCTGTTGTCGCCTTTCGAGGTGATGTGCACCTCGATCTCGCCCTCGACCTTTTCGGGACCGACCGTCTGCGGGTGTACGAGCACGCCGTCCGACCCGAGGTAGAGCGGCGAAATGGCCGTGCGCTCGGTGAGGATCAGTTCCGCCTCGCGGTAGATGCCGCCGTAGAGGTTCATGTCGGTCGAGGTGGGCAGCACGTCGTCGCGGCTGCTGTTGCTGACCACCACGAGCATCGAGTTGTCGCTTCCGAAACGGATTTTGTCGGTGATTTCGAACGTGAAGGCCGTGGCGCCGCCGCGGTGCGTGCCGACGTGATAGCCGTTGACGAAGAGGTCGGCGACCGACTGGACGCCGTAGAATTTCACGAAAAGGCGTTTCGAAGCCCATTCGACGGGGATATACATGCCGTTCTGGTAGCTGCCCG
>OHAI01002753.1_pt1 | contig 12552 bp, 10 predicted proteins | sample 1577091 | NCBI WGS metagenome assembly OHAI01 (sample SAMEA3541548, study PRJEB24748) | human gut metagenome | biome: human gut; feature: human-associated habitat; material: faeces | place: China | collected 2012
TTTCGTGACGATCGATTTGGGAAGCATCCCGGAACAATTATTTGAGAGTGAGTTGTTCGGCTATGAGAAAGGTGCCTTCACGGATGCCCGAAGATCCAAGCCGGGACGTATGGAGATGGCTTCCGGCGGTACGCTCTTTCTGGACGAGATCTCCGAGATGGACGTCGGCCTCCAGTCCAAGCTCCTGCGCGCCCTCCAGGAACGCCGCATCCGGCCGGTGGGCGGCGTGGAGGAGGTGGAGACCGACGTGCGCATCATCGCCGCCTGCAACGCCGATCTGCCCCGCTATGTGGAGGAGGGGAAATTCCGCACCGACCTGTTCTACCGCCTCAACACCTTCCCCATCCACATCCCGCCGCTGCGGGAGCGGAGAGAGGACATCCCTCCTCTCTGCCGCAGCCTGCTGGACGAGCTGTCCCGCAAGCTCAAGCGACGCCTGGAGCTAACGCCCGAGGCCCTGGACCGCCTGCTGGCCCACAACTGGCCGGGCAATGTGCGGGCAAAATCACTGGCTGTTGGAAATGTGGAGGACGTGATTGCATTTCCCCACCCTTACGGATGTTCCCAGATGGGTGATGACCAGGAGAATACCAGAAAGGTGCTGGCAGATATGATCCGCCATCCCAACGCGGGAGGCGTTCTGGTGCTGGGACTGGGATGTGAGAACAGCAACATTCCCGTACTCATGGACTACATCGGAGCGTACGACGAGGACCGCGTGAAGTTTCTCCAGTGCCAGGATGTGGAGGATGAGATGGAGACTGCCATGGGGCTTCTTAAGGAGCTGGCAGCTTACGCAGGCGCATTTTCCAGGGAGAAGATAGATGCCGCCGAGCTGGTCATCGGCATGAAGTGCGGCGGATCCGACGGACTGTCCGGCATCACGGCCAATCCGGTGGTGGGCGCGTTTTCCGATTTGCTGGTGAGCAAGGGCGGAACCACCATCCTTACGGAAGTGCCTGAAATGTTCGGGGCAGAGACACTTCTCATGAACCGCTGCGCCTCTCCGGAGCTGTTTGACAAGACCGTGGACCTGATCAATCATTTCAAGAACTATTTTACCAGCCACAACCAGACCATCTATGAGAACCCGTCCCCAGGCAATAAAAAGGGCGGCATCTCCACCCTGGAGGACAAGTCCTTAGGGTGTACCCAGAAATCGGGAAGCGCTCTTGTAAGGGGTGTGCTGGAATACGGCGAACCGGTGAAGGTGAAGGGTCTGAACCTGTTAAGCGCTCCCGGCAATGACCTGGTAGCTTCCACGGCCCTGGCTGTATCCGGCGCCCATATGGTGCTCTTTACCACGGGAAGAGGAACCCCGTTTGCCTCCCCGGTCCCAACGGTCAAGATATCCAGCAACTCCAGGCTGGCAGGCCATAAGGACAACTGGATAGACTTTAACGCAGGCCGCATGGTGGAGGACATGACAAAGGAAGAACTGGCAAAGGAGCTGCTGAATTACGTCCTGGCTGTTGCATCCGGCAGGAAGGTCAAGTCAGAGGAAGCAGGATTCCATGATATGGCTATCTTTAAACAGGGAGTGACCCTGTAGAAAAAACGGTTTTTATGGCAGTATTATTTATAGCAGTATTAATTGTAATTTCTTCTTGCATCTCCTGGCGGACTGAGGTATACTGAATAACAGATATCGTATATACGGATAAAAGATGTATATACGAATAATTGAGCAGGAGGTGTCCATGAAACTGAACAGAACCACGCTGCGCACCGTAGAAATATTAAAGCTGGTGTCAAAAAAACCGGACGGCATTACCCTGGATGAGATATGTGCAAAGCTGGACATGCCTAAGACCAGCGCTTACGATATCGTGACCACACTGGTGCAGACCGGTATGATTCATGTGGCAAGGGAACAGAAGCAGAGATATACCATCGGCCTGACAGCCTACCGGATTGGAATTAACTATACAAATAATCTGGACTTTATAAGCACCATTGACCCGGTGCTCAAGGCCTTTTCCAGGGAGGTGGGGAAAACCGTGTTCTTCGGGATACGCTCGGATGATTCCATTGTGTATATCTGCAAGTTTGAACCAGAGAATCCCATCATCACCACGGCCACTGTGGGAACAAAAAATCCCATTTACTGCACATCCCTCGGCAAGGCAATCATGGCCTACACGGAGGATGAGGACCGGGACGGCGTACTGTCCCGTATCAGCTTTAAGAAGCACACGGATAGAACCATCTGCACCAGGGAAGAATTTGAGAGGGAACTTAAATCGGTGCGTGAAAAGGGATATGCCTTTGACGCCAGGGAGCTGGAAGAACACATGGAATGCGTAGGAGCTCCCGTATTTGGGCAGGATGGTAATGTGATGGGAGCCATCAGCGTCTCCAGCCTGTATAAACCCACCGAGGATTATGACGCCCTGGGACGCCTGGTAAGCGATAAGGGAGCCCAGCTGTCACGGCTGTTGGGTTACATCGGGTATGCATAGGAAAATAAACTTATATTTTTACCTGTTTTGCTGTTGACAAATCATGTGACAGCGATTAGAATTTAGGTATACAAATCGTAATTGTGAAAGTGATTCGCATATGCGAATTTAAAGAGAAGGAGAATGAAGATGAAGAAAGAACAAGTTTTAGCAAGAATGAAAGAAGACTGTCTGGTTGCTGTTGTTCGCGCAAAGAACTATGAGCAGGGTGAGAAGGTAGTTGACGCCATTATTGCAGGCGGCATCAATTTCATCGAGCTTACCATGACCATGGATGACGGAGATCCGGTTGGCTTCATCAAACTGATGGCTGAGAAGTATAAAGGCAATGACAAGATTGTAATTGGCGCGGGTACCGTACTGGATCCTGAGACCGCAAGGGCCTGCATCCTGGCCGGAGCTAACTACATCGTAAGCCCGGGCCTGAACGTGGACACCATCCGTCTGTGCAACCGTTACAGAGTGCCCATGCTGCCAGGCGTTATGACTCCATCCGAGGCCATTACCGCTATGGAAGCCGGCGCAGATATCATCATGCTGGATAACATGAGCCCTGCGGAAATGGCGGAGGCCATCCGCATCATTGACGGCAGAGCAGAAACCGAATGCTCCGGCAATATGACAATCGAAAATATCAAAACCATCACAGCGCTTGGGGTAGATTATGTATCCAGCGGTGCGCTGACCCATTCCGCACCTATTCTGGATATCAGCCTGAAAAATCTCCATGCGGTGGAATAAGCAGGAGTGATTGAAAAAATGACTGGCACAGAAAGACGAAAGAAATTATTAAATCTGATGAGGGAATCAAAAACACCTCTCTCCGGCGGTGCGCTCGGCTCTGCCACGGGGGTCAGCCGTCAGGTGATTGTCCAGGATATTGCTTTGCTTCGCACAGAGGGTCATTCCATTCTGGCAACGGCAAGGGGCTATCTTCTGGAAGAGCCTGCGGATACCATGCGGCTGTTCAAGGTCTTCCATGATGCCGCGGCAACAGAGGAGGAGCTGACGACCATTGTGGATTTAGGCGGCTGTGTCGTGGATGTCATGGTAAACCACAGAGTCTATGGGAAGGTTTCCGCTCCCCTGCAAATCAAAAACCGCAGAGATGTACAGGCATTTCTGAAAAATCTGGAAAGCGGCAAATCCACTCCCCTTTTAAATGTCACCTCAGGGTATCATTTTCACCATGTTTCCGCCGAAAGCGAGGAAATTCTGGATGAGATTGAGGATGCCCTGCGCCGCAAGCATTTCCTGACAGAGGTTTTCCCCTATGAGCAGGAGGAAATCCGAAAATAAGACGATTTTTGCCAAATTCTATAAAAAACAGGCTTTCCGATACGAAATTCCTTGAATTATGCAGAAAATAATGATAGAATATTTTGGTGAAATTTTAAGGAGGAGGGTTCCTAATGTCAGGACATTCTAAGTTTGCAAATATCAAACATAAAAAAGAAAAAAACGATGCAAAAAAAGGTAAAATCTTTACCATGCTGGGCAGAGAAATTCAGGTTGCGGTAAAGGCCGGCGGCCCCGACCCTGCCGTAAACGGCAAGCTGCGTGATGTTATCGCAAAATGCAAAGCCAACAACATGCCAAACGATACCATCGACAGAAGTATCAAAAAGGCTGCCGGCGGCGGTGAAGACGTAGAATACGAAAACGTAACCTACGAAGGCTATGGCCCCAACGGCGTAGCTGTTATTGTAGAAGTGCTGACAGATAACAGAAACCGTGCAGCAGCCAATGTCAGAAACGCCTTCACAAAGGGCGGCGGCAACATGGGCAACAGCGGCTGTGTATCCTTCATGTTCGATGAAAAGGGTCTGATTGTGATTGATAAGGAAGAAATCGATATGGACGAGGAAGAGCTGATGATGGCTGCTCTGGATGCAGGCGCAGAGGACTTCGCCGCAGAGGAGGACAGCTACGAAATCACAACCGCACCCGATGATTTCTCCGCAGTGCGCGAAACACTGGAGGCAGCAGGCATCCCTATGGCAAGCGCCGAGGTAACCATGATTCCCCAGACCTATACGGAGCTGACAGACGAAGAGGATATCAAGAAGATGAATAAGCTTCTGGAAATGCTCGACGATGACGATGATGTTCAGAATACCTACCATAACTGGGATGAATAATTTTTTCTGATAATAATAAAACCTCTTTCCCTTAGCATTTTCATACGCTTTGAGGAAAGAGGTTTTTTATTTCCTTATTTCTTTTTTATTCCTGCCATGCAATGCTGCTGCCGGCACTGCCCTTTTTCACGATAATCTTCTTATCAATACTTTCCTTCAGTTCGGAAACATGGGAAATAATCCCCACCAGACGATTCCCATAAGAAAGCCTTTGCAGCACCTGCACCGCCTGCTCCCTTGACTGCTCATCCAGAGAGCCGAAGCCCTCATCAATGAACATCGCATCCACGCGGACACCGCCTGCGTGCGCCTGAATCACATCGGAAAGCCCCAATGCCAAGGAAAGCGAAGCCTTAAACGCTTCCCCACCCGAAAGTGAACGCACCGAGCGGCTTTTACCCGTATAATGGTCCAACACCTCCAGCTCCAAGCCCGCCTGCGAGCGTTTATTCATCGCCTTCTCTGCGTGCAGCAAAAGATATCTGCCCTCTGTCATATCCTGCAAACGCAGATTTGCCGCCTGCAAAATCCTTCGGAAATAAACCCCCTGCACAAATTGCTCAAAGGCGATTTTCTCCTTACCGGGCAATTCCCCGTTGGCAGTGCGAGAAAGCTCCCGAATCGGGAGATACGCCGCAGCAGCGTGCATCCTCTCCTGCCATTCCTTCCTTGCATTTTGCAGGAGATTTGCCAGAACCGCAGCCTGTTTTCTTGTTTCATCTGCCATCTGCCTTTTCGCCGCGTGTTCCGTCAAAAGCGTTTTTCGCTCCTCCTCCAAAGCGGAAACATCCTTCCGCTCCTTTTTCGCACAGCTCTCCGCAAGCATTTCTGCCAGCTGCTTCTGCTTTTCCAAATCTGCGAAAAACTGCCTGTTTTCTTCCTCCGCACGCTCCAATGCCGTGCGCTCTGTGAGATATGCTTCATATTCTGTCTGATTTGCAAAGCTCTTTTCCCGTAAAACGGCAAAAAATTCTGTTTCCGCCTCCTGCTCCGTCTTTGCGGCGGCTTGACTCTCCTGCTCTGCCTGCTTCCGCAGGGCAAGGAAACGCTCCTTTTTCTCTCGTGTCTGCTGCAAAGTCTCCTGCAGGTCGGATTCCTTTTTCTCCGCAAGGGAAATTTCCTTCTGCAAAGCAGCGCATTTCTCTGTCAGCACTGCGGCAGTCAGATTTCCAAGCTGCGCCTGCAACAGACCATATTCGCCCTGCTTCTGCCGCAAAGCGGTGTTCGTTTCCTCCGCCCTTTTCTGCAATGCTGCCAAGGCGGCTTGGCTCTTCGCAATGCGTTCCTGCAAGCCTTCCTTTTCGGGGCGCAGGGCTTCTGCTTCGTCTATCTTCCTTTGCTTCTCTGCCAGAAGTGCCGTTTCCTGCTTGAATGCGGCTTCTGCCGTTTCCTTTTCCGCATGAAGCCCCTCCGCAGCTGTCCCCAGCCTTTCACAGCCTATGCGGAACGCTTCCTGCGCCAAGCGCAGCTTTTCCCCTGCAACCTTCGCTTGTTCAGATTCTCTTCGCAGAGCCGCGCCTGCCGTTTCCTCCTGCGCCTTTTTCTCCTGCCATTCCGCCTGCGAAATGGCATTTTCCGTCAGCGCCGCCTTATGGGGATGGTGCGTTGCGCCGCAGACAGGGCAAGCCATCCCCTCCGTAAGGTTCTCCGCCAGAAAGCCTGCCTGTTCGCGCAGATAAAGCGTTTCCGCCTGCGTTGCCTCTGCCTTCGCCGCCTGCCATGCCCCCTCCGCCGCGAGGTATTTCTTCTGCATGCCCTGCAAATCCCTTTCCTTTTTGGCGATATCCGCTTTCTGTTGCAGAAGTGCTTCGATGCCTTCGATGAATTCTCTTTTTCTGGCAATCGTCTGCTCCTGTGCTTTCTTCTCCAACAGCAGCTTTTCCTGCATAAAAAGCATCACCTGCCATTCCTGCTGCGCCTTTTCCTGCGCCGTGAGCATTTCCTGCAACGCCTGTATCTCGGCTTCCGCCGCGCTTTTCTCCGCAGAAAGCCGCTCTGTCTCCTGCTTTGTTTTTTCCCTCTGCCAAACCCGTTCTTCGTCTGCCTTCAATCTGCGCAAAAGGCTTCGTTTTTCCTCAAGCTGTGGCTTTTCTGCATCCAGAAGCAGCTTTTCCGCCTGTAAACGGGCAAGTATTTCCTCCGCCTGCTTCTCCTTTTCCGCGTTTTCGATGGCACCTCTCTGCCAGTTTACTCGCGTTTTTTCCGCCGTTTTCCAAGCCTGCTCCAAGGGGAAAACAAAATCAAGCGCATCTCGCTGCTTTCTCAGCCTTGCCGTTTCTGCCTGTTTTTCGGGCAGAAGTGCCGCCTGCGTTTCCAAAAGCCGCCGTGCTGCCGCCGCCTTCGCAAAAAGCTGCTCCGTTTCCGCGCCTTCGCTGATGGCATGCTCCAGCTCGCTAAGACGTTTTTGCTGTGTTGTCAGGGCTTCGTCTGTTTCCTGTAGGCTCTGCTCCATTTCCTGCAAGCGTTTTTCCTGCACGGAAAGCAGCTCCTCCCCGTCGAAAAGCGCTTCCTTTTCCAAGGCTTCCCCCGTCATTTCGCTGAAATGTCTCACCAACTGCTTTTCGCTGTCCTCCAAGGCAATGCGTTTTTCTCGCTCCGCATCCTTCAGCCGTTTCTGAAAGGCGGCATAGAGGTCGGTATGGAACACCCTGCGGAAAATATTGCCGCGCTCTGTGCTGTCCGCATAAAGCAGCTTCAGAAATTCCCCCTGCGCAATCATGGAAATCTGCTTGAACTGCTTTGCATCCACGCCCAAAATCGTTTCAATCTCGTTTTTCACAGGCGTAAATCCGGTCGCAAGTGTTGCCCGCTCCGCGCCCGATTCCTGATACAACGCCGCATCCGCACTCTCCGCCGTCATGCCCTCGCCGCGCAGCTTGGGTCGCTGATACGCAGGGTTGCGCACCACGCGGTACTGTCTGCCCTGATGGGAAAACGTGAGCGAAACAAAGCTTTTGGTCTGCGGCTTCGCAAAATCGCTCCGCATACTGTCCACGCCACGGTTCGAGCCGCTCGCCTCACCGAACAGCGCAAAGCAGATGGCATCAAAGAGCGTGGTTTTCCCTGCGCCTGTGTCGCCGCTGATGAGAAAAAGCCCCTGCTTTCCCAGCCGTTCAAAGGAAATCTCCGTTTGCTCCGCAAAGGGGCCAATGGCGGAAATCGTCAATTCTAATGGTTTCATGCCTTCTCCTCCGTTCCCTTCCAGATGCACTCCAATAGCTTTTTCTGCGTTTCATCCAGTTCCTTTTCGTTCTGCCTTTCAAAAAAGCGCGCAAACAATTCCTCCGGACGGGCAGTCTCTGTATCCAAAAGCACCTCATCGGAAAACGAAGCTGCCTGCTGTTCAAATTCCAGCGTCATTAAATTCGGGTAAATGCGCCGCAGCTGTCCCACAGGGTCAAGCAGGGCTTCGCTGTTCGTCAGGATGCAGCGGATATAATCCTCCGAGCCGCCCGTTTCCCTTCCTGCCGCAAGGATTTCCTCCAACGGGCCCTTGATTTCCCGAAACTGCCGCTTTGTTTCCAGTGGGATAAAATCCAGAGAAACCACACCTTTTTCCTTGAGTTCAACAACCGTAATGCCCTTTTTCCTGCGGATTTCCGAAAAGGAATATGGCATGGGAGAGCCGGCATAGCGCACCGTTTCCTTTCCCAACTTCTGCGGATTGTGCAGATGCCCCAGTGCAACATAATCAAAATCAAAAAACAGCCCTGCATCAATTTCATCCACACCGCCCAAGGAAAGCGTTTCGGAATCACTGCGCTCCGCCACCCCTCTCCACGTCACAAACTGATGCACCAGAATCACGTTTCGCTTAGAAAAATCAATCTCCTCTCGTTCCAACAAAAGCTTTGCCGCCGCCGCATAGGAAGAAGCCTCCTCCTCGCGCAGCAGGGCGTTCACATGCGCCGGCTTGAAAAATGGAAGCAGCCAGATTTCCACCGTACCATATTCATCCGGTTCCGTAACATGCGCCAATCCCTCGCCAATGCTGCCGCTGATATGGATGCTTTCCCTGCCGAAAATTTCCTTGCCGAATTCCAGACGCTGTGCGGAATCATGGTTGCCTGCAATCAGATAGGTATGCAGTCCTCGTTTGGATACTTCCGTCAGAAAATCATCCAACAGCTTCACCGCCTCTGTCGGCGGCACAGGCTTATCGTAAATATCACCGCTGATGAGCAGTGCCTGCGGCTGTTCCTCGTCTATGCTCCGCAGAATTTCCAAAAGCAGCTCCCTCTGCTCCTCCAGCATGGAAAATTCATATATCCGCTTGCCTAAATGCAAATCACTGATATGAAATAGCTTCATAGTTCCTCCCGCATCCTTCCTAATAAAAAACGGTATCACAGAAAACCCCTTTCGGAATCAGAGCCATGTCATACCGTGTTTCTTTTATTTAAAATGCCTTTGCGACCTCTGCCGCCTTTTCCTTTGCCTGCTCCATCAGCTCCACAACAGGCCATGCGCCGATATCCAGCCCCTCCGCGGCAACGCAGTCGAATTTTGCAATGCCGAAGAACGCCGCCATCTGCTCCAAGTAGCGCGCACCCTGCTCCATGGGGGAATCCGTATAAATACCGCCCCTTGCCGTCAGGAAAACCATGTGGTCTGCCTTACAAAGCCCATGCAGCCCCGTTTCATCCGAATGAAAGGTAATACCATCCACGCAGAGGTTTTCAATATACACCTTCAAAAGCGCAGGAAAGCTTAAATCCCAGAAGGGCGCGGCAATCACAATTTTATCCGCCGCCGCAAACCGGTGCGCATAGCGGAAACGCGGATGGTCGAATTTTCCCTCCGCCAGAAGGGCTTCTCTCTGCAAAAAGAACCCATCGGAAAAATAAGATAAATTCTCATCCATCAGGCACAGCCGCTCGATTTCATACGCACCCGTTTCCTCTAATTTTTGGATAAAATACTCCGCCAGCTCCTTGGAGCGGGAAGCCTCTCTGCGGATGCAGCAATCCACAAACAATACCTTTTTCATGCTTCTTCCCCCTTTTGCACAGAAATTCTTTTTCGGTATATTTTTTCCAGTATAGCATACTTTCTGCGTTTCTTCAAAGGGGCTGTCCCTCCTAAAGTCTCGACAAATATTTCTCACAACCCTTTGCGGAACAGACCTTCTTTCTTATCTTACTTTATCCGCCTTCCGAAAGCAACAAACGCTCCGTGGAGTGATTTTCTCTATCAAAAAAGCCCTCCAAATCTCATTGGAGAGCTTCGTCTTTCTTATGGATTTACGCACGGGGATGCGTTTTTGCGTATACATTTTTCAGCTTCTGATTCGTCAGCTTCGTATAAATCTGCGTGGTGGAAATATCGGAATGACCCAGCATTTCCTGCACAGAGCGCAAGTCCGCACCGTTTTCGATTAAGTGCGCCGCAAAGGAATGCCGCAGAATATGCGGTGTGATATCCTCCTCGATGCCCGCTCGCCTTGCGTAGGATTTGATAATCTTCCAAAAGCCCTGTCTGGTCATTGGTCTGCCGTTGCAGTTGACAAACAGCGCCTCCTCCTCCGGAACGGAAATCATGTGCTCCCGCACCCGTTCCATATACTTATGCAGAGATGCCTTCGCCTTTGCGCCGATGGGAATGATACGGCTTTTTGCTTCGCCGCCGCAATGGATATATTCCAAGGGCAGATTCAAATCCGAAACCTTCAGAGAAATCAACTCCGTCACACGGATGCCGGTCGCATAAAGCAGCTCCAGCATGGCTTTATCGCGCACCTCCTTATCCTCCTCCCCTCTCGGCTGCTCCAAAAGCAGCTCCACCTTTTCCAGAGAAAGAATCTCAGGGGCTTTTTTCTCCACCTTCGGCAGCTCTATATCCGCCGCAGGGTTTTCCGTCACCATGCCCTTCCTCTGCAAAAACTGGTAAAAAGAACGAATGGACGCAATATTTCTGGAAACCGTTGCCCCTGCCTTTTTCTGCTTTTGCAGCTCATAGACATACGCCATCACATTCGTGCGATTCACCTTTGCGGCATCCGAAACTCCCGCCTCCTGCATAAAGCGGCAGAACCCCTTTAAATCTCTGCTGTAGGAGAGAACAGTATTTTCCGGTGATTTTTTTTCATTCCGTAAATATGCGGTAAAATCAGCAATACATTGTTCCATTTCAACAATCCCCTTCGTCTTTAGTTCTTTAAATTATACTTATTTTTCCATGGCTTGTCGATATGATTTGCTGAAAAATGTTAATTTTGTGAACTTTTTGTGAACAATTTGCAAAATTTCACATGAATTTTTTACAAAACAACGTTTATTTTTTTCGATAAGAAGCCCTCACAGCAGTAAAAGCATCCGTTCCACCCCAGAAGCCGCCGCAAGCAGCAGCACAGATCCCCCAAAGAGAATACAATATTCCAGCTGCTTTCGCCTTTTTTCTCGCTTCAGCGTCCGCTTGCCGCCCTCCTCCTGCCAGGAAAGCAGATAATACACACAGGCGGACATCATCAGGATATAGCAGGGAATCAGCAGAAGATTCTGCGGCAGAAACGCAGTCGCGGAAAGAAGCACCCCCTTCATGCCATACGCCGCCATCATCATGGCAGAGGTGAAGCCGACACAGACGCTCCGAAAAAGGAACGCCGCCCCCGCAAAGAAAAGCCCCAGCTGCATCCATCCCCCTAACCAGATGATGATATCATATTTCAGATATTTCCAGAAAATTGCCGCAAAGCTGATTTCGTCTCCATCTGCCAGCGCCTGCTGCAAAAATGCAGAAAGCTGCCCCTGCTGCCCCTGCGGCAGAAGATTCGCCAGAAGCGCGCCGCCTGCCGTCCCCAATAAAAAAGAAAGGCAGACAATGCCTATAATTCGTTGCAGCTGTTTGTCAGTCCTTCGTTTCTGCCTTTTCATTGCCATCCCCCCTGATACAAGGTATGGCTCGTCTGTTTTAATTATGCGTTTTTTCTTGCCTGCCATGCAAAAAGCGCCGCAATGGTCTTTCCGTCCTTGATTTCGCCCTTATGAATCATTGCGATGGCTTCCTCCAAAGTATATTTTTCAATCTCCACAAATTCATCCGCATCCAGCTTCTGTGTGCCTGCGGTCAGCTCTGTGGCAAAGAAAAGCTGAATTTTTTCCGTACAGAAGCCGACAGAGGGATACAGCTCGCAGAGAAATTCCGCTCTGCCTGCCCTTTTGCCCGTTTCCTCCTCCAGCTCGCGCAGCACGGCTGCTTCGCCGCTTTCGCCCTCCTCTATCACGCCGGCAGGGATTTCCAGCAGCATTTCCCGAAACGGGTGCCGATACTGGCGGACAAACAGAAGCCTCCCATCCGTATCCACCGCAAGCACGCCTGCGGCGTTTTTCTTGCGGATTACGGTTTCGCGATAGGCCTCACTGCCATCCGGCATCCGCAGCTTATCGACCGTAATCGTCACAATCTTCCCTTCATAGGTTTTCCTGCTTTCCAAAACCTCATAGCTCATTGGCTCGCTTCCTTTCTCCTGAAAAAGGCGGCACTCCCTTTATCGTTCAGATATAAGATGCACCGCCTGCGTTTTCTTATTTCAATTCCTTTACCATTTCTTCGATTCTGTCCATGCCTTTTTTAATCAGCTCCATGCTCGTTGCATAGGAAAGGCGGATATAATCGGGCATGCCGAAATCGGCACAGGGCACAACCGCCACATATTTCTTTTCCAGAAGAATGGATGCGAAATCCGCCGCCGATTCGATTTTCTGCCCCTCGTATGCCTTGCCGTACAGTCCGGAAACATCCACAAACAGATAGAAGGCACCTTCGGGCTTGAGTGCGGAAATGCCTGGGATGGCTTCCTCTCTTTCATAGATATAATCTCTGCGCTTTTTAAATTCCACGCACATTTCTGCCACACAATCCTGCGGACCATTCAGCGCAACCACCGTTGCCGCCTGTGCGATGGCGTTGGGGTTAGAAGCCATGTGGGACTGCAGGGATGCCATCAGCTT